>JACCDQ012187816.1_pt1 | contig 10151 bp, 7 predicted proteins | sample 7446031 | NCBI WGS metagenome assembly JACCDQ01 (sample SAMN15323442, study PRJNA562643) | freshwater metagenome | isolation source: river surface water | place: USA:Blue River Watershed | collected 2017-08-17 | reverse complement strand
GACCGGCGGTTCGGTCACGGCCGTGGGCGGTGCCAACGGTGGCGCGACGGTCGGCAGCGAGCCACCCACGCTCGCGGTCGGCACCGCCGGGCGCGACAGGTCGGGGCGCACCGCCGATGACGGCAGCGCACGCGCCGCCGTCATGGCCGTCAGCGGCTCGCCGGCTGCTTTCGGTGCGTCTGGCAGGCGGCGTGGCGACGCGGTGATGCCGCGCGCGGCCTCGTCGGGAGCCTCAGGCAGCGCGACGTCCGCCACGACGGGCAGGGCGCTGACGTCGTCGTCAGGCGCAATGGCCAGGTCCAGCCGGCGCAGCGCATCGTCCGTCGCGCGGGCGAGCGGGCGCAACAGGCGCTCGACCAGGGCGTCCAGCATGGGCGATGGGGCGGTGGCGGCCATGGGCGGTCAGTGGCTGGGCGCCGGCTTCTCGTCTCAGTCCTCGATGCGGATCACGACCGCATCGGGGTGGCTGGCCAGGCCCGGTTTCTTCGTCTCATGCCGCGGCGCGGGCCGGGGTTCGGCCAGGGCGATCAGTGCCAGCAGCCGGTCCACCTCCGCCGCTGGCGCAGCCCACACTTGCGAAGGTGTCCAGCCCAGCGCGCGGCACAGGCTGAGCGTCTGCGCGGCAGCGGCTTGCGCCCGCGGCCCGCTGCCCGGCAGCGGCTCTTCCTGCGGCTGCGTGACATTCAACGCCACGACGGCATCGATCAGCGGCAAGGCCCAGCGCGCCGGCAACTCGTCGAGTGCCGGGCCCGACAGGCCAGGTGCCACGGCGCACCGGACCATGGCGTCCAGGTAGGCCACGGCGTCGAAGTGGCGGGCCGAGTCGGCCGCGCTGTCATCGTCGTCGGCGTCCAGGCAAGAGAGCAGGTTGGCCAGGCGCTCGCGATGGCTCCAGCGCCGCAAGGTGAACGGGCGGCCGTCGATCGTGAGCTGGCCTTGCGCATCCGGCAACGCCGTGGGTGCGTCGTCACCGCCGCCCGCCCACCACAGGGCGACCGGCAACAAATGGCGGCGGCTGGGTTCTTCCAGGTCGGCGAAGGCGGGCGAGCTTGCCAGGTAGCGGCGTGGATCGAGGTGCACGCGCGTGCTGGCGGCGTCATCGGCGCCGCGCTTGGCGGTCGAGATCCCGGCGCGCAAGCCTGTGAGATGGTCGCCATAGCGCCAGCGCGGCCAGTGCACGGTGCCGGCGTCGGCCTGGCCCGCCGGCCACGACACCTCCAGCACCTGGCCCTGTTCAAGTTCTCGCACGGCCCAGCGGGTGTCGCCCAACGCCAGCCAGCGCCAGTCGCTGGATTGCTGATCGGCGGTGGCGTTCACTCTTCGCGCACGCGAGTCGCCGAGAACGCGTAGGTGGTGATCACCGTGCCGCCGGCGCCGATGTTGAAGTCCTTGTTCTCGACGAAGCAATCGTCGAAGGACACGGTGCGCTTCGGCCCGTCGGCGGCCTCGTCCTTCTTGAGGTTGGCCACGATCTGGAAGGCCGACTGGGCCTTCAGGTGATCGTCGAGCTTGTAGTTCGCCGAGCGGACCGCAATTTCCCCCTGCACGGTGCGCAGGCCGAAGCTGATGCCGACGCGCTCGGCGCTGCCGATGGCGCGGATGTCCTCGCGCTCCGTGACCACGCGAAAGGCCAGCGACTGCAGCCCTTCGATGGCTTCGCCGTCGACCAGGACGTTGCTGCGGTTGGCGGAAAAGATGGTTGCCATCGTCGGCCTCTCAGACTTGGACCAGGACGGTCGCGTAGATGTAGTCGATCGCGCGTACCGGCCGCACGGCCATGTCCACGCGCACGATGCCCTGGGCGAAGTCCGCCTGGCTGGAATAGACGTTGACCTTGAAGGCCGGGTCCTTGCCATCGGTGGACGGCACGATGGCGCCGTCCTTCTCCATCTGCACGAGGAAGCCGATCAGGTTCTGCTTGAGGGCGCCGCGCCCCAGCTCGTTGTTCAGGCGGCCGATGAACTGCTCGCCGATGGTCTTGACGCCGCGCACCGCACGGTCGGCCACACGGCGCACGCTGACCTGATCGCCGTCGGTCGTGAGGCCGCGCACGACGATCACGCCGCGCCCGCGCTGGGCCACGATGGGCACGACGTTCTCCTTGAGCAACTCCTGCTGCGCCTCCACACCGATGGCGGGGCTCACGCTGCCGAGCGCCAGGCGCTTGAAGGTCGGCGACTGGAAGAAGTCGAGGCTGCCGACCATGCCGGCCACCGCGCCCACGGTGTTGAAGGGCGCCACCAGCATGAGGCGGTCCGACACCAGGCTGTTGACGAGCGTGGCGCTGTTGGTGCGGATCAGCGCTTCCGTGCTGCCAGGCACGCCCGCGAAGGCCACGCGCCCCTGGCTGCGCGTGCTCATGCGATCGCAGTGGGCGATCAGGTCGGCGTAGATCTGCGCGAGCCGGGGCAGGTTGCTCAGGTCCTGCACGCTGACGAGCACCATGTCGACATCGGGCTCGTTGACGAGCTTGTCCAGCGCGGCCTGGTAGTCGGCCCGGCCGGCATCCTTGCCGCCGGCCAGCTGGTACGGCGCCTTGCTGTCGCTGGCCTTGGGGCCCTTCTTCTTGTCGATGTCGGTGACCGTGACGATCTGCGACTGCAGGCTCACCACCGTGACCACATAGCGCGGCGAGGCGGGGTCCATCGAGAGGTTGCGGAAGGTCTCGGCATCGCCGGTGCTGCCGGGGCGCTGCACCGTCAGGTCGAACACCTTGATGGGCGTGTCCGGCGTGCCGTCGTCCTTGCTGGTCGGAATCGAGCGAAGGTCGATGGTCACGGTCAGGCCGTTCGCCCAGACGCCGCCGGCCCGGGCGGTCAGCGTGAAGGCCTTGCCGCTACCGCTGTCAGAGGGAATGTCGAGGCTGGCGGCGGTGGTGGTCGAGGCGTCGACGGCACTCACGACCAGCTCGAACACGCCGTTGGCCAGCGCTTGCGTGGCTTCCGGGGCGCTGAATGCGCTGGCGGCGCCAAATGACTCGGCAAAGCTGTTCCAGCTGGCGGCGCGGCCGACGCCGCCGGGCGGCTGGGTCTCGGTCACGGCGATGAGGCCGAGCACGCCGGACGGCGCGAGCTGCGGCGTCAGGACGTCTTTGACAACTTTGACTTCGACTCCGGGAACGATGAGCGTCATGGGGACTCCCGCGCTTGGCACAAGACCATGGAGGCACAGGACCCGACGGCTCGTCCCGCACTGTTTTGGCGTTACGGTAAGTCAAGACGAACGCCAGCGCGCAGGGCTGCGTCAGCAAGTTTGAGGAGGTTCGTGCCGGGTGGGGCGCGCCGGCCGAAGCTCGGCCGTAACGAGGTTGTCATGCGGATGGCGCGCCAGCCTGGCGGGTCGCGCGAGGCCCCGGGAGCGCGTGGTCAGCGCGGGCCGAGCAGGTCCACCCGGTCCGTGATGATCCCGTCGATGCCGTCGGCGATGAGCCGCTCGGCGATCGGCGCGTCATTGACGGTGTAGACCAGCGCGCGCCAGCCCTTGGCGTGCAGCCGCTGCACGAGCGCGCCGTCCATGAGCCGCCAGTTGGTGATGACGGCGGCGACGCCCAGCGCGTCTGCTGCCTCGGGCCAGCCGGGCCACAGCTCGTCGAGCAGCAACGCGCGGGGCAGGGCGGGGGCGGCGTCACGGGCGCCTTCCAGCGCGTCGGGCTTGAAGGAGCTGAGCAGCGGCGCCACCCCCGCTCCGGCCCACAGCCGCTCGGCCTCTCGCGCGACGACTTCGCCGGTGACGCGCTCGACGCCCGGGCAGGGCTTGATCTCGATGTTCAGCACGCAGCCGTTGGCCTGGCAGAAGCCGGCGATCTGTGCCAGGCGGGGCAGCGGTTCGGCGGCGAACGGCGGGCTGTGCCAGCCGCCGGCGTCCAGCCGCGCCAGGTCGGCCCAGTCCACCTCGGCGGGCGAGCCCCGGCCGTCGGTCGTGCGGTCCAGCGTGTCGTCATGCAACAAAAAGGCTTCGCCGTCCCGGCTGAGCTTCACATCGCATTCGAAGGCTCGAAAGCCGAAACCTGCGCCGACGCGGAACGCCGCCAGCGTGTTCTCCGGGGCCAGCTTGCCGGCGCCGCGGTGCGCGAGCCAAAGAGGGTAGGGCCAGGGCTTCATCCCGCTGATTCTGGGGGAAACAGCGCTGCGCTACGATCCTTTCCCTCTATGAACGCCCCCCATCCCCTGATGCCGGTTGCCGCTGCTGCAGCCGACACCGACGCGCCTCGCCTGCGCGAGATTCCCTACAACTACACGTCGTTCTCGGACCGCGAGATCGTCATCCGGCTGCTGGGCTCCCGGGCCTGGTCGCTGCTGGATCAGTTGCGGCTGGAGCGGCGCACGGGCCGATCCGCGCGCATGTTGTATGAGGTGCTGGGCGACATCTGGGTGGTGCAGCGCAACCCGTATCTGCAGGACGACCTGCTGGACAACCCGGGCCGGCGGTCGCTGCTGATCGAGGCCCTGCATCACCGGCTGGCCGAGGTGCAAAAGCGCCGTGACCCGGCCGCTGATGCGCAGCGCGACGCCGCCGTCGGCGAGCTGCTGACGGCCGCCCAGGCCGCCGTGGCCGAGTTCGCGGCGATGTTCGAGCGCGTGGCGGGCCTGCGCAAGCGCGCATCCAAGACGCTGGCTCGGCACACGGCCAAGGACAACATCAAGTTCGACGGGTTGTCGCGCGTGGCCCATGTGACCGACGCGACCGACTGGCGCGTCGAGTACCCCTTCGTCGTGCTGACGCCGGACTCCGAGGCCGAGATGGCCGGCCTCGTGGGCGCCTGCTTCGAGCTGGGCCTGACCGTCATCCCGCGCGGCGGCGGCACGGGCTACACGGGCGGTGCGGTGCCGCTGGTGTGGAACAGCGCCGTCATCAACACCGAGAAGCTGGAGGCGCTGCGCGGCGTCGAGATGCTGAAGCTGCCGGGCCTGGACCGCGACGTGCCCACCATCTTCAGCGAGGCCGGCGTCGTCACGCAGCGCGTGGCGGACCTGGCCGAGCAGCATGGTTTCGTCTTCGCGGTGGACCCGACCTCGGCCGAGGCCAGCTGCATCGGCGGCAACGTGGCCATGAACGCGGGCGGCAAGAAGGCGGTGCTGTGGGGCACTGCGCTGGACAACCTGGCCAGCTGGCGCATGGTGACGCCCGAGGCCAAGTGGCTGGAGGTTGTGCGCCTTAACCACAACCTCGGCAAGATCCATGACGTGGAGGTCGCGAGCTTCGAGCTGCGCTACTTCGACGCCTCGGGCAAGACGCTGGAGAAGACCGAGCGTCTCAACATCCCGGGCCGCGTGTTCCGCAAGGAAGGCCTGGGCAAGGACGTGACGGACAAGTTCCTCGCCGGCCTGCCGGGCATCCAGAAGGAAGGCTGCGACGGCCTCATCACCAGCGCGCGCTGGATCGTGCACCGCATGCCGGCGCACACGCGCACGGTCTGCCTGGAGTTCTTCGGCAACCCGAAGGACTGCGTGCCCAGCATCGTCGACATCAAGGACTACATGTTCTCGATCGCCGACACGGGGGTTCTGCTCGCGGGCCTGGAGCACCTGGACGACCGCTACCTGAAGGCGGTGGGCTACGCGACCAAGAGCAAGCGCGGCGGCTTCCCGAAGATGGTGCTGATCGGCGACATCGTCGGCGACGACGCCGACGCCGTGGCCCGCGCCACCTCTGAGGTCGTGCGCCTGGCCAACGGCCGCTCGGGCGAGGGCTTCATCGCCGTCAGCGCCGACGCGCGCAAGAAGTTCTGGCTGGACCGCAAGCGCACCGCGGCCATCAGCAAGCACACGAACGCGTTCAAGGTGAACGAGGACGTCGTCATCCCGCTGCACCGCATGGGCGAGTACACGCTGGGCATCGAGCGCATCAACATCGAGCTCAGCTTGCGCAACAAGCTGGCGCTGGTGGCGGCGCTGCAGGCGCTGTTCACGACGGGCAAGTTGCCGCTGGGCAAGAGCGACGACGCGGGCGAGATTCCCAGTGCCGAGCTGCTGGAAGACCGCGTGCAGCAGGCCCTGGCGCTGCTGCGCGACGTGGGCGGCCTGTGGCAGCAGTGGCTGGACGGGCTGGACAACGGCTTCTTCGAGCAGTTGCAGACCCATGATCTGCGTGCCTCGTGGAAGGCACAGATCCTCAAGCCGCTGCAGAACCTGTTCGCGGGCGCCGCCTTCGAGCCGCTGATTGCCGAGCTCAAGCGCATCCACAAGGACGTGCTGCGCGGCCGCGTGTGGGTGGCGCTGCACATGCATGCCGGCGACGGCAATGTGCACACCAACATCCCCGTCAACAGCGACAACTACCAGATGCTGCAGACGGCCCACGAGGCCGTGGCCCGCATCATGGTGCTGGCGCGCAGCCTGGACGGTGTCATCTCCGGCGAGCACGGCATCGGCATCACGAAGATCGAGTTCCTCAGCGATGACGAACTGGCCAACTTCACGGCCTACAAGCAGCGCGTGGACCCCGAGGGCCGTTTCAACAAGGGCAAGCTGCTGAAGGATGAGTCGCTGCCGGCCGACTTGCGCAACGCGTACACGCCGAGCTTCGGCCTGATGGGGCATGAGTCGCTCATCATGCAGCAGAGCGACATCGGCGCCATCGCCAACTCGGTGAAGGACTGCCTGCGCTGCGGCAAGTGCAAGCCGGTCTGCGCCACGCACGTGCCGCGCGCCAACCTGCTCTACAGCCCGCGCAACAAGATCCTCGCCACGTCGCTGCTCGTCGAGGCCTTCCTCTATGAGGAGCAGACGCGCCGCGGCGTGTCCATCAAGCACTGGCAGGAGTTCGAGGACGTGGCCGACCACTGCACGGTCTGCCACAAGTGCCTCACGCCGTGCCCGGTCAAGATCGACTTCGGCGACGTGACGATGAACATGCGCAATCTGTTGCGCAAGATGGGCCAGAAGAGCTGGCGCCCCGGCAACGCGGCGGCCATGTTCATGCTGAACGCCACCAACCCCGAGACGATCAAGCTGGCCCGCACGGCCATGGTGGGCATCGGCTTCAAGGCGCAGCGCCTGGCGGTGGACCTGTTCAAGCCCGCGGGCCGCAAGCAGACGAGTGCGCCGCCGGCCACGGTCGGCAGCGCGCCGGTCAAGGAACAGGTCGTCCACTTCATCAACAAGAAGCTGCCCGGCGGCCTGCCCAAGAAGACGGCGCGCGCACTGCTGGACATCGAGGACAAGAACTACGTGCCCATCATCCGCCCGCCGGCCACGCCCAGCGAGACGGAAGCCGTGTTCTATTTCCCCGGATGTGGCTCCGAGCGGCTGTTCAGCCAGGTGGGCCTGGCCACGCAGGCCATGCTCTGGCATGCCGGCGTGCAGACGGTGCTGCCGCCCGGCTATCTGTGCTGCGGCTACCCGCAGCGCGGCTCGGGCCAGTTTGACAAGGCCGAGAAGATGATCACCGACAACCGGGTGCTCTTCCACCGCGTCGCCAACACGCTGAACTACCTCGACATCAAGACCGTGGTGGTGAGCTGCGGCACCTGCTTCGACCAGCTGCAGGGCTACAAGTTCGAGGACATCTTCCCCGGCTGCCGCATCATCGACATCCACGAGTACCTGCTGGAGAAAGGCATCACGCTGGGCTCCAAGAGCAGCTACCTCTATCACGACCCCTGCCATTCGCCGATGAAGCAGCAGGAGCCGATGAAGACGGTGAAGGCGCTCGTGGGCGACGGCGTCGTGAAGAGCGAGCGCTGCTGCGGCGAGAGCGGCACGCTGGGCGTCACGCGGCCCGACATCTCCACGCAGGTGCGCTTCCGCAAGGAAGAGGAGCTGCGCAAGGCCGAGGCGCAACTGCGCGAGTCGGGCAAGGTCGCGGCGGATGACAACCTCAAGATCCTCACGTCCTGCCCCAGCTGCCTGCAAGGCCTGTCGCGCTACCAGGGTGACCTGCAGAACGGCCTGCTCGAGGCCGACTACATCGTCGTCGAGATGGCGCGCCAGATGCTCGGCGAAAACTGGATGCCCGACTACGTGGCTAAGGCCAACGCCGGCGGCATCGAGCGGGTGCTGGTGTGAGTTGCCCGCTGTGCACGGGTGACGGCGGCCTCGTGGTCGCCCGCACGCCGCAGTACCGTGTCGTGCGCGTCGTCGAGGGTGACGAGGCGCGGCGATTCCCGGCGTTCTACCGCCTGATCTGGGCGGCGCACGTGGCCGAGTTCAGCGACCTGTCTGCGCCCGAACGCCACGCCTGCATGGACGCCGTCACCGCGATCGAGCAGGTGCTGCGCGCACGGCTGGCGCCCACCAAGGTCAACCTGGCAACGCTGGGCAATGTCGTGCCGCACCTGCATTGGCACGTCATCGCGCGGTTCGACTGGGACAGCCATTTCCCGGCCCCCGTGTGGGCCGCGCCGCAGCGCGACGAGGTGGCCGGGGGCGCGGCAGAGCGCCTGGCGCAGCCACTGGCGGCGGTGGACGCCGCCATCGCCCAGGCCCTCAGCCGCTGATGCGCAGGCTGTCGTCGGCGGCGGTGCGGGTTGTGCTGTCGCTGGCCGGCCGGTCTGGGTCGACGAACTCGACGCTGAAGCGGTAGAGCTGCGCACTGCTGTCGCCCGGCGCGCAGTCGAGCCGGCGCACCGCCTTGCGCACGTCGCGCGCGGTTTCGTAAGACAGGCCGCGGGCCTCGACGGTGGCGATGTCGCCATTCAAGATCACCATCTTCACCTTCACTTCGCCGTAGAGGTGTTCCTCATCCAGGGTGCGGGCCAGCGTGCGCTGCAGCTGGCGGTCGATGTTCTGGCAGGCCGCGCGCACGTTGTGGCGCGGCGTGGCCTCGACGACGCGGCCGCGGATCTCGACGCGTTCCAGCGCGTCGGCCTGCGCCAGCAGCGGGGCGGCAGCGGCAGCCAGGGCGGCGAGGCCGGGGATCAGATGGCGGGCGAGCGGGGATGTGGGCATGGTGGTCTCCTGTGGGGGCGGCCGCTGACGCGAATTGCCGCGACCTGTGTTCAGGCTAGTGGCCCGGTCAGCGGACCCCAAGCCACAGGCGACGAGCTGCGGCTCGCGTGCGACGGCCTGTCGGAAAGCGCCGACGACCTGCAGCCGCCGCAGGCGAGCCCGTGGGGTGCAGCGCCATGCCATTCGTCATGAACCGGCCATCGGGACATGCCCGCTTCGGGCCACCCCGTCCCTGCGTGGGGTGACAGCTCTGCGGCACCGAACTGCCAGACTCGAACCCGCTTCGGATGGCGCCACGCCGGCGTTGGACAACAGGGCCTACGGGAGGTCCGCCGGCAAGCCGCGAACAGGCGGCGCCCCATGGGGAGATCCCCCGTGGCCGGGCCGGCGCGCCGTCCGACACGGCGACCTTTGCGGAAACACCAAGATGAGTTTTGTCTTTGCAAACCGGAGATCCCTGATCGCGTTGGCCTGCGGGCTGCTGGCGGCGGGTGTTGGCCAGGCGGGCGTGTCGACGGCGCAGTCCGATCTCGGTATCGCGAGCCTCGTGCAGCGCGCCACGCCCCACACCGACCGCCTGATCGTCGCCTACCGCGACGCCGCCGAAACCGACGCCGCAGACGCCCGTGTGCTGCGTGCGCGTGCCGTCGACACCGACGCGATGACGCAGCGCGTGGGCCGGCTCAACACGGCGCTGGGCGTGCGGGGGGCGCAGGCCCGGGTGCTGCGCCAGACCGGCACCGGCGCCCACGTCTTCAAGCTCGATCGCGCACTGCCGCAGGCCGACCTGGAGCGCCTGGCGGCCGAGCTCAAGGCCAGCGATGCCAACATCGCCTACGCCGAGCCGGACCGCAAGATGTACCCCATGCTCACGCCCAACGACACGAGCTACACGTCGCAATGGGACCTGTACGAGACCACCGGCGGCATCCGTGCCCCGGCGGCCTGGGACGTGGCCACCGGCACGGGCGTCGTCGTCGCCGTGCTGGACACCGGCATCCGCCCCCACGCCGACCTATCGGGCCAGACGGTGGCCGGCTACGACATGATCATCGACACCACGGTGTCCAACGACGGCAACGGCCGTGACAGCGACCCCAGCGACCCGGGCGACTACACCGCAGCCAACGAGTGCGCGAGCGGCGAGCCGGCCTACAACTCCAGCTGGCACGGCACGCACGTGGCCGGCACCATCGCCGCCAAGACCAACAACTCGCTGGGCGTGGCGGGCATCGCCTACAACGCCAAGATCCAGCCGGTGCG
>JACCDQ011680896.1_pt1 | contig 10153 bp, 3 predicted proteins | sample 7446031 | NCBI WGS metagenome assembly JACCDQ01 (sample SAMN15323442, study PRJNA562643) | freshwater metagenome | isolation source: river surface water | place: USA:Blue River Watershed | collected 2017-08-17 | reverse complement strand
CATCACTTCCCGTAGACGTATCCGTAACTGTAATAACAGAAGGTTCTCCGGGTGTCTGGGAAGTCGTGAAATTAGGTACAAGAGGCATTTTTTTATTGTATTAAAAGGTTAATCAAAGTTACTTTATTTTCGTTAGTCTACCAATCCCCAGTATTCTCTTTCAAGCTCACTTAATTCTTTCTTCATTTCATCTTTTTCCATTTCAGAATACCCTTCGCCAAATATTTCGGCTTTTGCCTTTTTCGTTGCCAAAGGTTCAATTCTCCTAGAAAGAATATTGTTCAATTCCGCAGACGTCAGGTCTTCCCCCGCAACCATAACAATAGCCCCATTTCTTAAAACCGGATACCCTTCTTTCATTATTCTTTCTATATCTTTTTTAATTAACGAACCTCTTAATTTTGACAATTTATAAAATTCATCATCCGTAAGAGGGCGATCCTGCTTAAGGGTTTCGTCAAAGATTAACACGGTCTTGCGATTCAGGGGTGCTACCCATCCTTGTTTATTGGTTAAATAGCTCCATATCGGGTCTCCCTTCTCTTTTGACCACATAATGTCTATATCCTTTATTACTGGCTCTCCTAGGGCGTTTATTTTATCGTTGAGGGAATTTCTGGCTATCGGTATATCCTGATACAAGGCTTCCCAAGAGTTGTTAACTTGCTTAGCGGGTATCTGAAATGTACTATTATAAGCTTGGGTAAGCTGTGTAACGTTTTGAGCAAAAGGAACAAACCCTCTTGCCATACCAGAAAGGGCGTTTTCAACCCTTTTTTGCTGTTCTCCAATCTTAGGTTCTACAAAAGCGCCAAGGAAAGTAGACGCAGAATTTATCCATGTCATATCGGCAAGCATCCCCCCAAACTTTAAGGAAGCTATGCTAGCGCGTCTCAGTAAAGTTTTCTCGTCCTCTTTACCATATTTAGCCGCATCGTTAAGATTACCCATCCACCCCAAGGTTAGCACAAGCGGAGTATAAAAATAAGAATACCACTTGTCTCCAATCTTAATTGAATACGGCTCCCATCCTTGCTCCTTTAACTGTGCTTTTTTCTTTTCATCTTCGGGACCACCTCCAGACAGGTCTATGAGACCTTCAGAAACCATATATTGTATAATTGCAGCAAATGATATACCTACGGCTGCTTTTATACTAACCACTCTTCTTTGTTCTGGGGTAAGCGGCTTATAGGCTCCTTTAGTAAGGCTAAATTCCTCAAAAGACTTAAATCCTCTTGCTCCCTTTGCTGCCCTAATAATACCTACAGGGCTATAATCAAGTGCATTGTTCACCACATTTGTAATGATTCGAGTAAACGGAACTACAAAACGACCCGGCTGTACGCCACCAATCTTTATGTCCAAGACCTTAGATATAGCATTAGTTACCGCACCAAGAAATCCGTCAGAATTGTAATTATATGTGCCGTGAGCAGCAAAGTTATAAGCGTCTTCCGTCATAGCTTCAGGACGACTACTTTCCATTAACTCATATATCCTTCTCTTCCATTGCTTTGTATTAGGTTTTAAACCTTCGCTTTCGGCCTGACTTGAAGCTATTTCGTAACGCTCCGAAGTGTTGAGCAATAGTTCGTTTACCTTCTTCCATCCACTCTTTGACCAAGTATTAAATCCGTATTTTTCAGCTTCTCTTCTGGCAAGCTGCCAAGCCCTTGCTTCCTTAAGTCCTTGGAATGAAAGAATATCCTCCGCCTTCATCGCACGTCCTACATACTTAAACCAGTTTGCAGGATTGTAACCTTCACCAACAAATTGCTTTCTTTCAAGAATATCGGGTATCTCTACTGCCCTAACGTGAATTGGAGATCGGCCAGTTTTTAAAGTTCTTAACGCCTCTAGCATACCTATCTTGCCAACCCCTCTCATATATCCAGCAATAAGGTAGGGAGCGCCTTTAGGATCTGCAATTACTTCGGTTCCTAGGTCTGCTAATGAATTAAAGAAAGTAGAAATAATGTTTTTTTCGTGAGTTCTATAACCTGAAAGGATATTGGCATACCAAATTCCTTGCGCTACTTCACCCCAGTTACCTTTATTCAGGTCTGCCTGATAAGCCAAGAGATCTTCCGTTGCCTCCATTTTAGGACTACCTTCTGGAGCTTTCTGTATCTTTTCTGCAAGCTGCTGTATTTTAGCCGCCTGTTCCGTAGTAAGCTGGCCTAAGTCAAATTTCTTTGACAAAAGATCAAGCATTTCATTGGAGTTAAAAGCGCCTAAATTAGAATACTTGATAATCTCGTCTTGTAAAGTTTTCTTTTCAGCTTTTTTACCAGCTTGCTCGTTAACAGCTTTTTGTATTCTCTCAAAACGCTTCTTCTCTTTTGCTAGGATTTCCGCTTTTTTACGAGACACTACCCTATCAAAGGCATCCTCAAATCGTTTAGCCAAGGCTTCAGCGTTACTTTCACTCATATCCGCCTCTTCCACAAACTTTTGAGCTAATCCTTTTTTAATCTTTTCGGCTTCAGTAAAATGCTTAATAGCTATTTCGTTAATCTTTAGCTTTTGGTCTTTTACTGATTTTACTATTTCTATATCTGACTTTGCTAATGTTTTTTCTGCTATGTCTAATACTTCTGCTTTTACTGTATCGTTGGGGGAAGATCCAGTAATAGTTTTAATATCCGCAAATATCTTTTCTGCTATCGCCTGAACCTCTGCTAAACCTTCTTCGATATACGTTAGTGCGACTTCCCCAACAAACTCAATACCTTCTTTAGTTAATCCTCCGGTAGTAAGAGTAATACCGCCTTTGCCCTTGTACTTATTAATAATATCGGCTCTCTTTTGTCTAGCTTTAGCGGCTTTATCTTTAGCTTTATTTATTCTTTCTTGAGTATCTTTTTTAACAGACTGGTCTACTTCTTCTGATTTCAAAATTTCTTTAACAGCATCCTCGTTAGCCTTATTAAATTTTTCTCCTAAATTATCTATATCCTTACGAACTTTATCAATATTTCTGCGTGCAGATTTTTTAATCTGTTTCACCGCTGCTAAGACCTGCGCTTCTGGAGTTAATTGCTCCCAAAGCTTAAATGCCTGAATAGTCTGACCCGCATCTGTAGCAAGCTTTGTAGTTACATACTCCGCAATGTCAATAGTAGCTTCAATGTATAAATCTTTATCTTCCTTGGTAGTGGCTTTTTTCGCAAGCTCATTATATCTCTTGATTAAAACTTGACCAAGAACCACTCTTACGGCTCCATTAGTCTGCTCGTCCTTCAGTACATTGTACGCCTTATCTTCCCCTAACACATCTAAAATCTCCTGCGCTTGAGCTACAGACATAGCATTAGTCTGCTTTGTATATTCAAGAGTAGCTGATACTCCCTTCTTAACCGCCTTCTCAAGCGGCGATTCTATCATCCTTTTCGTGAATCTCCTTTCCCCTTTTTCACCTTCACCTTCACCTTCTTCGGTAGGCTTTTTAGGTCTTGTTGGGGGAACTCCTGACTCCACTTCTTTGCGACCTCTGGGTGCTTCACCCATAGAAACCTCCTCTGGGCCTCCGACTTGAATGGCATTGTACTCTTCGTTTAATTGTTCACGATATTTTTTATCAAAGTCCGCAGGATTGGTTAATTTTTTGTACCAACCTGTACTTTTTGCGTATTTAAGACCTTGCTCAATAGCATCTGCAACGGAAGCTCCTCCTTCAAGGGCTTTGGCTATTACTTCAAGGGAGGCATCCCAGACTGCATCGAAGCCTGTTCCGGCCCTGAAACCTCCGAGCTTGTTGATTTTTCCTTGACGGATTCTTTCCGCAAGCCTTCTTGCTGCGTCGCCTGCTTTAGGACTTGGTTCTGGGGCAGGCTTCTCCTCTCGAGCAAGCGTTTTACGGCCTCTCTCACTAATTGGTTTGGCATAGTCTTCTGTTTTAAATACTTCTTTTATTCCTTCAGCTCTTGTCTTGCCGGGTCTTGCGGCCTCAAACATATCGGCTGGCTTATCCCTTACTAAATCAGCATAGTCGCCAAATTTCTTGGCTATTTCCTTTTGTGTTTTTGTCTCTACAAGAGTTCTAGCTATTTCTATTTCAAGTGGCGTGTACTTATCTTTTGGGGTTGCGCCATCAGCAAACATATCTCTTTGAGATAACCAAGCATCAAAGTCTCCTGCTCCGCTTTCCTTGAAGTCGTTTACTGCTAGTATAGCTTCTTGTATGTCGGGTACAATACTTTTGTCGGGGGAAGTCGAGAATATGTAAGGAAGGGCCTTTTTAAGACCTTCTTTTTGTGTAGCTGATAAATTTTCAAATAAGTCTGGGAGGGCTGTATCCCCGTTGTCAAATAAAAATTGCTTAACAACGTCTTCTAAGTCCTTAATTCCCGCATCCGTTAATACACCATCCTTGGTTATAGTATTGCGCTGCGCTTGGTTAAGATAAGGGTTTAAAAGTTCAAGAACTCTTTTTTGATTAGCCCTAATAGCCTGATTAAGCGTTTCCTCTCCGGTAAACAACAACTCGGCAATTCTTCCTTTAACATCAAAAGGCATCCTTCTGGTAACAGCAATAGGGTCAAGCCTTCTTTTTCCGCCTGTCTCTAGGTCTTTAACATCATAGTTCCCTATTTCTATCGCTCCTTCATCACTTACCGCAACTTCTCTAACAAGAACTGGCTCTTTCATCCCCTCTACTTGCTCTCTTGTAAAACCAAATTGTTCAGCATTTTCGGCAAGGCTATTTTTATATTCTTGATTACCAGATTTATACCCTTTGCGAAGACCGGCTGATCTATTATTACCCTGAATAACTTCCCCTCTTTCATTAACTACGGGAGCGCCAGAGTAGGCATTTGTATTCTCTCCCAGTTCTTCAAAACGAGGCTTGGAAGCAAAACTATTTTCTGCCATAAGGCTTCCAGCATCATTTCTATTTTTTGGCTGCGCCTCTGGTATAAAGTGATTAGGATTTCTAATTCCGTCTTGGTGAGATGGTTGAAGTGTTTCTGCTTCTATTAATTTATAACGGAAGGGAAGTGATACCTCATTAGTAAAACGCACCTCTCCTGCAACATCAGACGCTACACCTTGTCCTTTTTCATTTCTTACGTATTCTACTCCGTCTTTAGTATACTTTCCGTCTTTTCTTCTTTGAGCAGCTTGGCCGCCTATAAGAAGATCTGTTTCTATGGTTTGCTCTTTAGCTGTTTCAGCTTGTGTTTTTTCGGGTGCTGCGGGAACTTGTGGCGCTACTTCTTCCCCGACACCCAAAGTAGCTAATTCTGCATCATATTTAGCATTGATTTCAGGGTGGTCAAATTCAGTTCCTTCTCTTGGATATTTTGATTTAAATTCTTCAGAACTTTCTTCATAAGCTTTATCATCTGCTATTTTTAATTCTTCTTGTCTTCTTCTTTCTATATCAGCTTTTTTAGCTTCTATTTCGGGTGTTGCGGGAACTTGTGGTGCTACTTCTGGAATATCTTCAACAGCGGGAGCAGCAGGTGGCGGAGGGGGTGCTGCTGGAGGAGGAGCGCCTTCAGCTCTTGCCTTAAATTCTTGCTCCTGATTTTCTAAGGTTTGCGCTTCTTGCTCTTTTCCCTGTTGTCTTAAAATCTTTGCTTGCGCTCCCATTGCATTAAGCAGGAAGCCTACACCAAATCCTATTCCTCCCGATTCAGTAAGTCCTTCAAATATGTTTTGATTGATATTGTAAATGTCTTGTGCTGTCTTGTTAGCATATATTTGTTGCAATACTTCTGTAGTTGCCTCTTCAAGACCACCAGTTATTCCCGCAACACCCTTAGTCTTTAAGTAATTTACAACACCCCCACTTGTAGCATTATTAAATCTCTTTAAAAATTGCATTACGGGTATCTTCTCTAAGACCGAACCTACTGCTGCATTTTTATAAAACGCCTCAAAGGCTTGTTCATCTGTCGCTCCGGCTTCTTTCGCTCTTTCAAATTCTGATTGACCAACTGTAAGACCTGCGCTAATAGATGCAGGAGTAGCTAATTCTTTTGTAAGCTCCTTTACTCCTCTTAATGTTGGTGCAGCCTTCGCTGCTATTTTACCAGCAACAGTTGTGGCTGTCTTGGGAATTACTTGTTCTACTATTGCAGCACCTCTTCCCCCAGCACCCACACCTCCTGTTAATACTAATGAACCTACTTGACCTAATGCTTGCCCAAATTGGTCTGATAAACTATTTTTAAACTCTGGATCTTGTGGAGCTACTTCATCTATTGCGTTATTAAACCAATTACCAAATCTCATTAACGCATCACTAACTGGCCCTTCTTTTACTTTACCGTCTGTCATTGCAGACGTACCCATTTCTACAAGCGTTCCTAATCCTTTTACAGGATTGCCAATAAGATTTTTGTAAAACCCTCTATCTAATGATGATACTAAATTGGAGACATAGCTCTGTCCTTCATCTGTTACTTTTGCACCAGCAAGTTGCTTTGGTATCTTAACCTCTTCTTCTCTTAACTGCTTTGGAACCTCTACTTTAATCGGCTGTATCTTCGCTGGCTTCAAATCTCCGAATCCCGATGGGGCTTCTGAAGTACCAGCTTTGCCACCAGTCGGTAAAACGACTTGAGAAGGTTCTTTTTTTTTTAAATAAGTATCGTAAAAAGAATTAAAATCTTTGTCGGTTAATTTGTTTTCTTGAAAAAATCCATACAATTCTTTCGCCTTTGTGCTATCAGAATAATCTTTTTCAAAGGTTTTTTCATCCTTATCGGTAAGATTATTTTCTTTTAAAAATTGATATATTGGATTCATACCTAAAATTTCTTAAAACCGGGAGGTAATTTAAAAGGTGGTTTAGTTTCTTTGGGTTGAGGTTGCATTGCTCTTCCGAATTCAGGTTGTTGCCCTTTTTGGGTTTCTGTATTATATTTTAACTGAGCATTTTCTACTAATTTCCTATTAATAGCTGGTTTGCCGGGTTGAGTAATTCCAACAGCTTCGCCATCTTTATATTGAACAATTATTGGCAAATATTTAGCTAAAGGAGTTTTGTTGTAACTTAATACAGCCGCCAAATTAGCCGGAATAAAATCATAAGTAAAACTAACTTCTCCAGTATACAAATTACCTCGATCGTCTCTTGCTACTCCATTTTCAATAGTTCCTTTACCTATAATACCTTTTTTAGTTTTAGTAGAAATCGGAACAGGTTTTACACTTCCTACTTCATCAAGCGCATTTCCACTCAATTCTTGTTGAGTCTGGCCACCTCCGCCAAAATTAAACGTAGCTCCTTTACTTGGCCTTCCCTCTGCTATTCTACCACTTCCCACGACACCCATCTTATTTAAAATAATATCCGCTGCTGCTACTTTTAAAGGAGTATCCATTGCGTCATCTCTGAAAACACTATTATATGCTTTTGCAAGTGATATAAATTCTTCAGAGGGAATATCTCGCTCTCCTTCTTTCAATAAATTTTTATAAGTCTTTAAACCACTTTTGTCGGAGCCAATAGCAATAGCCTTTTCAGCCATTTTTCTTAGTTGGTCTTGCGTATATACTTTATCAAAAGTAGTAACTTTATTTCCTGTGTAAGGATCGATAACCGTTTTCTCATTTATTCTGCCCGCTGGATCTATTCCTGATGCTGCAAAGTCAATATATTGTTTTCTTTTAGGAACGTCCCATGTAGGAACAAAAGCAGAAAAATCTCCTAAACTGTATTCCGTAATACCATCTTCCTTATATCCTCTTGGGTCGTATATGGAAGCATCTATTTTTTGTACCGTAGGAAAATCCTCTTCATCGATTTTGCCTTCTATTCTTAACTTATTTATTTCATCAGAAGTTTTAGCCCTATCTTTTGATTGCTGAATCTTCCTTATAATTTCTTGAAACTTGTTTAAATGTTGTTGCTGGGGAAGTCCTCCCTTTCTAATTGCTTCTTTATTTTGCATCCAATTATTTCCCCATTGCTCAATATCGGTTAAAATGCCGGGACTATTAGGATCGGCAGGATTCATTTTTAAATCTTGCGTACGAACACCTGCGGTATTTATCTTGTTTTGTAAATCATTAAAATACTTATCAAGCGCTTCGTCCTTTGCTGCTTTTTGCGCAGCAAGTCTTTGCTGTGTTCTTGCAATATAATCAGCCAAACCCCTGTTATCCATGACAACAGCGGTACTACTATATATTTCTGGAGAAATAGGAACCATTTGCTATATATTTTTATCCGCCAGTTGTTGGAGTTGTACTTGTTGTTCCGCCATAAGGATTGTATCCCATCATTGATGCTCCGGCTTTTGCCATATCAGACATTCCGCCAAAGATATTTGTAAGACCTGCTCTCTTAATTGCAGCAGCGCCTTGCGCTCTAGCAGAAGCTTGTCTTAATCTCTGCTCTTGTTTTAGAAGTCTTCTTTGATCTGCCATTACATCTTCCCCGCGCCTCATTTGCGCAGCACTTCCAAGTTGACCAAATCTACGAGCTTGCTCTTGTTCCGCTGCTACTTCTGCGCCAAGTGTTGCATCAGAAAGATTGCGAGCAATTGAAGAAGCTGCACCCATTCTAGCACGTGAACCCCTAGCTCCTGCAAGTCCTGTAGCACCAGCGCGTTGAATGTTTTGCATCTGACGCTTATACATTGCTGTCTCAGTTGGAGCAACTCCGTAACGCTGCTTAGCTTGCTCGTAATAGTCTAGGATACTTGGCGCTTTTTCGTATTCCGGTATCGCCTCAATTTGTTTTCTTAAATTTCTTTCGGCTTTTCTTTGGCCACTAAAAAGAAATTGGCCAAGACCGGCAAGTTGTTTTTGAGTTGCTGCTCCAGCTTGCATTAACGCTCCTAACATTTGCGGTTCCATGTCTTACCTTTTTATATTTTTAGCCCTTGACGTTGAGGGGCGAATCTATATACCTACAACTTACCTCGCTCAAATTTACTAAATTATTTGCATTTGTCTTTTGAAATTTTACTACTAACCAGTTTCCTTTAAGGTAATTTCCGTTAATCTTTCCGCCAGATGAATTTGCATCCCTTTTTATCGCTGCGGTAGGGTTGGCCTCCAAGAGGGTAAACTCCGACTCTCCTAGACTACTTTGCTGCTTTGTTGTTCCGTAGGTGTACGTATTGGTGTACATATTCGGTACCGACCAGATGGCGTTTGCTACCTCGGTTAGGCTGTTCCAAGACTTCTTTTGGTATAGATTTGGATTAAAAACTACCATTAAATAGGCGTCTCCCTGTACTCCGTAGAAGTTGGAATAGTTGGTGGTATTGTCGTGCTTATAGAGCTGTCCGTCTTTCCACGTATAGATTAACTCTTGGGCATTAGCTATCCATTCTGGGTAGTAGCTGAAAAATGAGGTATAGCCGTTTCTTATTTCATTGAAGGAGAAGGTGTAGGGCTGTAAGGTGGATAGTTCTTGTAGGTCGAGGGAAGATGTGCCGTACATATAAACGGAAGTTACATCCCTAACACTAAAGCCCTGATAGCCGTTATAGGTAATAGCATCAGCGGTAAATATTCCCCCCGCATTAATAGTAGCTACTAATGAATTAATAACCGCGGTTAAAGTATCTCCCGGCTGTACTGTATAGCTGTATGTCGAATAGGGTAGCGGTGGAGAAACCGGGTCTTTTGAAACGCTAACCGTAATAATATCTCCCGCTACGGGTGTTCCTGTCAAGGTAGTAACAAGTGCAGGCCACTCGATGTCAACTGTTCCCGTAACGATATTTCCCGGAACATCACTACCTATCTGTATGGCAGGATAGCCTCCGTAAGTTGTTGAGCTAGCGCTAAAGGTTCCTGAAGGGTTAATAGCCGCTACTGCCGCATTGATAATATCAGTAATCGTCCACCCCGATTGCACCAAGATTGGATAATCAAGGGCTGGCCCGTAGTTTTCTCTTAAAAGAAAATGTACAATATCACCCTCGATAGGAGTTCCGTCAAAGGATGCTATAAAAGTAAACGGCCCTGTATTTCCAGCAAAGGGTGTGTATAGTGTTGAGGGAACAACTTGGTCTCCATCAGGTACAACCTGATTGGTAATGAATTGAAGTTTGTTTGAGGGGTATAAGTTCCCGCCCTGTAAACAGCAAACATATTCCTCGTCAAAGAAATTGTATGTGCCTAGAATCTTAGACTTTACAAAACTTGAGCTTTCGTAATTTTTATTGTAAGGGGTAAT
>JACCDQ010294873.1_pt1 | contig 10156 bp, 10 predicted proteins | sample 7446031 | NCBI WGS metagenome assembly JACCDQ01 (sample SAMN15323442, study PRJNA562643) | freshwater metagenome | isolation source: river surface water | place: USA:Blue River Watershed | collected 2017-08-17 | reverse complement strand
GTGGTGTGCTCGGGCAGCTTGTTGCTCACGAAGATGCGCACCCGGTCGCCTTCGACCACCTCGATGGTGGGCCCGGGGCTCTGGCCGTTGTAGCCCCACATATTGACCTTGAAGCCGGGCGCGACCTCGCGCACCACGGGTTCGGCCACCAGGTGGAATTCCTTGACCCCGTTGTTCATGCGCCAGGGCAGGGTCCAGCCATTGAGCGTGACCACCGGGTTGTAGGGCCGGCCGGTGCCGGGCAGCAGCGGAGGCGCAGTGTCGGTCGAGGTCTGGATCACGGGTTCCGGCAAGCCGGCCAGCGCCGACCGCGCCACCGCGACGCCGGCCACCGAAGCCAGAGCGCCGGCAAAGAAGTTTCTGCGGGAAGGAATGGGGTTCATGGTGTATCCAGGCTCAGTGGCCCTTGGGTGCCGCGTCTGCCGGGCCAGCCCCCAGGGAGGGCAAGGCTTCGGGCTCGCCGCCAAGCAATGCCGACTGCAGGTCGAGTGCGGCCAGGGCGAAATCGCGCTCGGCGTTGATCAGGTCCAGTCGTGTCTGCGCCTGGGCCTGTACCTCGGCGAGCAGGTCCCAGGTGCTCTTGAGCATGCCGTTGTAATGCAGCTGGGTTTCCTCTGTGATCAGCTCACGCAGCTTGAGCAATCCGTTGCGGGTGATCGTCGCCACGGCATGGCTGCCCAGATACGCCTGATAGGCCAGGCGGGCTGCCTCGCGCTGGCGGTCGCGGCGCACGGCGTTCACCTGGGCCTGGATGCGCTGCAGCTGGCGGGCGAATTCGTCCTCGCCCATCGCCTGCGCGGGTACGGCGGGCAGGGCATCGGCCAGGCGGACGGCATCGTGCCGGCCTGACAGCTGTAACAGCTTGAGCAGGCGCGCCTGGTCCAGCGCCGCTGCGTAGCGGGCGCGCTGCCAGTTGAGCTGCGCCTTGGCCCACGCCAGCTGATGAGGCGCCAGCGCCAGCCGGCTCCAGTTGCCCACCGCGACCATGCGCTGTCCCAGTTCCTGTGCCACCTGCGCCGCATCCAGTGCCGCTTTGGCAGGTTCCAGCGCCAGCTGGCTGGCGCTCGCCTGCAACCAGGCCTTGCGCGCGGAGACGGCCAGCTCAATCACCTCGTCGAGCCCTTCCAGTCGCCAGCTCAGGCTGGGGTCGAGCTCGGTCCAGCGCCCGGAGAGCACCAGCGCACGGTTGGCGCTTCCGAGCCGGTTCAGGGTGTTCGCCGTGGCAGGATGCGTCTGCCAAGCCAGTTCGACCGCCGCCTCGGGCGTGCTCAAGTCCAGCGCGTTCAAGGGCATGGCGACTGGGGCCGGACCTTGCCCTCTGCCTGGTGCCTGCTCCCATTTCAGCAGGTCGACATGGCCACGGCGGAACTGGCCGACCAGTTCGTTGGCCTGGCGCCAGGCCTGGCCGGCATCGACCGCAGTCGTCTGCGACCAGGCCAGAACCGGCGACAGGGTCAGGCCGATCAGCCAGGGGCGCAGAAGGCCGGAGGGATTGCAGCGGGGCATTTTCATGCAGCTCTCATTTCTGGATAACTGCATGGATTCTGCCGCTGCGAAGCTGACGACAACATGGCCTGAAGATTACAAATCTGTCATCTCCGGCGCGGCCTGCCTGGGCAGGGGGACAATCGCGGCAAGGAGTCCCATCGTGAAGATACTGATCGTCGAAGACGAAGCCAAGGCCGGCGAATACCTCAGGCAGGGCATGCAGGAAGCGGGATTTGCCGTGGACTGGAAAACCACCGGCCCCGACGGCCTGCATGCCGCCAGGGAAGGAGGCTACGACCTGCTGATTTTGGACGTGATGCTGCCCGGCCTCAACGGCTGGCAGGTGCTGCAGAAGCTGCGCCAGGAGGGGCATCAGGTGCCGGTCCTCTTCCTGACGGCACGCGACGAGGTGGAGGATCGCGTCAAGGGGCTGGAGCTGGGGGCCGACGACTATCTGGTCAAGCCGTTTTCGTTCGCGGAGCTGCTGGCCAGGGTCCGCACCATCCTGCGCCGTGGCCGCGGTGGCACAGAAGCCACCACGCTGCAGGTCGCCGACCTGGTGCTGGACCTGCTGCGCCGGCGGGTGACCCGGGGCGGCAAGCGCGTCGACCTCACGGTCAAGGAGTTCGGCCTGCTCGAGCTGCTGATGCGGCGCCAGGGCGAGGTGCTGCCGCGCTCACTGATCGCCTCGCAGGTCTGGGACATGAACTTCGACTCCGACACCAACGTGATCGAAGTCGCCGTGCGCCGGCTGCGCTCGAAGGTCGACGACGGCTACGACGTCAAGCTGATCCAGACCGTGCGCGGCATGGGTTACGTGCTGGAACTGCCGGAATCCGCTGCATGCTGACCCGGCTGCCGCTGACCGTCCGCCTGACCGGCTTCTACCTGCTGGCCTCCACCCTGCTGCTGCTGGGCATGGCGGCGTTCATCTCGTCGGCCATCACGCACCACTTCGCCGAGCTGGATCGGGAAACCCTGGACGACAAGGTGCGCCTGGTGCAAGGCATCGCGGCCAGCGCGACCTCGCCGCAGAACCTGAGCGACAGGCTGCGCGATGCACTGCAGAATCACCCCGGTCTCCACGTGCGCATCGTCCAGGAAGATGGCCAGCTGCTCCACGACACGGCGGGCCTGCAGTTCCCGGCCAGGTTGCTGCGCCAGGCTCCAGGCGATCCACAGGGCGGCGTGCTGGAATGGCATGACGAGCATTCTCGCTATCAGGGCCTGGTGGCGCGGTTGCAGCTGCCCGAGCTGGCGGCAGGGCAGGCCCGGATCATCGCCGCGATCGATACCGCGCACCACGCGCATTTCATCTCGAGCCTGCACCAGTCCTTGTGGCTCTATGTGCTGGTGGGGGCGGGCATCAGCGGCTTGCTGGGCTGGTGGGCGACCCGCGCCGGACTCATGCCCCTGCGCCGCATGAAGGCCAAGGCGCAGACCGTGACCGCGCACAAGCTGGATCAGCGCATGGACGTCGAGGCCATTCCGGTCGAGCTGGCCGACCTCGCCCACTCACTGAACGACATGCTGCAGCGCCTGCAGGACGATTTCAGGCGCCTGAGCGATTTCTCCTCCGATCTGGCGCATGAGCTGCGCACCCCGCTCAACAACCTGCTGACCCAGACCGAAGTGGTGCTCTCGCGCGCCAGGGGGCTCGAGACCTACCGCGACACGCTGGCCTCCAATGGCGAGGAGCTGCAGCGCCTGTCACGCATGGTCAGCGACATGCTGCTGCTGGCCAAGGCGGAAAACGGCCTGCTCAAGCTCCCCAGTCCGGACCGGATCGACCTCGCGCAGGAGGTGCAGGCGCTGTTCGACTTCTACGAGGCCCTGGCCGGGGAAAGAAAGATCCGGCTGCTGCTGTGGGGGCAGGGGCGGATCACAGGCGACAGGCTGATGCTGCGCCGCGCCATCAGCAACCTGCTCTCGAACGCGCTGCGCCATGCCTTCGAAGACAGCGACATCGTCGTCGAGCTCCAGCAGCAGGCGGCTGGCGGCGTGCGCATCAGCGTGACCAACCAGGGCGAGCCCATCGCGCCGGAGCTGCTGCCGCGCCTATTCGACCGCTTCTTCCGCGCTGACAAGGCCCGCGTTCACCTCGACACCGAGGGCGCGGGACTGGGCCTGTCGATCACGCAAGCCATCGCGCAGATGCACGGCGGCCGGGTGCATGCCAGCTCGGATGCCGGCTGCAACCGGTTCAGCATCGACTTGCCGCAGGCGCCGGGTTGATGGCGCGGTGCGCTGTTCAGGGCCTGTCGATCGTCAGGTAGCTGGTCTCCTTGACCTCTTCCATCACCACATAGCTGTGCGACTGTGTCGGCACAGGGATCTTCTTCAGGATATTACCCAGCAGGTCGCGGTAGTCCGACATCGCGTGCAGGCGGGCCTTGACCAGGTAGTCGAAGCTGCCGGATACCAGGTGGCACTCCATCACCTCGGGCATGTGCAGCAGTTCCCTGCGCACGCTCTCGAACACGTCCCCCGACTTGGCCGTCAGCGTCAGTTCCACGAACACCAGCAGGCCCTTGCCCACCGCTTGCGGGTCGACCCGCGCGTGGTAGCCGGTGATGACGCCCTGGCGCTCCAGACGGCGTACCCGTTCCGAGCAGGGCGAGGTCGACAGGCCGATGTGTTCGCCCAGATCGGTCATCGACATGCGCCCGTTGCGCTGCAGCGCATCCAGGATTTTCCGGTCCAGGCGGTCGAGTTCGGGCATTTCACTGTCCAGGGGCAAACAATCGGGAGCTTGCAGTTGAATGTACTACAGAGTTGATGGATTTCAGTGATTTTTTTTGTAGGATATTCATAAACTTCATGTTCATACTGTTTTGTTGCGAGGTATGAATGAAAGTCATCGTTCTGGGCAGCGGCGTGATTGGCACCACCACGGCCTACGGCCTGGCCCGTGCGGGGGCAGACGTGGTGCTGGTCGACCGGCAGGACGGTCCCGCATTGGAGACCAGCTTTGCCAATGCCGGACAGGTGTCGCCGGGCTATTCCACCCCCTGGGCAGCGCCGGGCATTCCGCTCAAGGCGCTGAAATGGCTGTTCCAGCGTCACGCTCCATTGGCGGTGCGCCTCGACGGCAGTCTGTTCCAGCTGCGCTGGATGGCGGCCATGCTGCAGAACTGCACGCCCGAGCGCTATGGCGTCAACAAGGAGCGCATGATGCGCGTGGCCGAGTACAGCCGCGACTGCCTGCGCCAGTTGCGCGCCGACACCGGCATCCAGTACGAACAGCGCAGCGGGGGCACCTTACAGCTGTTCCGCACCCAGGCCCAGCTGGACGCGGCGGCGCGCGACATCGAGGTGCTGCGGGAATGCGGCGTGCCCTTCGAGCTGCTGGACCGCGACGGACTGGTCCGGGTGGAGCCGGCCCTGGCCCGGGTGCGCGACCGCGTGGCGGGCGGACTGCGCCTGCCCAATGACGAAACCGGGGACTGTCATCGCTTCACCGTGGCGCTGGCCGAACAGGCGCGCCAGTTGGGCGTACAGTTCTGCATGGGCCAGACGGTGCAGTCGCTGCAGACCGTTGGCCAGCGTGTCACGGGCGTGCAGCTCGACGGGCCTGGCAGGACTGTCCTGAAGGCCGACCGCTACGTGCTGGCTTTGGGCAGCTATTCGCGCCGCTTGCTGGCGCCGCTGGGACTGGACATCCCGGTCTATCCGGTCAAGGGCTATTCACTGACCCTGCCGCTGCTCGACCCGGCGCTGGCGCCGCAATCGACCGTGCTGGACGAAAGCTACAAGATCGCGATGACGCGCTTCGACCAGCGCATCCGCGTGGGTGGCATGGCCGAACTCGGCGGCTTCGACCTGAGGCTCAACCCACGCCGCCGCGCCACGCTGGAGAGGGTCGTGAGCGAGCTGTTCCCCGGCGGCGACCTGAGCCGGGGCGAGTTCTGGACCGGACTGCGTCCCATGACGCCGGACGGCACACCCATCATCGGGGCCACCGCCTACGACAACCTCTTCCTTAACACCGGCCACGGCACCCTGGGCTGGACCATGGCGGCCGGCTCGGCCCAGCTGCTGGTCGATCTGATCCAGGGTCGCCGTCCTGCGATCAGCACCGAAGGCCTGTCGATGGAGCGTTACCAGCGGCAGCAGGGGGCAGGCTGGTTCAGCCAGTTGTCCGGTGGGGGCGTGTCCTGACGCGGCAGGGGCTGCGGCTGCCAGAAACCGACTTCGCCCCCGCGCAGCTTGCCGGCCAGGTGGAAGAAGGGGAAATAGGGGTTGGGATGGTCGCTGGGTGTGCGCACCGCAGAGAAGAAGCGCTGGTAGCGCTCCAGCAGCGGCGGTGCGAACAGGATGCGGTTGTCCGCCAGGCCGCCCGAGCGAGTCAGGTCCAGCAGCGCGAGCAGCATGCAGATCTTGTGCGGGCTGGCGCGGTCAGCGCGGACATTGACGTTCAGGCGGCGGAACTTGTCCTGGTAGGCGGCGAGAGCCATGCGCAGTTCATTGCCGAGTCCGATATCAGCGCTGCGTATGATCAATCCGAGTGTGTTGGACGCGACGATGCACTCGGATGGGATTTGACAGCCTAGTAATTCGTCGCATGGAAGTCATGGCTTCTGGTATGCCGGATGCCTTGGACCGTAGAGCAATGCACCGGGGTTGCGCGCGTATAGCAAACGGTTGTTTGTGATTGTCGCAATGCTGTAGCTCTGATCCAGGGTGGTGGCCATGACTTGTTTGACCAGGGCCGAGACGAGCAGGCCAGCCAAGCCCATGTTGTTGTTCTGGCTCTGCTCCTCGCTGGATGCGGTGGCCATGCCGGTCCAAAGATCCTTGCCGGTTCGCAGATCTACCAGCTTGCCTTCCGCGGTGACGATGGACGCGCTGCCCAGCACATAGTACTTGGTGCCGTAGTTCTTGATGTCGATGTAGAGCGCCGCATCCGCACCGAATACTTCGCGGAGCTTGGCCCCTTCGATCTGGTGAATTTCGTCGGCAATGGTCAGGCCATTGGTTTTGAAGTGCTCATCAACCAATGAGATGGGGAGGACGTAATAGCCAGATTCCGCTATGGGAGCCTGCAATTGCGAGTAAACCCCGTAGGTCGCCAGGACATCAGGGCTGCTGTTCTTGGGCGGAAGCACCAGGATGGTCTTGGGATCGGACTTCCTGTATTCCGAATAGTCCTTCGGGGGCTTGGTGGCGCAGCCCGCCAGGAACAAGCCGGAGGCAATGACTGCCGCAGTCAGGCAATTACTTCTTCGCATTCGCAGCCTCCATCTTGGCGTTCTTCATGAGTTTGTCGATGTAGGACGTGGATTCGGGGAAACTGCGCTTTTCCTCTTCAAGGGCGAGCAGGAAGTCGGAGTCTCGTCCGACCTTCCCGTATAGCAGCCCCAGGTGAGCCATATATCCTGGTGGCAGGGCCTGGCCGTTGGACCGGGTGACTTGCGCATGCTGTTCCAGCACCTGGATCTGAGCCTCGGGCGATTCGCCTTTGAAGTAGGAGTAGACCTGGCGCTCGTAGGGCCCCCAGTTGTAAAGCGGCTTGCTGGGGGCTGCACAGCCTTGGAGCAGAGCCAGCGCCATCAACGAGGCAGTCAGCAGGAGTTTGTTCATCGCGGGCTTACCTTCCAGCATTCTTGCTGATAGCGCCTGCATCGACCGCGCTCGAGAGCTTGTCCACGGCCTCGCGGATCGCCAGATCCAGAACCTTGCCGTTGAGGGTTGCATCGTAGCTGGCGGTGCCGCCGAAGCCGATGATCTCGCGGTTCGACAGCGCATATTCACCCGCGCCTTGTACCGAGTAGACCACCTCTGATGTGGAGGTGTTGACCACGTTGATGGTGACCTTGGCGTAGGCAATCTGCTCCTTGCCGCGGCCTAGGATGCCGAACAATTGGTGATCGCCCACTTCCTTGCGGCCGAATTCCGTCACGTCGCCCGTGATCAGGTAGTCGGCCCCCTTGATTTGCTGGGCCTGGTTCTTGATTCTGGCCTCCTGGCTGGATTCGCTCATGTTCTCCCGGTCGAGTACGCTGAAGCGGTTGGACTGGTTCAGGTGTGCGATCAGGATCGTCTTGGACTGGTTGCCCAAGCGGTCAACGCCATCGCTGAAGATGCCACGCATGAACAGCGAGCGATTTTCGAACTTGCCGATCGAGACCGGCAAACGCTTGCCAACGTAGGGGGTCGCTGCCGCAGCGACTTGCTGCGTCTGCAGCGTTCTGGATGACTCAGTGGCACAACCACCCAGAAGGCTGAGAGTACAGGCTGAAATCAGGGCGACGATGGCGGTCTTCTTTGACATTTTGAAGCTATTTTGAGTTTGACTGTTTTTTATGATAGCGTATTAGTACAGTCGCGAAAAGTTGCCGGCATGAAGAATTCAGCGCGCCTCGCGCGGCAGGAACAGGGGCTGGCCGTGCAGTCTGGTCAGACGGTGGAACTTGTCCTGATAGGCGGCGAGGGTCATGGCATGGAATTCATGCTCAGGCGTCCTAGCCGAAGCTGGCCCGATAAGTAACCGGATCAAGCCTGCAGTACTGCCCGATTGCGCCCTGCAGGTCGAACAGGCGTGGTGTCTTGCGGAACTCGAACAGCCGGTAGAGGTGGAACTGATCCTTGGCGGTGTCCGATCGTTGCAGTTCGCCCTGCGTGACGAAGAACGGCGTGTCGCGCCCGAAGGAGGTAGTCTTGACCTCGATGAATCGTTCCCGGCCGTTGATATCGAACGATAGTATGTCGTAGCCCAGTCCGTCTCCCTGTGTTTTGGAGACATGTTCCACCTTGTCGGCAAGCCGGTGCTGGCCCATCTGCACCAGGCGCCAGTGCTCATAGTCCAGTGCGAACTGCTCGCCGGCCAGTCCCAGCGACTGGTTGTGCGCTTCGCGTTCTAGATAGTCGCGCTTGAACGGCTTGAAGTAGGGCGTGCCAGCGGTTTCGGCGACGCGGTGTTGTCTGGTTGGCGCGTCGGTCAGTACCTTGGAGTAGTCGGTTTGCACCGGCGCGATGGCCGGTTGCTGTACGGCGGCCAGCGCTGCCTGATCCAGCATGGGCTTGAGCCGAAGCTGCTCCTCGACCACGGTTTGCAGCAAGCCCTGGTAGTTGCCGCGCGGCTGGTAGCCCCGGATGTAAGGGTAGCCCAGGTTCACCATCACCGCGCTGATGTTCCCGTGCTTGAACTCGATCGAACCGTTGCTGCGCTGGTTCAGCAGTGACTGCAGTCGTCGTCTATGTTCAGTCTTGTTGTAGGTTTGCCCTGCCAGTTCCAGGGCTAGCATGTGCAAATAGTCGGCCACGATCGCCTCGACTTCTTCGCGTGACCAGTCCATCCAACGTTCCTCTCGATCAAGAAAAATGCCCATGAGCTTTGAGTCTCACGGGCATTAGGTTATCGGATTTACTTGTTTTTTGTCGATCAGACGTCGATATTCCCCGCCCTCAGCGCGTTGCTCTCGATGAAGTCGCGCCTCGGCTCGACCTCGTCGCCCATCAGCATGGTGAACACCTTGTCGGCCTCGATCGCGTCCTCGATCTGCACCCGCAGCAGGCGGCGCACGGTCGGGTCCATCGTCGTTTCCCACAGCTGCTCGGGGTTCATCTCGCCCAGGCCCTTGTAGCGCTGGCGCGCGGTGGTGCGCTCGGCTTCACTGATCAGCCACTGCATCGCGCCGCGGAAGTCGCCCACGCGCTCTTCCTTCTGGCGCTCTCCCTCGCCGCGTCTAACCTTGGCGCCTTCGCCGAGCAGGCCGCGGAAGGTGTCGGCGGCCTCGGCCAGCGCGGCGTAGTCGGCGCCGTGCACGAACTCCTGCGTGATCACGCTGCTCTTGATGTTGCCGTGGTGGCGGCGGCTGATGCGCAGGATCGGCTTGTCGCTGCGCGGGTCGAGCTCGGCGGCGACCTCGGCCGGCACGCCGGTGCTGTTGAGCTCGCGCAGCGCGGCCTGCAGCGCCTCGGCGCTTTCGGCTGCCTCGTCGAGGTTCTCGAGCTTGAGCGCCACGCCGTCGGCCACGGCGCGCAGCGCCTCGGCGTCCAGGAAGTTGGACAGGCGCGCGATCACGTGCTCGGCGACCTGGTGCTTGCGCGCGAGCTCGGCCAGGGTGTCGCCGCTCAGCAGCGTGCCGTTCTCGCCGCCGGTCTGCAGGCTGGCGTCCTTCAGCGCCACCTTGAGCAGGTAGGCATCGAGCGCGGCGGCGTCCTTCAGGTAGAGCTCTTCCTTGCCGCTCTTGACCTTGTACAGCGGCGGCTGCGCGATGTAGATATGGCCGCGCTCGACCAGCTCGGGCATCTGGCGGTAGAAGAAGGTCAGCAGCAGGGTCCGGATGTGGGCGCCGTCCACGTCCGCGTCGGTCATGATGATGATGCGGTGGTAGCGCAGCTTGTCGATGTTGAAGTCGTCGGCGCCGCTCTTGGCCTTGGGGTTGTATTCGTCGGCGCTGGCCTTGCCGATGCCGGTGCCCAGGGCCGTGATCAGCGTCAGGATCTCGTTGCTGGCCAGCAGCTTCTCGTAGCGCGCCTTCTCGACGTTGAGGATCTTGCCGCGCAGCGGCAGGATGGCCTGGAACTTGCGGTCGCGCCCCTGCTTGGCCGAGCCACCGGCCGAGTCGCCCTCGACGATGTAGATCTCGCACTGCGAGGGGTCCTTTTCCTGGCAGTCGGCCAGCTTGCCGGGCAGGCCCATGCCGTCGAGCACGCCCTTGCG
>JACCDQ011339783.1_pt1 | contig 10157 bp, 11 predicted proteins | sample 7446031 | NCBI WGS metagenome assembly JACCDQ01 (sample SAMN15323442, study PRJNA562643) | freshwater metagenome | isolation source: river surface water | place: USA:Blue River Watershed | collected 2017-08-17 | reverse complement strand
GCGCCTCGATGCCCGTGAGCACCAGGCCGTTGCGGGGTTGCCCGGGGTCGATCTGGCATTGGGCAGCGTCGACCGCGCCAGTCACCGCAGCCACGATCCACCCCGGATTCGGGATGGCCCCTGCCCCCATGATGCCGAGGAACTCCGAGTTGTGGGAGTTGCCGTAGGTCGTGAGCGTGCCGTGGCTGCCGCGCTTCGCGACGTACAACTCGCCCGGCTGCTGCACCATCGGGCCAGCTCGCCGGCTCATCTCGGTCTTCAGTAGGCCGAGGTTCGTCGAGTCGTTGAAGGCCGACGCGACCGTGTCGTAGGTCTCGTCCGCGAAGGCCGCGATGGCGTTCGCGACGTCCGGGTCGCTCGCTCCGGAAGCCATCGCCGAGACCGCCACCGCGATGCCGGCGACCGAGGTATCCCCGTCGCGTCGTCCCACGGCGAGCTCGATGTCGTTGCCGGTTGTGCCCTTCCAGCGGCACGTGGCGGTGGCCACGTTGGTGGACGCCGATGCTGTCGCCGGCATGCGCGCGTCGGCGTTGATGGCCGCAGCGATGGCGGCGGCCACGGTGTTGGCGGTGTCGCCCGAGGTGACACCGACGGCGACGCGTCGGCCCCCGACGTAGATGCCCAGCGTGCCGCTCGCCGTCGCGGTCCCGGTCACGGTGAACGTGCCAGAAGCGGCCGTGCCAGCGCCAGGCTCGGCCATGCCCATCGCATACACGGTGGTACGTGGGTTCGCAGCCTTGAACGCGCGGCACATCTCGGCGAGCTGCCAGCCGACTCCGAAGAGCCCGTCGCCCGATGTGGCTCCCGTCACCCGCACGGGCACGAGCGGGCTCGCGGAGACGCCGGAGCCCGCCATGGTCCCGAGGAGCAGCGCGACGTGGGGCTGCACCGGCGTGCCCTGCACAGCCCCGGATCCGTCGACCTCGACGTACATGCCGGGGACGCGATTGTCGTTCGGGATGGAATTGAAGGTCGGCATGGATCAGGTCTCCTGCGCGGTGGGCTTCTTGGCCGCGGTGTCGGTCGGGTGAGGGGATGAAACGAGGTCGCCGGCAATGAGGCGCCGGCGCACGTACGGCGTGTCCGGAACCTCGACGCGGCCCGGGTAGGGCTTGCCCGTGCGCTCGTCGAGAACGAGCATGCCGTCGGCGGGACAGACGTAGATGAGCTTCATAGCGGGGCCTCCAGGTCGATTTGGTCCTGCACGAGCGGGGCGTCGTCGCTGCGCGGCACGAGGTTGTAGGTGACGAGCAGGCGCCGCATGTTGTCGAGCGCCTCTTCCGAGGTGAGAACATCCGCGTGGCGGATGCTCTGGCGCCACGACACGATCCACAGGGTGAACCCCTGCTGCATCAGGTCGGGCGAGTAGAGGTTGTCGGCTCGGATGGCCGTCGCGACGCGCGTGTCGAGCCCCCACCGCTCTTGCGACACGATGCCGACCAGGCAGTCGGCGAGGGCCATGGCGGCGTCCCCGCGCGTCTGGGTGGCGTCCTTCACTCGGCGCACAAACACGTGGGCGGCGAAGTTCACCGCCATCTCGGGCGGCATCATGTCTTCCACGTCGGTCACGCCGAGAGCGGTCACGAAGATCGCGACGTCGCCCACGGTCGAGAGTTGCGAGCCCTTCGCGCCGAAGGACCCGTCGTGCGCCTGCACGGTCACGCCCCTTGGGAGCTGCGAGGCCAGTGTCTCGACGATGGCATCTCGGAAGGCGACCAGGGTCACGTCGTGCCCCCGATCTGCTCCGCGATCGCCCTGGTGACGCGCTGCAGGATGCGCTCGCCGTCGCGGTCGGAGATGCCGAGGTACGGCCGGGCCGGGATGCCCTTGTACCCGAACTGGTGGACCGCGGCGTGCTCGGCGCTTGCACCGACTTCCACCTGGTCACTGCCAACGTTCCACGTGATCGACTGCTGCAAGTGCCCGAGGAGTCGTAGCTTGGTCTGCTCGCCACCTCGGGCCGCTCGCCAGTCGGCGTAGTCCTTCGACCACTCAGGCCAGGCGGTGCCGTCGGGCCCACGATTCGTGTCGTCGATGCGCTCCACGGCAGACCCAGCCAGCAAACTGCCGATGCTGTCGAGCAGCCTCTGGGATGGACGCACGGCGTCGATCATGCGACCGACGATCGTCTCGACGTCGCGCTGCGAGATCTCGATGACAGCCCCGACCGTCGTCATCAGAGGACCCCACGCATGGAGCCGCGGGAGAACTGCCGAGTGGTCTCGACGTACTCCGGGGCGCCGACCGGTGGGTCCGTGGCGGTGGGTAGGCCGAGCTCCGCCTTGCCGCACGCGACGTCGCGGAGCCAGCGAATCACGTCGTCGTAGTCGCGACGGGAGTCCTCGGTGGTCCGGTCCCTCTTCACCCGCAGCTTGTGGTTCGCGATGGTGACGCAAGCGTTCACGACCGTCGACGGCACCGTGGCGAGTGGTACGTATTTCGCCAGGTACGAGTCGATGATGGACGTCGCCGCCTCGAGGGCTGCGTCGACCGCTGCATCGTCGACTACCCCGTCACCATCGAGATCGCCGACGACGCGGTAGGCGTCGTAACCGAGGGCGGTCTCGAGGTCTTCTGGGGTCGCGTACGGCAAGCTGGCTCCACGGAGCGGTTCAGGTGAGCGTCACGAACTCGGCAGTCAGCGCGGGCTCGGACGTGATGGCCTTGACCTGCGCTTCGCTGAGGGCGGCGAGGGCCAAGTCGGTCGGCTGCTGTCCGAACGTCATCCCGGCGCGCCGGAACGACGCCTGAGCGCGGGCGCGAACCCGCACTCGGATGTGCGTGGGCCCAGCGGCCTTCGCCTTCGCTTCCGCGTCGGCCTTCGCCTTCGCTTCCGCGTCGGCCTTCGCCTTCGCTTCCGCGTCGGCCTTCGCCTTCGCTTCCGCGTCGGCCTTCGCCTTGTCGTTGGCCGTGCTCACTGGAGACCTCAGGTCAGGTACGGCGAGACGAGGATCTCGACCGCGCCCTTGAGCGGGTTGGTGGCGCCGCCTGCGAGGCGGTCGGTGAGAAAGAGTTCCTCGGCCGCGGAGCGGTTGGAGGGGCCGACGACGATCACGTTCGGCATGACCTTGGCCGGGCGGCCTCGGTCCGTCTGGAACGACTCCATCGCGAGGCGAGCCGCAGTGAAGCCCGCCGAGTCGAGGGTCGCCTCGCTCATGAAGGCCTGGCGCCAGTGACCGTATCCGGCCACGACGCGCCCCTTCGAGCCCATCAGCACCTCATCGCGCATGAACGCACGCTCGGTGTCGTCGAGCACCTTGAACTCGTACTCCGCCCGAACCTGGAGCAGCAGCGGCTTCAGGAAACGGCGGGTGTCGAGGAGGAACCAGGGGTCGCCGGCTCCCGTGGTGATGTTCGAGACGCTCGCCCCGTTCACCGAGTGGTCGGTGTCGAAGAAGTACTGGTCGTCGTAGCAGAGCTCCGACGTGCCGGCGGCGAGCGCTCCGAAGATGAGCTCGTCGGGATGCTCGGCTGCGGCTTCGCCCATGGCGCGCACGCGTGCCTCGTAGGAGTCGAGCTGGTTGTCCTCGACGTCATCGCGCTGAAGCGCGATGGTCGACTCGAACTTCTTGTTCTTCAGCTCGTAGCTCGAGCCGGTGACCTGCTCGACCTTGCGCTCCCCGAGGAACTCGCGGAACTGCGGGTGCTCGCCGAGCCAGCCGTACATGTTCGTGCGGCCAGTCGAGCCGACGCGCGTCGCGACCTTCGGCCAGGTCGATACGTGCGCGTCCTTCGACTGGTTGAAGAGCCCGGAGTAGCTCTTGGTGAGGAAGTCGATGTCCGATGGGGTCCACTGGAGAGACATGGCTGATCACCCGACCTTCACGAAGACCCGGCCGGTCACCGAGTCGATGTCCTTGATGGTTCCGGCGGCGGAGCGAGTGCCTCCGCCATCGGTTTCGGCGACCGTCTGGTCGTCGACGATGTAGGCGAGGTCCCCGATGTGAGCTCGGGTGATGCCGCCGTTGTTGATGAAGTCGAAGACGCCGGCTTCGGTCTCGACGTCCTCGTCGCCGTCGGCGCCCGAGCTGTTGTCGACCTGCCGGACCGCGACTCCGCGAGCGATGAGCCCGGTGGCCGTGCTGCCCTTCGTGGCGTAGCCGGACGCGTTGAGCACCACGAGGGCCCCCGCGTAGATGAGGGCCGACGCGGCGACGGGGTCGACGTATCGAACGCCGTCGCGCTTCGAGATGTTCGTGATGCGATCTGCCGCGAGTGCCGTCATGGCTCAGTTCCCCTTGTTCTGCCGCGTGGTGACGGCGTGGAAGGCCTCCTCGGAGAGGCCGATCCTCTTGAGGTGCTTGCGTTGGTCCTCGGTGAAGCTCTTGCTGCCGCCGCCGGAAGTGGCCGCGGGAGGGGGCTCGATCGAAGAGACGCCGGCCGGCGCCAACTTGGGGCGCTTCGACCAGGCAGTGATGGCGCGCTCGAGGTCCTGCTCGCTGCTGATGCGGGCGAGCTCGGCCTCACGCTCGGCGGGCGTCAGGTATCCCTCCGAGATGTGACGGTCGACCTCGGACTCCACGCGCCGAGAGAACGCCTCCCGGTCGCGCTCGAGCAGCCTCTTCTCGGCGGCTTCGCAGCGCTCCTTGAACGAGTTTCGCTCGTCCACGACGGCTGTGTAGGCCTGCATCGAGACCGCGCCTTCACGCTCGGCGGCGGACTTCTTGAACTCCTCGACCTTGGCGAGCAGCTCTTCGTCCGAGACCGTTTCGCCCAGCGCGAGCGCGGCGCAGAGCAGTTTCTTCAGCGGCATGTTCTGGCTCCTGGCAGGTGCGGTGACGGAGAGACCGGCGCGGCTCATCGCTGCGCGGAAGGAATCGAGCGCCTCGAGGCGGAGGGCCGGCTTGTTCGTCAGGGCGACCGACACGACCTCGACGACCTCTTCGGTCATCGCGTCGATGACGAGCACGGGCGAGAGGTAGCGGAACGTCTTCGAGAGCACGTCCCGCTCGCCGTCGGGCGTCCAGGTGTCGACGGTGCCCCAGATGCCGGCGCCCTTGTCCCCGTCGACGAACTCGAGCGCGCCGACCCAACCGGCGGCCTTCGTACGCCCCCACTCCGAGTCGTGCTCCCAGTCGACGAGCATCGGGAGCTCGCTCGATGCGATCACCTTGGCGGGGTCGTTGAGTCGGAAGGACCGACCGTCACGAGAGAAGACCTTCGGGCCCGCGGGCACGATGTGCAGACGGGTTGGCGCCGCCGGGGCGCCTTCGCCGGGCCCAGGCTCAAGCTCGAAGGCGAGGCGCACGACGCGGTGACCCGCCTCCGTGGTGCCTACCTCCTGAGCGTGAACCTGACCCGGCATGCCCCATCGGTGTCCCGCACTCCACGCCACGTGGTCGACGTGGCGCGGACGATTTCGGGGCGACGCGTGGGGCTACATCGTGATCTCAGCGGCCGCATCGATGGGCCATTCCCGCGTAATCCAGGCGAGAAAATCGGCCACGGTCTCGTCGGACGCGACCCCGGCCAACGCCAGGGTGAGGTCGTCGCCTCGAATCGTGCCTCGAACCTTGACGACCTCTCGCAGGTACTCGGCCACCGAGTCTCGATCCCCAGGTCTGATGGCGCGCGCGAGGACGTCGAGCCTCCGTTGTGTCTCCACTGGAGGCTGAGATGCCGCGGCCTCACTGGCCATCGCCAGCATGTCGTCGAGGGTCAGCGAAAGCGGATTCACGGTCTTCGGGTCGGGCATGGTCAGCTTCCTGTCGTCTCCCGCCAGAGCGGCTCGAGGCGGAACGCGATGTCGTAGAGGATGTTTCGAGCCGCGGCAGCATCGGACCCGGAGATGGGAATCGACTGCACGAACGCCCACACGAACTCGTTGCCGGGTTCCCCGCCGACGGGGGGAGCGCCTGAGGCGGTCAAGCTGCCTTGTCGCATCGCCACCGCAGCCTCCTCGAGCCAACCTACCACGCGCGCCTGTGCCTCGGACGCGCTCAACCCCGAGAGCCCGATGTCGACCTCCTTGTGGACCTCGACGATGGCTCGCGCGAAGAGCTGCGATGCCTGGTGGCTGACGTTGCGCAGCATCTGGGCTTCCGTGAGGCCCATCTGGTCCCGAAGGATCGCGCGGGTCATGGTCTCGGTCACGATCTCCTCGACCGCGCGGCCCGTCGGGCCGGTGCCGCTTCCATAGCGCTGCGAATCCTCGAACGACCGGAATCCGAACGAATGGACGGTCTCGTGCACCACGACGTGGAGCGCGTGCGCCTCTTCGGTCTGCAGCGGCGCGTTGGCTGCGAGCTTGCGGCCTGCGTCACGGAGGCGCACGACGTGTTCGTCCCGCATGACCATGAGCCCCGAGTCGGGCGCGTACGCCCCTTCGAGGCGGGGAGCCGCGTCCGCATGGAAGGCCTCCACCCTGCGCCCGTTCACACGCTCCCCAGGATGCGCCGCACGGCGGCGAGAGCCTGCACGCCTCGCCGTCAGCGAGCCGCCCGCCTGCTGTCGCACGAGGCCTTCGCCCCACTGGCGCAGCGCCGCTCCACCGTCTCCATCTGCGGCCCCACCTCGGAAACGCTCCGTCGCGGTCTCGAGCGCGGCTCCGAACTCGACGCGCTCCATCCGAGGCAGCACCTGAGCATGCCCCGCGTCGAAGATGCGGTTCGGCGCTGGCACGTCCGGCGTCGGCGTGCTGCTCGAGCTCGCGCCGGGTGGCGCGGGTGTAGGCGCAGGCGCTGGAGTCGGCGGCCCACTCCCGCCCGAGCTTCGGGCGCTTCCGCTCCCCGGGCGATAGCCGAAGCCAGGGTCGATGCCTGCCGGAACCTGCGTCGCGCGGCCCGTGCGCGGGTCGATCACGTCCTGGAGATTGAGGGGCGGCGCCTCTGTCCGCACTGCCACCCTGCCCTCTCCCTGCGGATTACGTACTCCGTCGGCGAGCATCTCTTCGCGCTGGTCTGCGTCGAGCTGGCGCACATGGCAATGGCACTGCCAGCCGTTGGGCGGGAAGTGCGTCTCCCACCACGGGTCGTCGACGTGCAGCAGCGTGCCGTGCCAGGAGACGTGTTCCGGACGGTGCTGGATGGCGGTGCCGATGAGGTAGACCAGGTACGGAGCATCTTCCTTCGTCCGCTGGATGCGCTCCCACTGCCCCGCCGCTCGGGCGGTGCGCATGTTCGTGTCGAAGATGATGCGCAGACGTCGCGGGGGATCGACGGTCACCTCGCGGCCCGTCTCCGGGTCGGTGACCTGGTGCGGCTGCCACCAACCAAGGCGCTCGAGCTCGGGCCGGAGATTCCTGACCCACGACTCGTACGTGTGACCCTCACGGAACGCCGTCTCGAGCGAACCGCGCATTGCCTCGAGCACGTCCTCGCGCATCACGCGAGCGGCGGTGAACGCGCGGTCGTGTTCCTGGTCCCAGACGTCGCGATGGTCGAAGCCGACCTGCAGCCCCTTAGCTTCCCAGTACGCCAGTACCTCACGTGGAATTGGCCGCACAACCGGCATCACACCCTCGGCTTGTCGGTGGCGTCACCGAGTCCTCGCGCGGTGAAGCTCGCGCGGGCAAGGGCCTCGGTAAGAGCCCCGATTCCGACGCGGGGCCCCTCCTCGTCGAGGATCCTTCGGGCCTCCTCGAACGAGTTCGCGGCCCGAAGCCTCTTCTCGAGGTAGGCGACGTTCTCCGAGGTCATCGAGCGCCACGCCGAAAGGTAGCCGTCGCGCAGTTCGTCGATGGAGTCGCCCGCGCGCTCGCTGAAGGCGTGCCGGTGACCGCATCCATGCCGAGTGAACGCATCGTCGTCGGAGGGTCGCACAGGATTCGTCGCAGCGTCCGCCTGGGACGGAGCAGGCGGAGCAGGATTCCCGGACCGTGCGGCCCCGACCACCGCTGCACCATCGGCGGGCTCGGGCACACCGAACTGGTCGCGCAGGAACGAGACCTCCATCGGCACGCCCATGTCGGCGAGTACCTTGTACGTCCGTGCCTTCTTCTCCTGGTCCTCCTCGCGCGCGACGTGGAAGACCAACTGCGGGGGCTGGACGTTGGGTCCGAAGTTCAGCGCCACGTAGGCGTCGATCACGTCGCGCTGCAGAGTCGCTGCGAGCTGCTGGCTGTCGCTCTCCTTCAGGTCGATGCGCACGTCGTCGTGGACCTTCGCCTGGGCGAGGCTCGACCCGTCTTCGACCGTCATCGTCTGTCCGAGCACGGCCTTGCTGACCTGTTTGTCGAGGTACTCGGCCATGGCGAGGAACACCTTGTCGCCACCGCTCGCCGCGGCCGACGAGATGATCTGCACGTCCATCTCCTTCGGCAGGATGGCGGCAGCCTCCGGGCCGAGCGCCCGAACCGCAGCGAGCAACTTCCGGCGGTTCTCGGGGGTGGCGCTCGTGTCGTACTTTCCGATACGGAGCGGCATACCGAAGACCTCGAGGAAGGTCATCCAGTCGGCGAGCGTGAATCGCTTCATCACGTAGGAGAGGCACGCCACGCGCGCGAGACCCATGCGGATCGGCGTCCCCGAGCGAAGCCGTGGAACGTGGATGGCAAAGCGCATCGGTGTGAGCTCGATGCCGTCCTGCGACCCGGCGGAGCGCAGCCGAATTTGCGAGAGCGATGCGAGGTCGAACTGGAACCACCGCTGCGGACGAAAGGTGTACGAGGTCGGCACCTTCTTCCTGCCGCGCATCTGCCATCCAATCTCGCAGACCGAGAAGCCCTTGCCGAGAGCGTCAGTGAGGTCGAAGACCAGCCCTGCGAACTCGGGACGCTTCACGAGCGCCCGCACTTCGTCGGCGATCGCGATGTCGCTTGGGGCATCGCTCGCGGACTCGACCTTCATCGGCAGCCCCGCGACCCCTTGGCGCCTCGTGCCGAGCACCGAGAAGTAGTGGCCGTCTCGCTCCTCCATCTCGTCGGCCAGCGTCAGGTACGCCTCCACGTCGCCCTGGTCGGTCATCCGGAGGATCGACCCGAGCCGCTTCGGCGTGATGGCGTCGGCCACGCTCGTGCGTGTTGGCGAGCGCTGGTCCGTGTGACTCGGCCCAGCCTGCTCCTTGGTGATCGAGGTCGTGTCGACCGGTCGTCCGTACGCGTCGAGAATCGCCATGGTTACCATCCTCCGGCGCTGCGGCCGTAGTCGTCATCGTCATCGTCTGCGGGCTCGTCGTGCCGCGGGGCGGACTCGAAGCCTTCGTACACGGAGCCACGCCCGCCGTAGAGGGCGAGCGAGAGCGCGTCCGAACTGTCCGGGGAGCGTCCGAGCACCTTCCTGATGATGGGCTTCGCCACGATCTGGATGCGCGCCAGCTTGTCGAACGTGTAGGTGTGCGCGAGCAACTCGGCGTCGAGAACGTCGTCTTCGGGCAGAGTTCCGCCAGCCTGGAGCCACTTGCGGATGCCGAAGTAGATCTGTGCCCGAAGGTTCACGAAGTTCGCGTCGTCGTCCGCGTCGTTGCCGACCTGGACATCGACCACCTCGATGTGCCCCGCAGTCGTGAATGGGTGCCGTCGAAGCGCATCGACGACAGACGCGCCGACCCCGATGCCGTCGACGCACACCCGCACGATTTCGCCTGGCCTCAGGAGCTCCTTCGCCGTGCGGACGACCTCCTCGGCGAGCTCAGGTCCATCCTTCTTCGAGTACGAGCGTCGCGGAAACGCGTAGTGCCCGCGCACCGGCTGAATCACCGAGTCGTCGTCTCCAAACCGCGCCACGTCTACGCCAAGGGTCAGCCGCCCAGGCATCACGGATGGCGGCACAGCCGTGTGCCGCCTGTGCGCGTCGAGCAGGTCTCCGAGCGAGATGACAGAGTCGGTGCTCGTCGTCGGGAACTCGCCCCGGACGCGCACGAGGTAGACGGCCGACTGCTCCCAGTCGGGCCCGCATTCTCGGCGCATCTCGGCGATGTACTCGCGCGTCGCAAGCCCCGGCAAGACCCGGCGCCCCGCCTTGACGTTCGGGGTGTTCTCGCTCGAGATGTGAACGAGTCGCCATCGCGTGACGTCCTCAACCTGGTCGTCGCCCGCAGCGTTGTCGTTGGCCGGAGGCGTGAGGTCGTAGGTGCCGGACTTGAACGCTCGGAAGAAGAAGCCGACGGTCCTGGTGGGGTTCGAGATGGCCGCGATCTTCGCGCCGCCCGCGGAGTTGCCCTGCACGACCTCGAAGAGCTCGTCCGGGAAGCCCGATGCCTCGTCGATGATGAAGAACTGC
>JACCDQ011254277.1_pt1 | contig 10157 bp, 8 predicted proteins | sample 7446031 | NCBI WGS metagenome assembly JACCDQ01 (sample SAMN15323442, study PRJNA562643) | freshwater metagenome | isolation source: river surface water | place: USA:Blue River Watershed | collected 2017-08-17 | reverse complement strand
CTGACCTCCGTTCCCCTTTGGGAAACATTAGTTGGTTAAAACAACCTTCCGCGACACGGCTGAACCGATTGGCGGATGCGACAGTGACTGGAAGGACCTGTGCAAAACGTCAATTGTGCCATTAATCACCTGGGGTTGGCAAAAAATGTTGTCTCCGGCGGGGTCATTCCCACACAGACCATTTGTTGTGTGCAACAGTTTGTGCCGAGTTCTTGACAAGCAGCTGACCGGATCGAACACGGTGCGCTCGGCGCAACGAACACCGATGCCCAGACGAGCAGGCCTGTCAAAGAGCGGTGCGCGGGGACAGGCGTTCGGCGGCTGGAATGCTGGAAGGCTCGTCCATTTCGATGGCAATTTGGGTGCACACCGTGCGGCACAGCATGACGGCTTTCTCGCTCTGCACGCGGTAAATCACCTGGGTGCCATCCTTGCGCTTGGCCAGCACTCCGGCGCGGTACAGCAAATTGAGGTGCTGGGACAAATTGGGTTGAGTGGTCTCGATTTCACCCAGCAATTCGGTGACCGATTTTTCCTTGTCGCACAGCGCGCTCAGTATCCGCAGCCGCATGGGTGTGGACAGAATACCGAACAGTTCTGCAGCCAATTCAAACACCCGGCCTTTCTCGACCGTTGCCTCGGTTTCAATCATTTGCTGCATATATAAACATAGCCTCGCGTGGACACCCGAATCATAGCCACAGATTCGCCAGAATCCAAGGGCCCGCGCGAGCCCAACCGGTGCATGCAGCCGGATGGGGTTTATACCGTCAGCAAGTCCTTGATTTGCTGAAGCGCGGCCGGATCGTCCATGGTGGTCAGGTCGCCCGGATCACGCCCTTCACAAACGGCCTGGATGGCACGACGCAGCAACTTGCCAGACCGGGTTTTGGGCAACACGCTCACAAAACGGACGCGGGCGGGACGCGCCACCGCACCCAGCTGATCGTCCACGACCTTCATGATGGCGGCTTCCATGGATTTGGCGTCGGCATCCGTTGCCACCAGGTTGGCGTCCTTTAGCACAGCGAACGCCACCGCCACCTGCCCTTTGAGCTGATCGGCCACCCCCACCACCGCCACTTCCGCAACGTTGGAATGGCTGGAAATGCTTTCCTCGATCTCGCGGGTACCCAGGCGGTGACCGGCCACGTTGATCACGTCATCGGTGCGGCCCAGGATGAAAAAGTAGCCTTCCTCGTCCTTCACGCCCCAGTCAAAGGTGCTGTACATGACTTTGTTGTGAATGCTGGACCAGTAGGTTTTGACGTAACGTGCATCGTCTCCCCACACCGTTTGCAAACAACCCGGAGGCAACGGACCGTTGACCGCAATCACACCCTTCTTATTGGGTTCGGTGATTTCCTCGCCAGTGGTTTCATCGATCAGACGCACATCGTAGCCGTACACGGCCTTGCCGGGCGAGCCGAATTTGGTGGGAGCGGTTTCCACACCGTTGCAAATGGCCATGATGGGCCAACCGGTTTCGGTTTGCCAGTAGTTGTCGATGATGGGTTTGCCGATCGCTTCAGCAATCCAGGTAGCTGTGGGTTCGTCCAGCGGCTCGCCAGCCAGGAACAGCGCCTTGAGGCTGCTCAGGTCGTACTTGGTGAGGTAAGCCGGGTCCTGCTTTTTCAGTACCCGCGCAGCGGTGGGCGCGCTGAACATGACGCTGACCTTGTACTTTTCCACCAACTGCCACCAGATACCGGCATCTGGGCGGATGGGCAGCCCCTCGTACATGATGGTGGCCATGCCGTTGATGAGCGGGCCGTAGATGATGTAGCTGTGCCCCACCACCCAACCAATGTCGCTGGTGGAAAAGTAGGTTTCGCCTGGCTCGCCCATGTAGATGTGCTTCATGGACGCAGCCAATGCCACGGTGTAGCCAGCGGTGTCTCGTTGCACGCCTTTGGGCTTGCCAGTGGTGCCGCTGGTGTAAAGGATGTAGCTGGGGTGGGTGCTGTCTACCCATTCGCAAGGCACTTGCGCGTTCAGGTTGGCGTCGCGCAAAGCGGCGTAGTCTTCATCCCGCCCGGCCACGGGGGCCAAGTCGGCCAAACCCCGGTTCACCATCAACACCTTTGCCGGTTTGTGGGCACTGAGCGAAATCGCCTCATCCAGCAAGTGCTTGTAAGGAACCACCTTGCCACTGCGCATACCGGCATCTGCACTCACAATGACAGTGGGTTGGGCGTCGTCGATCCGGCTGGCCAAGCTGTGGCTGGCGAATCCACCAAACACCACCGAATGAATTGCACCAATGCGCACGCACGCCAGCATGGCAAAGCACGCCTCCGCGATCATGGGCATGTAAATCAGCACCCGATCGCCCTTGCGCACGCCCAATTGCTTGAGGATGGCCGCCATGCGTTGGACTTCGGCATGCAGCTCCCGAAAGCTGTAAGCCTTCTCGATGTTGGTTTCGGTGGAAACAAAAATCAGCGCGTTCTGATCGGGGCGGGTGGCCAAGTGGCGGTCCACCGCGTTGTGGCACAGGTTGGTTTGCCCCCCCTCAAACCAGCGCGCGAATGGCGGGTTGTCGTAATTGCAAACCCGGTCATAGGGCTTGTGCCAATCGATCAATGCGGCCTGCTCGGCCCAGAAAGTGTCGCGCTCATCGATGGAACGGCGGAAAAAGGCTTCGTAAGTGGTGGGCGTGGCCAAGGCGTGTCTCCGGTGTGTTCGGGCAGACATCCCTGCCACGAAAAACTGCATTCATAATTATGAACAGCCTGCTTGCGCACGACTGACAAACCACCGGCCACTCAGCATCGGTCTGGGCCAGTTACTTGATCAAAGCGAGCACTTCTTTGAACCGAGGGTGTTTGCAATCACGCAGCCACTCAAAGGCCACCATTTCGCTGGTCACCAGTTCTACGCCACTGCCGGCCAGGCGGTCAAAAGCGGCGTCACGGTCTTTGTCGCGGCGGGAGCCACAGGCATCGGTCACCACCCACACGTCAAATTCTTGCTCGGCCAAACCCAACGCGGTTTGCAACAGGCACACGTGTGCTTCGCAACCAGCGATCACCACTGTGTTGCGCCCTTGCTCCGGCTGGGCCGGTTTTTGCAAATGTCGCGGCAGGCTGCGGGCATTGCCTGCGGGCTTTGCCGGTGGCCGCAATGCCAAAGCCAGTGCCGATTGGCTGGCATCAAAATGCATTTTGGGGAAGGTTTTGCCGCACAGGGCCCGAACGGCTTCGGCATTGGGGCCCAATTTGTCCGGGTTTTGTTCGGTACCCCAAACCGGAACGCCCAAGGTGTGTGCCACTTGAGCCAAAAAAGTGGCTCGGGACAAAACCGCAGCGCCATCGGCAATGGCGGGCATCAGGCGCCCTTGGTAGTCCACCAACACCAATTGACTGTCTTCAAGATCAAGCAACATAAATACTATTTTCCGTTTGAGCGGCCGAAACAACCCGGCCGCGAAGATGTAAAAACAAGTGTAAGGCCTTGACTGCGGGCGCTTGGCCCGTTAGGCTTGCCGCCCATGCGTTTTCAGTCGGCCATTTTGCTGCTGTGTGCTGCCCTGGCCCTGGGCAGCCCTGCGGCGTGGGCGCAGCCCGCCCAACCCCTTCCCGCCGAAAACCCCTCTGTTCTGCAGTGGATCAGCAACCAAGGCTTGCTGAAAAACCTGGATGAGGTGAAAGACTCCATGGGTCGGGCCGCGTCGGGTTTGGTGGTCACCGCCATGGGATTCCTGGGTGTACCGTACAAACGGGGCGGTGAGTCGGTGGAAAGCGGGTTTGATTGCAGTGGTTTGGTACGCAACGTGTACGAGCAAAGTTTGGGCCTGGTGTTGCCACGGCGTGCCAAAGACCAGGCACAAAGCACCCAAACGATTACCAAGGAAGAACTCAAGCCCGGTGACTTGGTGTTTTTCAACACCATGCGCTCAGCCTTCAGCCACGTGGGCATTTACATTGGCGACGGCAAGTTTGTACACGCGCCGCGCACCGGCGCCAAAGTGCGGGTGGAAGACATGCGCGAGGCCTATTGGAAAAAACGCTTCAATGGCGCAAGACGGGTAGACGGCGCACAGCGTCTTGAATCCGAAATTGGCAATTTGATTGCGCCTGCCGCAGCTGCCGAAGCCCCTCCCCTGCGCGATTGAAACCGTCACAGAGAACCGCCTTCGGCGGTTGTGCGGGTCATACATCCTCTGCGGCTGATTCAAGGCCTTGGTCATAAGCAATCAACCTGAACTGGTCCAACGCCGCCTGCAGGTCTTCCACAATTTCTTGGGCAATCACACCGGGGGCTGGCAAGTTGTCGCTGTCGGCCAATGACTCGTCTTTGAGCCAGAAAATATCGAGGCTGGTCTTATCGCGGGCCACCAGTTCGTCATGGCTGTAGGCACGCCAGCGGCCCTCTGGGTTCTCGGCAGACCACGTGGCTTGGCGCTGGTGGCGGTTGCCCGCTTGGTACTGGGCCACGAACTCGTCCAGGTCCGCCCGCGTAAGCGGGTTGGTCTTGAGCGTGAAGTGCTTGTTGGTGCGCAGGTCGTAAATCCAGAGCTGCTTGGTCCAAGGCGTCTCGCTCGCACCCTTCTTCTCAAAAAACAGCACATTCGCCTTGACGCCCTGGGCGTAGAACAGGCCAGTGGGCAAACGAAGGAGCGTATGCACATCGCACTCGTGCAGCAGCTTTTTGCGGATGGTTTCGCCCGCGCCGCCTTCAAACAGCACGTTGTCGGGCAACACCACGGCCGCGCGGCCGTGCGTGGCCAGCAGGGTCTTGATGTGTTGCACAAAGTTGAGTTGCTTGTTGCTGGTGGTGGCCCAAAAGTCGTCGCGCTCGATGGTGTCTTTTTCGGTGCTGGTGCGGCCGTCTTCACCCACGATGACGGTGCTGCTCTTCTTGCCAAACGGTGGGTTGGCCAACACCACATCAAAGCGCTCGCCGGGGTCGGCGGCCAGCGCATCGCCCACCACCACGGGCACCGACTTTTCGGAACCAATGCCGTGCAACATCATGTTCATGGCACACACGCGGGCCGTGGCCTGCACCAGCTCGTAGCCTGTGAAGGCCCTTTCTTTTAAGTGCTTGAGCTGGTCGCGCGTCAGGTTCTTGTTGTGGCTGGTGATGTAGTTGTGCGCGGTAAACAAAAAACCACCCGTGCCGCAGGCCGGGTCGGTGATGCGCTCGCCCGGCTGCGGGGCGATGCAGTCCACCATGGCCTGGATGAGCGCGCGCGGCGTGAAGTACTGGCCAGCGCCACTCTTGGTGTCTTGCGCGTTTTTCTCCAGCAGGCCTTCGTAGGCGTCGCCCTTCACGTCTGCGCCCAGCACCGTCCAGGTTTCCGCGCCAATCAAATCGACGATGACGCGGCGCAGCTTGGCCGGGTCTTGGAACTTGTTTTGCGCCTTGCCGAAGATCAGGCCCAACGTGCCCTTCTCCTGGCCCAGCTTTTCCAACAGGTGGCGGTAGTGGTCAAACAACTCGTCGCCATCCTTGGCCAAAAGGGTGGGCCAAGCGTAGGCGGCGGGCACGATGCTGGGCTGGCCGGGTATGACGTTAAAGGGCGGCGCGCTGCGCTCGTCAGCCATCTTGAGGAACAGCAAGTAGGTGAGCTGCTCCACATAGTCGCCATAGCTCATGCCGTCGTCGCGGAGCACGTTGCAGTAGTTCCAGAGCTTCTGGACGAGGGAGTTGGTGGTGGTGTTCATGTGTTTGTTCTTATGGTGCGCCCAAGACGTGCCAAAGGTAGAATTGTGACCATGAAACTTGCCTTCTCCAACCGCCACTTGCAAGACAAGGCCAAAGCTGGCTTGATTGCGTCCGCAAGAACGTCGTTTGGGGTGGAGGGTATACGCCAGGCTTTTGAACGGGCCGTGCAAGACAGCAGTGCTTCCGATTCACGGGCGTTTGTCATGCGTTGGAAGCAGCGTGCAGCTTCCAAGTCCGCACAATAACTTTTTCAAATATTCTTGTCAGGGGCACGTAGTCCCTTGCCAAGGCTGCGTGAATGCTGCCAATGTAATTTGGCTTGTGCCGCCCATCCAATGGTGCAAAGTCAAGCGGCGGCACCCCAGCCTGCAATCCCATGAGCATGGCCAACAGACGTGCAACGCGACCGTTGCCGTCGCCCTCGCCCACGTAGAGCATGTCGCCCTCACCATCCGGGCGCGGCCCCAGCAGCAAGTACACGCCGGTCTGCGCCAGTTCGGGCCGGGCCTTGACCTGCGGCAGCAGCGCACGCGGGAACACCAGCGCCTTGCCGATCCAGTTGGACTTTTCGACGATGCGCAGGCCGTCGGGGTCGCCGTCGGCGACGAAGATGCGGAGGGAGAACGGAGTTGTATTCATCGCACTCATTGATTCACTGCAGCGACAGTCCGGTATGCCTGATCCGGCCGATTTGGCACATCTGGAAAGCGCAACTCCAGCAGCCCCTTCTTCACCAACCCACCAAGAATGCGGCCTTGCAAGTTTTCTGCATCGCGGTTCAACAAAGCGGCCAAATCCTTGGACGTGAGCCAGCGACCATCGCACAGACTCAGCACCAGCGCTTGCATTTCAGCCGCAGGCAGCTTGCCTTTGAGCCGGGCCGGTTCCGCCAATGACAGGAGTTCCGGGGGCAAACGAGGGGAGCTGGTCGGCAAATGAGGGGAGTTCCCAGCCAATTGGGGGGAGCTTTGGGGGGAGTCCGCGTCCAAATGACGGGAGTCCCCATCTGATTGGAGGGAGTCCTCCGCCACGCGGTAGCTGGCCCAACGACGCTGGTTTTGCTGCGTCAGCAGGCCATCGCGAACCAGCCCCTGAAGCACGCCCGTAATGTCTTTGGAATGCTCACCCGTGATCTCCTGCATGCGGCTGTTGGTCACGCTGCCTTCCACCTGGGCAGTCACCACCGCCTGCACCGCCGTCTTGTCCAGCTTGGCAAACCGGTCGCCAAAGCGCACTCGCAATGCCTTGTCCACTTCATCCGGTATCAGGCTGACCATGGGCAACACCAGCTTCACGCGGTCGGGTTGCAACGATTCTTCCAGCCGGGGCGAGCGCCAATGCTGCGCGCGCCAACCGGCGCGAATCTTGTCCATGCCCGAGCCGGCCTTGTCGCCACCGCCCATGAGCTGGAACATCAGCTGCAAACTTTTGTTGCGGCACTCGCTCACACCGCCCTGCAGCAACTGCACCCGAGACACCAGCAGCGAGCCGGGGTTGGACAACTCAATGCGGTCCGGGTAGCGCTCAATCACCACCCCGCCCTGCCCCCGATGGTCCGCATGTACCAGGGCGTTGACCACCGCCTCGCGCAGCGCCTCGTGCACGGCAGAGTCGTCCTTGCGGTACAGCTCGCGATCCAGCTGAAAAGGAATTTTCAAATCGCCCGACAGGCGCTGCATCACCCGCAGATAAAACTGGAACAGGTTGTTTTCCCAAGTGCCGTCGGGCACCACGCGGTCGGTCCAGCGCACAGCGGGGTCGTCGGACAGGCGCTCGCGGTAGTCCACATGAAAACCCGGCAGCGCATCGCGCAGCGCCTCAAACCGGCCAAACATCAGCAAGCCCGCCACGGTGGCGCCTTCCAAGCCCGTGGCGCGGTCACGGCGCAAGGCGCTCAGCTTGGTGAGCAGCGGCGCGTCATCCAGCAAGAGCCAAGGGTGGTCTGGCGCCCGGGAGGCAAAACGGTTGCGGTATTGCTTGACCGTCTCTGGGTCAAAGTCTGCCTGCCCAAAGTGCTCCACGATTTGCGAGTCCGCTGGTGTGTCAGACTGGTCGGCCAACATGCGGCGCACCTCGTCATCTGAGCAGCGGTAGTCGCCCTCGTCCGCTCTGCGGAAGGTGCCCGTCATGGGATTCAACCCCACAAACACCGGGCGCTGCAGCCGCGAGGCACGCGGCACATTCACCACCACAAACTGGCGGCCCTCATCTTCGACCGTGCGCACATCGTCATCGCGCAGCAGATTGGCGCTGACCTTGTGCCGGTCATTCAGCTGGCCCCACAGCACCGTGCGCAACTGCGCGGCATCGGGCACGCCCTCCCACACCAGGCCAGAAGCTTTCTCGGCCACGCCCAACACAATGGTGCCGCCCTGGGTGTTGGCCATGGCGGAATAGGACTCCCAAAAACTGCCGGGCATGCCACCGCGCGCCGACTTGAATTCGGTGTCGATGCCCTCGGTACTGGATTGCAGCGCGGAGAAAAGGTCGAGTTGGCGCATGGATTGGCTTATGTTGGATTCATAGGATTTCTATCGCAACTCTCGGTTTCAAGAACTCCAACGCGTATAAATTTCAGCTGTCATTTTCGGCATCGTTGTCCGGCCTCGTGGGCAGCGGCAGCCGCAACTGTTCTTCAGTGCGCTTCTGCTGCGGTACATGCGGATTCTTTACGTCGTGAACCTTCGTGACTGCATAGCCAGCAATCTCGACATCGCCTGTGTCATCTTCCTTTTGATGGACTTCAAAGTCACATATCAGTGTTGTGCCATTCTGGAACTGCACGTTTTGGCTGACAACCTTGCTGCGAAATGCTTGGTCTTGCAATTCAAAACTGACAACTTTTTTCTCGAAGAGACCTCGCCACTTAATTGACCCCGAACGCAGGACCGGCGATACGATTTCAAGAGCAATACGTTCGTAGACAAGCGGCTCCAGGTCGGATCGAGCAATCACGAACTTCGCAAAATCACCTCTCTTCACCATATTTTCAATGGCATATTTTCTGTGGGACCGAACAAATCCGACAGCTTCAATCTTTGAGTCGATAAGCAATATTTCGTAATAGTTAGATCGACGTCGAGCTATCTTTTTCCTCGTCAGAAGAGCTTGTGCAATTTCATCTGCCGTTGGCATAGATTCGAGTGGAAGCACTTCATTCTTGGCTTCCGTTAGCTTTTTGCCTTCCCACTCCGCCGCGGCATCTTCTTTTTCCTTTATTTCAAGCTTGATCTTTTTTAGATTCAGCTCATTGAGTTGAGTTTGCTGCTTTGATTGTTTGTACTTGTCGAGATAGAAGGGGGCAGCAAGCAACGGCGTCAGAATCGTCATCACAGTTGTGATTTGCACGTTGTTTTGGAAGATCAGGTTTAGGTACTCAACGAGACCGCCTTCACCATACGCATGAGTCTCAACGTGCACTGGCAGACCTAGAACAGCCACTACCTCTTTAAGCAGCGCAAGCAGTTCGCCTTCAGCCCGATTTCGAACGAGCGCGTCCATGCGGTGCGCGCCGCCATTTAGATGGTAATGAACCTTGAATTCGCCCGAATCATGGGCTTCTTCCTGACCGCCTTTGAAATCCGTACTCATCTTCGCTCCCTTACTCCGACATTTGGAATACCTATAACAACTTTCGCACTTACTTCTTTCCAATGCGAAATTCGTTGCTCAACTTCTAATGCGCGCATGTGTTCGCCCACTGTTGATGACCTGTGCTCTCGGCGATCAATCACCGTTACTGCTCAAACGCTTTGGCCAACGTCGCCTGCCGCAACGCCTGCGCGCGCTTTAGGTTGGTCTCAACCTCGGCCTCAACTTCATCAACAACAGATAGCAAGCGCTCAATCTCTTCCACCATTCGCAACTGCTCCGCTCGAGGCGGCACAGGGACAGGAAACTCACTGAGTTTCCCAAGATTGATCGACGCAAGATTGGTTGTTTGCTTGCCAACACGCAAGAAGTAGTCCTTGCCAAACGTGTTGCCCCACCAGGACACAAGCTTTGGAGACATTGCGCCAAGGTACATGCGTACCCGGAAAACGTGATTCTGGTGAATGCAATCGGCCAACTGCCCTTCCCATATCCAGCCGCGCCCCAACTTATCGCGATCACCGCCCTCGTTGAACAGGACATCGCCGGTTTCGAGACGTAACTCGCCTATATCGTTTGGCGAAGCATTGATGTATTTCACCTCTGCGAGATCAATGAAACCGCGTTGAACGTTAGCAACCCGCAGGTACGGGACAGGGCGAGCGCTCGGGTCAATCCGTTTGCTATCAACAGTAATGCCTCCCTTCAGCGCAGCCAAGCTATCCAACCTGGCCCAAGTCCAGCCTTCAGGCAACTGCGGAAGCTCATCCGTCACTGGAGCTAATGGCTCCTTGTACTTGCCCTTCCCAGCCCACTTCGCCCGCCGCTCCGCAAGAATCCGCTGCAACAGCTCTTCGCCGGTTTCGTAGGTGCGGCATTCGCGGCGGGACAGG
>JACCDQ011888813.1_pt1 | contig 10159 bp, 6 predicted proteins | sample 7446031 | NCBI WGS metagenome assembly JACCDQ01 (sample SAMN15323442, study PRJNA562643) | freshwater metagenome | isolation source: river surface water | place: USA:Blue River Watershed | collected 2017-08-17 | reverse complement strand
TGAATCCGGGAACGCTTCGCGGGTCGTTCGCGTCGGCGGGCCCGGCCGCGAGGACCCAAGCCCCTTCGTGCAGGCGGCTTTCGCGCTCGAGCAGCGACTTCCACACGCCGCGTACTTCGCTTGGACCCGTTCCAAAGACCGTGTCAAGTTCTGCTTCGGTCCACGTATAGTGCCGCCCTTCTCCCTCGGGGTGGTCGGCATCAAGCGCCGCAGCAAACAGTCCGTCTTCGCGAAGGAGGTCGCGTTCCATGAACGCCAAGGTTTCGCGCATTCCTTCGAGCGCAAGGGGAGATCCCACAAGGGCGCAGAGGCTGGCAAACTGCGCGCTGTCGTACAGCATTTTTTCGAAATGGGGCACTACCCACGCGCCGTCGGTACTGTAGCGAAAGAGTCCGCCCCGAAGTAGGTCGTAGGTGCCGGAGCGCAGTAGGCTTGCCACGGTTCGTTCCGCGTGCGCCGACGCTTCGGGCCAATCCTGGAGGCTTGCCCAGCGCACGCTGGCCACCCAGGTCGACGGCAGCGGAAACTTGGGCGCGCCCCGGAATCCGCCCCAGTATAGGTCCCAACTGGCTGCGACTTCTGTGCGTACGGCAGTTGGAATGTCCACGTCGGTGGCCTCTTCAGGTTCCGTGCCTTGGACCGCTTCGGCGACCTGGGCAGCGTAGTCTTCGGCCTGAAGGCCGTGTCGGTTTTTTACGAGCGCGAGTTCGTGCAATGCCGCCAGGAAGCGCTCCTTGGGGAGGTAGGTTGCGGCCCAGACGGGCCGGCCGTCGGGCAAGCAAATCGCGTTGAGGGGCCAACCGCCCTGGCCGGTCATGGCCAAGCAGGCCGCCATGTAGGCTTGATCGAGGTCAGGACGTTCTTCTCGGTCCACCTTGATGGAAATCCAGCGTTCGTTGAGTACTGCGGCCACCTCAGGGTCGTCAAAAACCTCGTGGGCCATCACGTGGCACCAATGGCAGGTGGAGTAGCCTATCGAAACCAAAAGCCATTTTCCCTCGGCGGCCGCGCGCTCAAGCACCTCAGGGCTCCATTCGCACCAATGAACGGATTGCTGGGCGTGCTGCCTCAAGTAAAGGCTTGCGGCCGATCCAAGCGCATTTCTCATCTGAGCGAAGGTACATTCCGCTTGGGCGCCCTGCTTCTTAACCTCTTCGTAACATAGGGCCTTTGGGGTGGGGTTACCTTTGCCGCCATGGATCCATACTTTTTGCTCGTACTGCTTCTTATGTCCTTGGCAACCTTGGACTTAATTGTGGGAGTAGCTAACGATGCGGTGAACTTTTTGAATTCCGCACTAGGAACGCGCGCGGGGAGCATGCGCGTCATTTTGGCCGTTGCCAGTTTTGGGGTGGTGCTCGGAACCCTGTTTTCGAGCGGAATGATGGAGGTCGCCCGCAACGGCGTGTTTGACCCGTCCTACTTCTCGTTCCACAGCCTTCTGTTCATCTTCGTGGCGGTGATGCTGACCGACGTGATCTTGCTCGACGTCTACAATTCGTTTGGAATCCCTACCTCGACCACGGTTTCACTCGTGTTTGAGCTCTTCGGAGCCGGCACCGCCATTGGGTTTCTCACCGCCATTGAACGCGGCATGGACCCGTTTCAGTTCTCAGAGTACCTGAACCTCAGCAGCACCGTGCGCATCATCAACGTAATTTTCTCTTCGGTGGGCGTTGCGTTCATCACGGGATTAGTTGTGCAGTGGCTTGCCCGTCTTGTGTTTACCTACCGCCTAGAGAACACCTTGCGCTATTTCGGCGGAATTTTTAGCGGTCTAGCCGCCACGTTCATCCTCAACTACTTAATATTCAAAGGCCTAAAGGGAAGCGTTTTGGTCGATGCGCAGCTCGGATCCTGGCTCGAAACCTACCAAAATCAGCTCCTGTTGGCGTTTTTTATCAGCTTCTCGATGCTCGCTCAGTTTGCCGTAGTTCGGGGAGTCAACCCATTGCGGTACGTGGTGCTCTTCGGGACCTTTTCGTTAGCTATGGCCTTTGCCGGCAACGATTTGGTGAATTTTATTGGCCCCGCGCTTGCAGCGTTTCAAGCCTACCAAGTGTACACTGCGAGCGGTATGGATCCGCACCTGCTCATGATGGATTCCATGGCCGAAGAAGTGACGACTCCCTTCGCTATTTTATTGGTTGCGGGCGGAATTATGATCTTAACCCTTTGGACGAATGCCAAAGCGCGTAAGGTCAGTGAGACCGAGATTAACCTTGCACGCCAAGGCGAAGGAAGCGAGAAGTTCAAGCCCAACTCAGTCAGCCGCGGAATAACCTCGTCGACGCTTGCCGTAGCGAAGGTTTTTTCGAAGTTCACGGGCAGCGGGGTGCGCACGTGGACCGACGCGCGATTTACCCAGGTTCAGCCAGATGGCGTGGTCGACATCCGTACCCAGCCCGCGTTTGACTACGTGCGCGGCAGCGTGAACCTGCTCCTCGCGTCCACGCTTATTGCCTATGCGACGAGCCTTGGCCTGCCGCTGAGCACCACGTTTGTGGTATTTATGGTGGGCATGGGCACCTCGCTCGCCGACCGAGCTTGGGGTCAAGAGTCGGCCGTCTACCGTGTGGCGGGCGTAGTCAACGTCATTGGAAGCTGGCTGCTTACTGCGGTCATCGCCTTTACGGCATCTGCGTTGTTTGCTGCGTTCCTTTTTTACGGAGAATTTATCGCCGCGCTGATTTTGACCGTGTTTGCGCTCGGACTCATTATTCGCAGCCACATGGGCTTCGCAGACCAAATGAAAGCCGAGAACCTCGTGGAGGACGTCATTGAAAAGCTCGCAAACGCGGAGGAACCGATGCACAGCAGCCGCGTGCTGATGGGTTCCGACATTGAGCGAACGGCCAACATTGTGATCATGGCTGCAGAGGCATTGGCGAACAACCAGAAGCGAACGACGCGAAGGCTGCGCAAGGAGGTTTCGCTCCTCAACAAGCGGCACGAGCAACTTGAGCTGCGCATGGTCCGCATTATTCGTGATTTTAAAGGCGAAAAGACGGATTCCTACCGCGCGCACTTGCTGGCATTTGACTACGTCTGCGACATGACCGAGAGCGCTCGTGCAATGGTCGAGGCAGAGCACACGCATTTGGCCAACCTTCACGCCCGTCCCCACGGCGCATTTTTGCTGGCCTATGCCGAGGTGATTGCGCTGTTTACCGCCTACTCCAGCCGCATTGTGCTGGCCCTCGAAACGGGCAAAAGCGAGTCCAACAGCGACCTGATTGCGGCCAAACGCCGAATAATCACCGACATTCAGCGCATTTTGGACCGGGAACTGCAGAGCTCCCGCAACGGCGAGATCTCTACCCGCCAGTCCCACTTGCAGACCAAGCTGCTCATGGAGCTGCGCGACATCACGGCGCTCATGCACCGCGTGCACCAGCTCTACGTGGCCTAGGGCACGTTCGCAGCGACCAAAATAAAAGGGGCTCCCTTGCGGGAACCCCTTTTTTAGTAGTAAAGGAGCCGGGTTATGCCTTGGCTTCTTCGGCGTAGTGTAGGTAGAAGCGCGGAATGGTGCGAATCCCCTGGAAGTAGTTGTCCAAGCCGTAGTGCTCGTTGGGCGAATGGATCGCGTCGCTGTCCAGACCAAAACCCATCAAAATCGACTTGACGCCGAGTTCGCGCTCAAAAAGGGCCACGATGGGAATGGATCCGCCGTCGCGGGTCGGAACCGGTTCGCGGCCGTAGGTTTCGGCCATGGCCTTGTGCGCCGCGCGGTACCCCGGGTGGTCGGTTGGGCACACGTAGGCGTGGCCCCCGTGGTGCGGGCGCACTTCAACCTTCACGCTCGACGGCGCAATGTTCTTAAAGTGTGTGGCGAACAGCTCGGTGATTTCGTCCGGGTCCTGGTCCGGAACCAAGCGCATCGAAATCTTGGCGTAGGCCTTTGATGCGATCACCGTTTTGGCGCCTTCGCCGGTGTAGCCGCCCCAGATTCCGTTCACATCCAGCGTCGGACGAATTCCGGTGCGCTCAATAGTGGTGTAGCCGGTTTCTCCGTGCACGTCACTGAGGTCCAGTGCGGCCTTGTATTCCTCAAGGCTGAACGGCGCCTTATTCAAGTCGGCACGTTGCGCGTCGCTGAGCACCTGAACTTTATCGTAGAATCCTGGAATGGTGATTTTGTTGTCCTTGTCGTGCAGCGAGGCAATCATCTCGGTCAAGATGTTGATCGGGTTAGCCACGGCGCCGCCGTAGATACCCGAGTGCAGGTCGCGGTTCGGGCCGGTCACTTCGACTTCGACATAGGAAAGTCCGCGCAGACCCACCGAGATCGACGGTACCCCGGGGGCAATGATGCCGGTATCAGAGATAAGGATGACGTCGCAGGCGAGGCGCTCGTGGTTGCGCTTCACAAACCACTCAAGGTTGTTGGAACCAACCTCTTCTTCGCCCTCGATCATGAACTTCATGTTGCATGGCACGTTGCCTTGGGCCACCATGGCTTCGAATGCCTTGATGTGCATGAAAAACTGGCCTTTGTCGTCGCAGGCACCGCGTGCAAAAATGGCTCCGTTCGGGTGAATTGGCGTGGTGCGGATTTCGGGCTCAAAAGCAGGGGTCGTCCACAAATTCAAGGGATCGGCGGGCTGCACGTCGTAGTGGCCGTACACGAGCACGGTCGGACGCGAGGGGTCGACGAGGTATTCGCCGTAGACCACAGGATAACCGGGAGTGGAACAAACTTCCACGTTTTGGGCTCCGGCCTTGGTCAGGAAGCCGGCGACGGCGTCTGCCGTAGCGAGGACCGAATCTTTGTAGGCAGGGTCCGCCGAGATGCTCGGCAGGCGAAGTAGGGTAAACAGTTCGTCAAGAAAGCGTTGACGGTGCTGGGAAACGTACGAATCAATCATGATTCGAAGGTACAATCTGCTTGGGCAAACCGTTGTATCTTTCCCTTCCTAACCGTGCGAAAACTACTCATCCTTCTTATGTTGGCCCTCGGGGGATTCCTTGAGGCTCAAAACATCGTGGTCAACTCTACGTCGCCGCGAAATGATCCAATGTGGTTGGTTCAGAACGTCTTAGTGGGGCCAAACCTCTTTGTTTATTCGCCGCTGAACCAATTTGGTTTGCCGATTTCGCAACCGCCCTCGGTACAGCTTGGCAAGTTTACCTGCACAAATCCCGCCTTCGGCTTAGATAGCGGAATTGTCATGGTTACGACCGATGCCTTCGATGTGGTGCCGGGCCAAACAGGCTCGTTTACTACCTACCCAAACCAAACGACGAGTGCGAACCTCGCTACCGTCCTCAATACCATCGGGTCGTCGTCGTCAAGCCAGTACGACCGCGCCTCCATTCAGTTTGACTTCTTGGCCAACGGCGACAGCGTACAATTCGACTACATTTTCGGTTCTAAAGAGTACACGAACTATACCTGCTCGAGTTTCAACGACGTCTTTGGCTTTTTTTTAATCGGACCGGGCATCAACGGTGCGCCGATGTATCACCCCAATGGCAGCTTGAGAATTGACACGGTGAACCTAGCGGTCATACCGGGCACCACGACCCCGGTGGCGGTAAATACGATTAACCAAGGCTCACCTTCGGGGGGGAATCCCGCCTCTAACTGCCTTACTGCCAACCCAAACTATGTGGCACACTCCGTGTACTACAACGCCAACACCGGCGGTTCAAGCATCGTCAACCTCGAGGGCTTTACCGACGTTTTTCGTGCTCGGGCCGGCGTGAAGTGCGGTATACCCTATACGATTAAGCTCATGATTGCCGACGTGGGCGACGGTTCGTTTAATTCGGCGGTGTTCTTGGGCGCACGCTCCTTTAAACTTCCTGAAATTAAGCTTACCCCCACCACCAATACCGGTGCATCGTTCACCGACACGGTCATGGTTGAAGGCTGTGCCAAAAGCTACTTGCTGTTTGAGCGCAAGGGGGCAACCAGCGATACCTTGATTGCCCAATTCAACTACGTGGGCAGCGCCGGCGTGGCGGATTTCGCAGGACAGCTTCCCGACTCCTTAGTGCTGTACCCCGGACAAAAAACCGACACCCTCTGGTTTCAGCCGGTCGACGACGGGTTGGCCGAGCCCTTGGAGCGGCTGCGGGTGCGCATGCTGCCGGTATCCACCGATTGCGCGGTATATCCTGCCGATTCGGTGGACATTTGGATTCGGGACCGAGTGGGTGTTCAAGCCACACTCGCCATTGACCAAGGTAACGATACCTTGGCCTGTCCAGGTTCTGTGACGACCTTGCGGGCCACGCTTTCGGGCGGAGAAGGCAATCGCTGGGGTTATTGGGAATCCGACAGCCTTCAGGCAACCTTGCTCACCGTGGCCCCGCCGGTCACCACCACCTTCCGCTACCTGAGTTGGGACGAGTGCAGCACGCAACCCCGGATCGACAGCATCACCATTTACGTTGAGCCCTACGATTCCATTCAGACGCAGTCTGACACGCTCTACCTATGCCCGGGCGACGAAGTAACCCTTCGCGCACGCGCCCAGTGGGGCAAGGGCCAGCTCACGACCAAGTGGATTGGCGGCCCGACGGACACCCTTTGGACGGTCCAGCCCATTGCCAGCCAATGGTACCGATATACCGTGAAGGATCAGTGCTTTATCAGCAAAGAGGACTCCATTTATGCATGGGTGGTGCCGAATCCGGTGGCCTCGTTCACCTACCTGCAAGATCCCGGAAACCCGCTTGATGTCGCCTTCACGAACTATTCGAGCGACACCCTCAATGTTCGCTGGTACTTCGGCGACGGCGATACGTCAACTCGGGTCCATCCGCGCCATGTGTATGGTCGTCCGGGAACCTACTGGGTCGGACTCGCCGTCAGCGACACGTTGGGCTGCAGCGACAGCGCCGCCTACCCGGTGGAGCTTAAAATGGACCACTACGTCTATGTTCCTTCGGCATTCACCCCGAACAACGACGCCGTAAACGAGCGGTTCAACGTGGTGGCGACCGGTATTGACCGAATGGAGTGGGCGGTGTTCAATCGCTGGGGCCTTCAGGTCTTTCACAGCAGCGAGGATCCCAACGGATGGAACGGAACCTACGGGGGCGAACGCGTTCCGGCTGGCCCGTACAGCTACCGACTCTTCATTTGGCTTCCCGACGGAAAGGTCGAGGAGCGCCGAGGAATGTTCACGGTCTTCCGCTAAATGGCGGATTAGATCAGCGGAATCAAGCCCAAGCTGAGCGCTAAAATGATTTTATAGGCCCACTGCTGGCGAATAAGCCGCCGCTGATCGCCTGGTTGGGCCGTAGGAATCTGGCGGCGTTCCCACTGCCTTCTCCATTCTAAGCCGATCATGGCCAACGCCAGCGGAAGTCCGCGAACAAAGCCCGGCCACGCGACAGGGTGGAGGGCCGCGGCGAGAAGGAGCAAGGGCGCAAAAGCCAAGAGGCTCACGATAAGGGATCCGCCAACACCGTAGCCCCATCGTTTGTGGGAGTAAAGGAATACGGCGAGCGCATAAAGCCACGTGGCTGCCATGACGGGCTTGCTTAGCGTGAGCATGGCTGCGGCTAAGGCTCCGCTATAAAAACCAAAGGCAAGCTTCATTCCGTACTTGCGGGCTACCGGTCGCTCCAGTAGGGTGCGCCAAGGCCGCTCAATCAGGTCGCGTTCCAAATCATAAAAGCTATTGAACAGCGAGCCGCCGGCCACGATGCAGGCCGTAGACAGCCCAATTCCGACCACCGAAACCCAGTGTATGGGTTCGTCACCGCGAAGTAAGGTGGCCGCCGCAAGCACTTGAGCAACGGCCAAAAACAAAATGTGGGTCCACCGGACCAAGCTCAAAAAAGCTGTGAGGCGTAGGAGTAACTTGGTGCGCCGCCGCATCGTCGTTCGCTTAAAAGCGAAGTACCACGTCCATTCGGTGGGGCGCCAGCTCCTGCTGCGCCTCGTTTAAATCAGGGGCAAAGCCCAAAATGTAGCCGCCGCCCCCTGAGCCACACAGCTTGAGGTAGTAGGCGTTGGTGTCAATGCCTTTCTGCCAAAGCGCATGGTAGTCGCGCGGAATCATGGGGCCAAAATTCTCTAAAACCAGGCCGCTGAGTTTCTTCAGCTCGCTTAAGAGCACGTCGGTTTTTCCGTCGAGAAACGCCGCCACGCAGGCGTCGTTGTACTTTTTGAACTGCTCGGTCATCAACCGGCGAAAGCCTTCTTCTTTGAGCTTGTCCATGAAAATCTGCACCATGGGCTGGGTTTCGCCCGGTGCCCCAGAATTCAGCAAGAAAATGCCTCCACGGCCATCGCTTGGCAAACTGGGCATCGTAACGGTGCCCAAGTCTTCGGCAGAGCGAACCAGCAACGGAAGCTGCAGGTAGCAAATGGTGGGGTCCATGCCCGAGCTCTTGCCGTGAAAATAGCACTCCATCTGGGCCATCTCGGCCTTTAGTGCCTTCAGCTTTTCAGGATTGTTCGCCTCTTCGAGCGGCATTGGATTGCGCGCGTAGCGGGCGTACAGGGCTGCGACCATGGCGCCCGAAGAGCCCACGCCGTAGCCTTGGGGAATGCTGGAATCAAAGTAAAGTCCGCGCTCAAGATCGCTGCGCAGCGCGACCAAATCGAGGTCTGCCGTGAGCGTGCCAAGGGCGGCGAGCTCCGCTAAGTAGGCGGCGAACCGATCAAGCGACGCATTGGATTCGCGCTGGGCAAAACTGGCCTCGCCCTCGCTAAACCGGAGCACCCCCGAATAGTTCGTGAAGGGAATCGAAAGCGCCATGGCGTCGCGAATGACGCCGTACTCCCCAAACAGGAGGATTTTCGCGAAGTACTTGGGGCTCAGATTCATTGCAGCAAAGATACCGGACCTTGGCCTACGCGGTCCGCAATCGCGCGGCCGTCTTTACACCAAGGTTTCACCTGTTCTTCAACAAATTGGAGCGCAGATTGTTCGGCATGCTCCGGGAACAAAATATGCACGTTGGCTCCGGCGTCCAACGTGAAGCTTATCGGGGTGCCCGTTTCACGGCGAAATCCACGAATCGCCTCAATAATTCGAAGCGTGTTGGGCCGCATCAAAATATAGCTCGGGGAGCTCGACATCATCAAACCGTGGAGGGTCAGGGCCTCCAGTTCCACAAGCTCCATAAAGGCTTCAAGGTCCCCCGAAGCCAAAATGGGGCCGAGGGAGGCAAGGTGGTCGTGGGCCTGCGCAAAACGCTGGCTACGGAACGGATGCTGTTCCATCAGTTGGTGCCCGGTCGTGCTGCTCACCGCCTTTTGGCCAACGTCTACCAGGGCCACGACGTCGCGGTAGCCGCGGAACACATCGTGCACCGGGTGCGGATACTCCACGCCAAATTCCTGAGACGATCCGGGAATAGAATGGGTTTCGCCCCACACCACTAAGCCACCGAACACGGAACGGCAGGCGCTTCCCGACCCAAGGCGGGCCAAGATGGAGGCCTCCTGCTTAGGATCGGCTACCTCATGGCCAAGTTGCCGGGCTAAATCCACGACACAAAGCGCAAGGGCACTCATTCCCGACGCACTGCTGGCGATGCCCGACGAGTGGGGAAAGCTGTTGTGGGTCTGTACGTTCAGGCCGTAGTCCTTGAGCCACGGGTGGCGCGTCGCGGCCCGCTCCACGAACTGGGCTACCTTCGGAACAAAACTGGGCGTGTCCACCCCGTCCAAGGCAACGCGAATTCCAGGAGTTTCCGTGAGTTCGAGCGTGGTTTCGGTGGCGCACGCATCCAACGTGAAGCTGATCGACGGGTTGCTCGGAAGCTGCACGCCGTACTTGCCCCAGTACTTAACTAGGGCGATGTTGGAAGGGGCGCGGAATGCAGACTTCATGGGGCTGGTTAGCTAGTTGGCTAGTTAGCTGGTTGGTAAATGAGTTACTCGTAACTGGTTGCTGGTTAGGCGCTGACGGCTTCGGTTTCGGGGGCGATTTTTTTGATCATGCCCTGGAGAGCCTTGCCGAGTCCAACTTCGTAGAATTGGGTGGCGTCGTCGTTTACCATGACCAATACAGACTGGGTCCAGCGCACGGAACCCGTAAGCTGGGCTTTCAGGTTAGCCCGAATGGCTTCGGGATCAGTAACCGGCTCGGCCACGACGTTTTGGTAGATGGGGCAGCGGGGTGCAGTGATGGGTACGGCATCAAGGGCCTCAGCGAGGCGCGCGCGGGCCGGTTCCATCAGCGGG
>JACCDQ010406561.1_pt1 | contig 10159 bp, 10 predicted proteins | sample 7446031 | NCBI WGS metagenome assembly JACCDQ01 (sample SAMN15323442, study PRJNA562643) | freshwater metagenome | isolation source: river surface water | place: USA:Blue River Watershed | collected 2017-08-17 | reverse complement strand
GAACCTCACTCCCGCCGGCCGCCCGGGTGGACCCTGTTCGCTGCTCGAGCCTGTCAGGTTCGAACCGGCCTCAAGAGTGGCCTCGCTGCCTTCTGCGGAACTGCTGCTCTTGCTACCCTTGCCCTTGCCGCGCACGATTTCAGCGGCGGCCACATAGGTGCGGGTGATTTCGTTCCAGACGCTGCGGTAGATGTGATTCATGGTGATGCTCTCGGCAAGCCGCGAGGTTGCCCTTATGACGGCTGTGAGGGAGTAGGAGTCAATTAGGAGAGATAGCTTCAGCGGACGGCGGGCGGCGTCACCTTGACGCGCCCGCTCATGCCGGCGATCAGCTCGGGGAACTTGCCGTCTATGGTGGCGGCGACCTTGATCGACTGGCTCACCGCGTCGACCCGTGCACCGATGCGGATGAACTTGGCCGGGTAATTCTTGCGCGTCTCGTCGATCTCGACCTGGAAGCTGCTGCCAACACGCAGCCAGCCCAGCCAGGCTGATGGCACGAGAAATTCGAGTTCCAGCACGCTGTCATCGATGATGTCGAGCAAGGCCTGGCCCGGCTGCACGTACTGCTGCTCGCGCACCTTCTGCTCTGCCACGCGGCCGGAATAGGGCGCCGCGATGCTGCACTTGGCCAGCACGGCCTGGTTGGCGCCGACCTCCGCCATGGCCTTGCCGAGCGCAGCCTTGGACAAGTCGAGATCCAGCTGGCCGACTGAGTTGAGCTCGGCCAGGCGCAGATTGGTCTTGTGCGTCTGTTCGGCACCGCTCAACTCGGCCTGCGCTTTTTGCAGCTGGGCCTGCTGCAGCGAGCAGTCGAAGCTCACCAGAGCCTGCCCGGCACGGAATGCCCCGCCTTCAGGAACCGGCAGCCGCTTGACCTTGGCGCCGATCTCGGCAGCGATCGTGGTGTAGCGACGTGGCAGCAGTTGGGCGCGGATTTCCTGGCGTTCCAGCGCCGACTTGGCGGGCGCTGCTGCCGTGGGGACGGCAGACGTAGCGGGCATCTGCGTCTGGGCGCCCGCCTGGCCGGCAATAGCCAGGGCGATGCTGGCAGCAAACAGGACCGGCCGCAGATCAGGCAGGGTGTTCAGGTGGGTCAGAGGCTTCGGGTGCATTACTGGCTTGCTGTCTGGTTCAGTACGGCCCAGGGGTTGCCGCTGCCCTTGAGCTGTTCGGTCAGCTGTGCCAGGCTCAGTTCGCCGGTGCTGCCGATGCTGGGTTCGATGCCGAGGTTGGCCATCAGGCGGTTTTCTGCCATGTGCACCTGCGCCAGTGCCTGGTAGCGACGCAGAAGACTCAGGATGGCTGTTGTTTCGTTGGCCACCTGGTCGAGCTGGCTCTGCGCCTGTGCGCTCGCACGGTTGCGCACCTGTTCGGCGATCTTCTGATCTGTGCCGTAGATCGCGTCGGCGCGTGCGAACTGGCTGCGCGCATTGGCCAACTGCAGGCGGGCCAGGTGGACCTGCATCACCACGGCCATCTGGGCGGCGACGCGACGCTGGTCTGACAGCGTCACGCCGGCCTCGGCCAGCTTGATCTGGGTCGGACCGGTGAAGAGGTTGAACAGGTTGAACGACAGCTGCACACCGGCCTCGTTCCAGTTGTTGTGCACCAGATAGCGGTCGGAGTCGTACTTGAGCCCGTAGTTGAAGCTCAGGTTCGGGAACAGGCGCGCCATGGTCTTGCGCACTTCCTCGCGCGCGATGCGGCTGTTGTAATGCTGCTCACGCAGGTCGGCGTTCTGTTCGAGCGCGACCTGCTCGAGTCGCTCCAGGGGCAGCCTGAGCACGCTGTCATCGGCGAACTTGAGCTCGGTTTCGGCAATCGGGATGGCCTGCCCGATGGGGGCGTTGATCAGAGAAGCCAGTTCGACCTGGGCGATCGAAAGTTCTTGCTCGATCGCTTCGAGCAGGCGCAGGTTCTCCAGCAACTGGCGCTGGTAGCGCAGCGCGTCGAGCGGATTGCGAATGCGCTCGGCCTCGACCTTGCGCGAGTCAGCCAGCGCCTCCTCGGCGATTGCGAGGGTCTTGCTCACTTCGGCACGCAGCTTCTGTGCCGCAGCCGCCCGCCAATAGGCGGTACGAACGTCCTGCATCAGCAGATGCATGGCTTTGCGGCGCTTCTCGGCGGCGATCAGCACGCGGTCGGCTTGCTGCTTGCTGGCGTAGTAGCCGATTCCCACGTCGAGCAGGTTCCAGGTCAGGCCCAGGTCTGCCGTGCCGTGGCTGCGTTCGGTCGAGTACGATGAATTCTTGAAATCCGACAGCTCAGGGACGGGCGTGTACTTGCTGCTGTAGGTGGCCTTTTCATTGCTGCGGTCGGTGTAACCAGCCTGCGCCATCAGCTTGGGCAGCATGTCGAGCTTGCCGACCTCGAGCTGGTTGAGCGCCAGTGCCTCTTCCATCAGCCGGGTGCGGCGCTCTAGGTTGTACTTGAGTGCGCGCGCGATGGCTTCGTCCAGCGTCAACGGGCCCTTGATGGGCTCGACATCCTGCAAGGCGGCCTTGCGGTCAGTCTGGTTGGTCCGCACCAGCGCCTGCTGTTCCAGTGCTGCGGGGGCGATCGTTCCGCAGGCACTCAGGGCTGCAGCGCTCGCTGCGACCGCCAGCAACTTGAAGAATCGCCCGCCTGTGGCAGGACCCTGCGATGCAGAAATCACTTCCGAGCTTGAGGGTTTTCGAGATTCTGTGTTCATTTTGAACATATTTAGGCTTGAGTGCAAGAAAGATGATGAATATTCTAGGTTTCATATCATAAATTCATCATTCCTGTGGCGCACGAAAATATTCCTGCACTGCAAAAGCCTGCATTTCTGCAGGGCACTTTTCAGCCCACAATAGCCCGCATGTCAGACAAGCGCCCCCACATCCTGCTGATAGACGATTCCCTGGTGGATCTGCGCCAGCTCATTGCCCTGATGACCTCCAGGGAGCTGCGAGTCAGCGTGGCCTTCAACGGCCGCGACGGGCTGCACAAAGCGGAGCTGCTGCAGCCGGACCTGATACTTCTGGACATCAATATGCCAGTGATGAATGGTTTTGCCACTTGCCGCCTGCTCAAGACCAGCGAGCGGACCCGTGACATTCCGGTGATCTTCCTGTCCGCGGCGAACGACGCCGATCGACGTATCGAGGGGCTGGAACTGGGCGCGGTTGACTTTGTCTCCAAGCCTTTCAACGATGTGGAGGTACTGACGCGGGTACGCATTCATCTGGGGCTCGCGGCAGCCTACCGCAGTCGCATGCAGATCGAACCTTCAGGCCGGCCAGAGGAGGGTGAGTCATCCTTGTCGACAAAGAAGGACAGCCTGCTGGTCAAGACTGCGGTGGACTATTTGCGCCAGCATATCGCCCAGCCCACGTCGACCAGGGAGCTGGCATCCATCCTCTGCACGAACGAACGCCGGCTCAATCAGGCATTCCAGTCCCATTTCGACCAGCCCGTGTCGGCTTGGTTGCGCGAAGAGCGACTGCAACAGGCGGTCCATTTCCTCAAGACGACTCAGACGCCCGTCGCCGACCTCAGCGAATACCTCGGCTTCTCGACCTCCTCCAACTTCGCGAAGGCCTTCAAGGAGCGCTACCAATGCTCTCCGCGCGAGTTTCGCCAGTCACGTCCAGCCGAACCTGGCACTCATGCAGGCCAGTCAGATGCTTGAGTGCGGCATTCACTGGGTGCGACTTTGGCTGATCCGGTTCGGCTTGCTGCTTTGGCTGGGGCTGGGCAGCGCCGTGGCTGCAGGCGCGACAGAGGGCCAACTGCCGCTGGACATTGCCGGCACACAACGGCTGGACCTGTCGCAGCACATTCAGGTCTGCGTGTCCCGGGCCGAGGCCAGCATCGAACAGATACTGGGCGGTGCCTGCGAATGGGACCGCGAGAGCCCGCCTTCCGTGTCGCGTGGTTTTGACCGCCGGGCGTTCTGGATCCGTCTCGACCTGGTCAACCGCAGCGCCAACCGACTGGAACGCTTGCTGTCGGTCGGGAACGCTCGGCTGCAGGAAGTCAGCCTGTTCCAGCTGGCGCCAGCAGGTCCTCCCCAGGTCCTGGGGCGCAGCGGAACCCAGGTGGCACTGAATGCCAAGCCGGTGCCCTTGCCTAAACCCACTTTCAGCTTCGAGTTCGAACCCGGTGAGAGAAAGATACTCTGGCTGCGGGTCGCCTCCGAAACCATCATCGAATTTGCACCGCAACTCAAGTCGCCCGAGATCGGTTATTTTCGTGCGCAGCGACTGCAGTTGTTCCAGGCCCTGGCCATAGGCGGCATGCTGCTGTGTTTCATTTACAGCATCGGGACCTATCTGATCTTGCGCGAGCACACCTTGCTGTTTTTCGCCATCTTCATGCTGGCCGAGATCGTGCTCGAGCTGACCCGTTCCGGCCTGTTGCAAACCTATCTGTGGCCCGACAGTCTGCCCTTCAATCCCAGGATGCTTGCCCTTGGTGCTGCATTCGGCATCGGTGCCTATTCGCTATTCCTGCGCGCATTCATTCCAGACATTCATAACCACCGGCTGGCTCATGGTCTGTCCCGAATCGCCCTGTCTGTCTTCTACGCGGGTTTGTTCTGGTCTCTGTTGATCGACTACCGGGATGGCTCCCAAGTCTGGTCCTATGCCCTCATCGTCTGGATGCTGTCAGTGCTGCTGCTGATTGTCCTGTCCTGGCGCAAGGGCTCGCCAACCGCCAAGCTGCTGTTGCAGAGCTTCATGCTGCTGGCTGCCGTCGAATTGCTGCGATTCTGGTCACTGACGGGCGGGCTCGACTTCAGTGAAATCGAGGCGATTGCCAACCCGATCGCGATTGCGCTGACCTCCGCCTTCATCCTGATCAGCATGATCCGGCGCTTGCGGGAAATGCAAAGCGATCTATCGCGTACCAGGGCCGAGAGTGCCGCCCGCCTGAGCTTCATGTCCCAGATGAGCCACGAACTGCGCTCGCCCTTGAGCACCATCCTGGGCCAGCTCAGGCTGCTGGCCCAAACCTCCCTACCGGAGCGCGCAAGACAGATGGTCGACGCGATGCGGCAGGATGCCGGTCAGCTCCTCTCCATGATCGACGACATCCTCGACTATGCGCAGGGTACGGCTGGCAAGCAGCGACTGCATTGTTCGGCACACAGATGCTCACATCTGCTTGAGCGCATCGAAAGCCGAGCCCGGTTGCTGGCACAGGTGAACGGCAACCGGCTGCTGTTTCATGTCGAAGGTCCGGTTAATGCCACTCTCTTACTGGATGAGCGACGCTTGCTTCAGGTGCTCAGCAACCTGCTGACCAATGCCGCCAACTACTGTCGCGATGGTGTCATCGAGTTGACCAGCCGGATCGACCCGCTCAAGCCGAGCGAGGACTGGAAGCTGAGTTTTTCCGTCAGTGACACCGGGCCCGGCATCGCGCTGGAAGACCAGCAGCGTATCTTTCAGCCCTTCGAGCGCGGCGCCGAGGCCCATCTCTCGGATCACAAGGGAGTGGGGATGGGCCTGGCGATCTCGCGGCAGCTGGTCGAGCTCATGGGCGGGCAGCTGGCACTGCAAAGCGAGCCCGGACAAGGCAGCCGCTTCAGCTTCAGCATCTCCTGCCACGCTGTACAACCCGAAGAGATGGAGTGGGAAGAGGACGAGCAGCACACCCCCTCAATTCCATCGGGGATAAGAGCAGAGGGCGACCATGCGGCACCCGCTGCAGCGGCCCGAAAGCTCCCGCAGCCAGGCGCTGACCAACTGGCGCGGCTGCTGAGCCTGGTCGACAATGGTCAGATCTCCGACATACTCGAAATGATGGACGGTCTGCAGCAAGGGGACCCTGAGTGGGAGCCGTTTTGCGCCACCGTCCGTGATCTCGCTCTGCAACTCGACTTGCCGGCGCTGCGCATGCTGTGTGCTGGCAAGAGCGGCCAAGCGTAATCGGATGGCCAGCTGTTTTACTTGGTTGATTCGGTAGATCGAATGTGCCGAACGGCTCGCCGTGGTCACGCTGTACCTGCCCCTGCAATTCCAGCTTGTGCCTGCACCGCCAAGACACCGTGCCTCGGAGTGAACGACAATATCGTCTTGCTTGATTCGGACCTGTGCGGTTAAGACGGACGTGCTGTCAGCCCACTTGCTCTGTGTGATGGCTCCCATGAGTGCTGCAAGCCTAACCCAGTGGCACTGACTGTAGCACCCTGGTGTACCGAATAACCCGGAATAGGGCAGAAATGTCTGAGAATAAAATCGTTGCAAGTAACTTTCCTCATATAGAAAAATCCGATTTGCAGAGGAGGGCGGGAGGGTGGACGCTCTCGGTCGCGCCGATGCTGGACTGGGTCGTCAACTGAAAAACTAGTTTCAAAATCAAGGTCTTGTGCGTGAATTCAAAAATGATGTGGCACTGAATGTGCCACCGAGTTAGCGGCCGCTGGTCGAGTGCAGCTGCTCCACCTCCTTGACAGCCGCAGCGCGCCGGCTGTCAAGGTACTCGGCCAGATCCTGAAGGTGAATGCCGCGTGCGGTTTTTTGTGACTTGGCATCCATGCGGACGATCGGGAGACGGATTGCTCCGGCTCCGACCTTGCGAATCAGGTTATCCACTGTCAGGGGTGCAAAATAGTCGCGGCAGACGGTCTCAAGCGGGATGATGGCCTGGCCGCCGTACTGGGCCATCAGCAGGAATGCGGTGTTCATGCTGCGTCTCCTTGATTGAATAACGTGGCTTGAGAATCGCCTGACGCATCAGAAAGATCAGACTCTGTGATGCCGAAGTCCTCATACTTGAATTCCTTGAGTATCTCGGCGTGAATGTCGGCGTCGTCAAATTCCTCGACCACTGCAAGAACGTCATCGGCAGTCACATAAAGCATCTGCTGATTGGCGTGCTGCTTTGCCAGCCATTCGGTCATCGCCTTTTCGTGCGACGCTTTTATGAGCATGGCGACCTTGTGGCTTGGTGCTGCGTAGATGTCGTCCGGGCCAGGAATGCGGACGACCCAGAGCTTGGCGTCTTGACTCATGCTGCACCTCCTTCCAGCACTTGATCCAGCGGCAAGGGGTCACGGCTTTCATTCTTCGGCCACGGGCCTTTGAAGAACTCGGCGGGGCTCGGTTGCTCACTCCAGGCTTTGCGGCGCGCCGGGCAGTCGACGTGCGAACACTCGGCGAAATCGCTGTTCATGCGCTTGGGGTCGCGGTTGCAGGTATCGCATTTCTTTGCGTTCATGCCATCACCCCGCCAAGAGCTGAGATCAGCTCGCCGATCAGCTGTGACAGCTCACCGGTGGCGATGGTGACATCCGCATCAAACCCGTCCTGATCGCTGGCCTGACCCTCGAACACGCCATCCAGGAACTCGATCTTCTTGAGCTGCAGGCCTTCGGTCAGCACGAAGCTGACACGGCCAGCCCAGTCGAGCGCGAGCTTGGTGGGCAGCTTGCCCTGGCTGATGTGCAGGCGCATCTGCTCATCGTCCAGGTGGTGGCGGTCGAACTTGACGACCGACTTCATCTCATCGCCGCTGTGCAGCTCGACGTGTCGGCCGGGTGCAAAGTGCTCAGGCCAGTCATCGACGCTGCTGGTCAGCCACTGCGTCATGGCGGCCTGCGGGGAAACCACGGTATTGAGCAGCGAGACCTGCAGGCCCGGCAGGCGCTCGACCAGCGAGCTGACCAGGGTATCGGCCTTGCCTTGGCTCGAGCAATCCAGCACCAGGCGGCCATTGGCCAGATCCAGCCAGGTCAGGATGCTGGAGGTCTTCGGGAAGGCGTGCGGCAGCAACTCCTGGGTGACCAGCTCCTTGAGCTCGCGGGTTTCCTTGCGTCCCGGCTTTCGGCCTTCCATCTCCTCGATCTTGGCGATGCGCTCATCCAGGTGGCGCTTGACGAACGAGCCCGGCACAGCCTTGCTCTCGTGCATGAAGCGCAGGATGCGCTGGCCAGCAACCAGCTCGACCAGTGCGCCATGGGCCTGGCCGCGCGGCGGTGCCCAGCCATAGGATTCGGGCTGCGTCGCGCCGCAGGGCTGGAAGGGCATCTTGGCCAGCGCGGCCTCCATGGCTTCGGTGTCCGTCGTCCAGCCTTGGGCGATGCGGTAGATCAGCGTGTTCTTGAACATGATGTGGGCACAAAAAAGCCCGCGCGCAGCGGACTGGGTTGATTGGATTGAAGGTTGCGGCGGCAGGCTGTGTGATCACGCCGCCTTCCTGTCAAGCTGGTTCGACTCGGCGTAATTCGCGGCAACCAGTGCATGCGCTATGGGCGGACAGACGCTGTTGCCGATCATGCGGACCTGGGCATGCTTGGGCAGGCTCAGGCCCCGATCAGGCGCCGACAGCAGGTAGTCGTCGCCGAATCCCTGAGCGCGTGCCAGCTCGCGCGGTTGCAGCATGCGCAGGCCAATGTCTGCGATCCGGTACGGCTCTCCGGCCACCGTGACCAGGCCCATGCGATCCTTGGTCGGCAGGGTGTGCACCGGCTCGTCACAGCCCGACCACTGGCCGCCGTTGCCGTAGAACTTGACAAGGAAAGCATGCACCAGGCTGTGATGGTCGACGCTGGTGATGGTGCCGATCGGGCGCTTCAGTTCCTGGCCGACGACGCCGGTGTAGTGCTTCACTAGGAAGGCGGCGACGAGCGCCTGGTTCCCGCTGGCCGTCACGGTTCGCAGCGGGCGCTGAGCGTCCACATAGCCCTTGCCCCAGCGCTTAACGCCAGATGGCGAAACCTCGCCGTGCGCAACATCCACCAGCGAGGGCATCACCAGCAGATGCTCGGCTTTACTGGTGACCGTGCTCAGTGGCTTGCCCAGGCTTCGCACCTTCCCTGCGTCGCCGTGGCCGGTGTGCCCGATGCGGACGATGAATGGCTCGGCCGCATCAACCACGAAGCGCTGAACCCCGGCGGCGATCCGACGCAGCGTGGCGTCAGCCAGCGGGCGCTCGCGCTCGAAGATGGACGGACATGGCAGCGACCAGTCGATGCACTCGGCCGCAGTCCGGTGCGGCTTCAGGCCCGGGCCATGGGTTGGCTGTGGCCATGCGATCGGCTGACCGTCGCACCGCGCGACCAGGAACAGGCGTTTGCGGCTGGTTGGCGCCCCATAGTCGGATGCGCGCAGCTCGCGCCATTCCACTGCGTAGCCCAGGCGGCGCAGGGCGTTGACGAACGCGCCGAACTCGCGGCCCCGGTTGTGCGGGCAGGGGCGACCGTCCTGCGTCAGCGGCCCCCACGTCACGAACTCCTCGACGTTCTCGAGGCAGATCACGCGCGGCTGTACCGTCGCCGCCCAGCGCACTGCCACCCAGGCCAGGCCGCGGATTTTCTTCTCGACCGGCTTGCCGCCCTTGGCTTTGCTGAAATGCTTGCAGTCCGGGCTGAACCAGGCGAGACCGACCGGGCGGCCGGCGCAGACCTCGCGCGGATTCACGTCCCAGACGCTCTCGCACAGGTGCAATGTCTGCGGGTGATTCGCCTGGTGCATTGCGATGGCCTGCGGGTCGTGGTTGATGGCGATGTCAACCGGTCGGCCGATGGCGCGCTCAATGCCAGTCGAGGCGCCTCCGCCGCCAGCGAAGTTGTCGATCACCAGCTCGCCGGCCAGCGGCAGCAGAAATTGCGGCGTTAGCATGCCGATTCCTTTTCGGTCTCGATGCACTCCCGCACCGTCTCGACGGATAGGTTCATGGCCTGCGCCACGGCCTCGATCGCGGCCTCTCGGTCGCCGTGCAGCGCCAGGCAGCGCGCTACGGCAGCGGCGATTTGAGTCTTGGAGGTGATCATGTCCGGCCTCCTTTTTTCGCGCCGGCCTTGGTGATCCGGGCACTGGCTTCACGCGGGGCGGCGGACAGCATGCTGATCGGAGGCTGATGGGGAACGAGTCGATCGCCGCGCCGGCTCGGGTGGCGCATGTGGTCCTGGCAGCCGGCGCGCCGGCATAGAGGCCGACCAGTTGGTTCCGGTGAATCTGTTCATGGGGTTCGGGCGTAAAAAAACCCGCGCAAGGCGGGCTGGGTTGGTTTGCTGGGTCAGGCCCTGGTGGGCCGGCGTTACTTGGGCGCCAGGGTGTACCCCTGGCCGTTCTTGGCGATGACGCCCTCGTCGGCGAGCTGCTGCAGGTAGCGGCGAACTGTGTCTGTTCCGCCGCCACCGGCTTCTCGCAGAGCGCGCACGCTGGGCTTGATCTGCCCGGCG
>JACCDQ010104653.1_pt1 | contig 10160 bp, 6 predicted proteins | sample 7446031 | NCBI WGS metagenome assembly JACCDQ01 (sample SAMN15323442, study PRJNA562643) | freshwater metagenome | isolation source: river surface water | place: USA:Blue River Watershed | collected 2017-08-17 | reverse complement strand
GTGCGCACCTGGCCAGTGGCACCACCGTCATGCACGAAGGCTTTTGCAACTTCAACGCCGGCACGCTGGGTGCCAGCATGGTCGAAGGCCGCATCAGCGCGGGCGTGGTGGTCGATGACGCCAGTGACATCGGCGGCGGTGCATCCATCATGGGCACGCTGTCGGGTGGCGGCAAAGAAGTCATCAAGGTCGGCAAGCGCTGCCTGCTGGGCGCCAACGCCGGCATCGGCATTTCGCTGGGCGACGACTGCGTGGTCGAAGCCGGCTGCTACATCACCGGCGGCAGCCGCGTGCAACTGCCCGACGGCAGCACCATCAAGGCCAAGGAACTGTCGGGCAAAAACGGCATCCTGTTCCGCCGTGACTCACAGTCGGGCGCACTGCACGCCATCCCGCGCAACAAGAGCTGGGGTGAGCTGAACGCCGAGCTGCACAAAAACTGATTGGTGCCCGTCAAAACAAACGGCGTGTACGCGAGAGCGGCACGCCGTTTGCTTTTTGGTGAACGGTTCAACAGCGCTCAAACACCGTCACGTTCGCCATGCCACCGCCCTCGCACATGGTCTGCAGGCCGTAACGCCCCCCCGTCTGGTGCAGCGCGTGGACCAGCGTGGTGGCCAGTCGGGTGCCAGAGGCCCCCAGGGGATGCCCCAACGCAATCACGCCCCCTTGTGCATTCAGGCGTGCCGGGTCGGCATTGAGGGCCTTCTGCCAAGCCAAAGCCACGCTGGCAAAAGCTTCGTTGACTTCGTAAAGGTCAATCTCTTGCAAACGCATGCCCGCTTTTTGCAGCGCACGCTGCGTGGCCGGTATCGGGGCCTCGAGCATGATGACCGGGTCATGCCCAAGCACACCCATGTGGTGCACGCGCGCCAGCGGCTGCACACCCAAGGCCTTCAGGCCCCGCTCGTTCACGACCATCACACCCGAAGCACCATCACAAATCTGGCTGGCGTTGGCCGCGCTGATGAGGCCACCGTCTTGCAGCAATTTGACGCTGGCAATCCCTTCGAGCGTGGCACTGGCGCGCACGCCTTCGTCTTGGGTGTGGGCTTCGCCCAAAGGACCGGCTTCGGCACTGCGGGCCTGCACCGGAACGATCTGCCCCGCCCAGGCACCCTGGGCTTTGGTCGCACGCTGGTGGCTTTGCAGGGCGTAAGCGTCCAGTTCGTCACGGCTCAAGCCGTATTTGCGGGCCATCTGCTCGGCACCCGCAAACTGGCTGAACACCACGCCGGGATAGCGGGCGGCCATCTGCTCGCCACCGTAAGCGCCCAAGCCCGCTTTGTCGGCCAGGCTGTTGGGCGAGAACATGGGCACACGGCTCATGCTTTCCACGCCACCGGCAATGACCACATCCATGCTGCCGCTCATGACCGCCTGCGCGGCAAAGTGCAAGGCCTGTTGTGACGATCCACACTGGCGGTCCACCGAGGTGCCGGGCACCGACTCGGGCAGGCACGACGACAGCACCGCGTTGCGGGCCACGTTGCTGGCCTGCTGGCCGATCTGGCTCACACAGCCCCAGACCACGTCTTCGACCAGGGTGGGGTCCGCGCCGGTCTTCTGCACGAGTGCATTGATGACCTGGGCCGACAGGTCGGCCGGGTGCCAACCGCTGAGGCGGCCGCCGCGTTTGCCGCCCGCAGTGCGCAAGGCAGCGACGATGTACGCTTGCATGGAATGTCCTCTCAGGCCTTGGCCAGGTGCTCGCGCGCCAGATTCACGTACCAGTCCAGGCAAGCCGGGTTGGCCATCGCGTCCTTGTTGACGACTTTTTCGAGCGGGTGCCCCAGCATCAGTTTCTTGATCGGCAGCTCCTGCTTCTTGCCCGAGAGCGTGCGCGGGATTTCAGTGACCTGGAAGATGGCGTTGGGTATGAAGCGCGGACTCAGGGCCGTCTTGATCGCATCGTTGATCCGTTTTTTCAGGGCATCGTCAAAAGCCACACCCGGGCGCAGCACCACAAACAACGGCATGTAGCTTTCTTTGCCCAGGTATTCCAAGTCAACCACCATCGAATCCATCACTTCGGGCAAAGCCTCCACCGCGCTGTAGAGCTCGCTCGTGCCCATGCGCAAACCATGGCGGTTGATGGTGGCGTCGCTGCGCCCAAAGATCACACAACCCTCGCCCTGGCCGTTCGCGTCACCGATGCGCAACCAGTCGCCGTGGCGCCAGACACCCCCCATCTCGGGCGGGCCATCGCCACCGCCGAGCTTGCGGCCATGGCCAGCAGGGTACATCTCGAAGTAGCTGGCCAAGTAGCGGGCGTTGCCCTTGTCGTTCCAGAAATACAGCGGCATGGACGGGATCGGCTGGGTGCAGACCAACTCGCCGACTTCGCCCACCACCGGCTCGCCGGCTTCGTTCCAGGCCTCGACCGCACAGCCGAGTTCTCGGCACTGCATCACACCAGGTTCCTGCGGCAGCTCGCGGTGACCGCCCACAAAGGCACCGGCAAAGTCGGTGCCGCCAGAGATGTTGCACCACCAAATATCGCCCCCACGCTCGCCCACTTCGTGCGGCTCTCTGCCCCCCGAGAGGACTGGGTCAGCTTGGGAGCCGCCCTGCACTGACCCGTTCCGTCCCAGATAGGGGTTCCCGTGTTTGGCACGCACCTGGCGGAACTGCTCGGTGCCCCAGGTTTGGGTTTCGGGCGAGAGCGGTGAACCGGTCGTCCCCAGGGCACGGACACGGGAGAGATCGCCGCACTGTGCAAGGTCAACACCCGCCTTCTGGCAGTTGGCGTAAAAAGCAGCGCCCGCACCGAAGAAGGTGACGCCCAGTTCCGAGGCCAAGCGCCACAGCAGCCCCCAGTCCGGGTTGTCCTTGCTGCCACCGGGGTTGCCGTCGTAGATCACACAGGTCACGCCATTGAGCAGGCCGGCCACCTGGGCATTCCACATGACCCAGCCGGTGGAGCTGTACCAGTGAAAACGCTCGCCCCAAGAGTTGGGGTGGTAGCTGCAACCCACATCGTTGTGCATGATCTTGTTGGCCAACGCCACGATCACGGTACCGCCATGCCCATGCACGATGGGCTTGGGCAGACCGGTGGTACCGCTGGAGTAAACGATCCACAGCGGGTGGTCAAAAGGCAGCCACATGGGCTCGAACGCCTGCACCGCCTCGTCATCGCGGGCCACCACGGCACCCATGCGCACGCTGGCGGCCACGTCACAGCTGGCCAGGTCAGCGGTGCCCAGGTTGTCATGCAGCACCACATGCTCCACGCTGGGCAAGGCGTTCTTGAGTTCCTGCACCACGGTCATGCGGTCGAAATCGCGCCCACCGTAGCTCACACCGTCCACGGCAATCAGCACCTTGGGTTGGATCTGCGTGAAGCGGTCCAGCACCGCGTTGGTGCCCATATCGGGTGCGCAGATGCTCCAGACCCCGCCAATGCTGATGGTGGCCAAAAACGCCACCATGGCTTCGGGAATGTTGGGCAAATAAGCCGCCACACGGTCGCCGGGCTGCACCCCCTGGGCCTGCAAATGCAGCGCCATGGCGGCGACTTGGCGGCGCAGCTCAGGCCAGCTCAGTTCGCGGTGCTGGCCTTTTTCGTTGCGGCTGATGACCGCCAGAAAGCCGGCTGCGTGCGCCGGTTCCACGTGGCGCAGCACCTGGTGGGCGTAATTGGTCTTGGCACCTGGAAACCAAACCGCACCGGGCATGACGTTTTTCGCCAGCACAGCGGTGTGGGGCGTGGGCGACGCCATCTCGAAATAGTCCCAGATGCTTTGCCAAAACGCGTCCAGGTCGGTGATCGACCAGCGCCAAAGTTCGTGGTAACTGGGGAACGTCAGGCCCCTGCGATCGCGCAGCCAATCTTGGTACAGGCGGATCTGCGGCACATAGGGTGGGCGGGAAAGGGTCGCGGTGCTCATGCGCCGCAGGTTAGCGGCGCCCCGTCACGCCGTGCAGCACTTTGGTGACAGGGTCCCCGCCCACGGGACTGAATCAACCCGCCTTCTTGATCCGTTCGCTTTTCCAATAGACGTCGTCGCCACCGTTCATGCGGTTGAGCACGCGCGCCAGCACAAACATCAGGTCAGACAGGCGGTTGACATACTGGCGCGGGGTGTCGTTGAGGGCCTCCTCATTGCCCAGGGCCACCACCTCGCGCTCGGCGCGGCGCGCCACGGTACGGCACACGTGCGCCTGGGCAGCAGCGCGGTTGCCAGCGGGCAAGATGAACTCTTCGAGCTTGGGCAGCTGTGCGTTGTAGTGCGCCAGCGCCTCGTCCAGCGCCAGCACGGCCTCGGGCTTGAGCAGCTCGAAACCGGGGATCGACAGTTCGCCGCCCAAGTTAAAGAGCTGGTGCTGGATTTCCACCAGCAGCTCGCGCACATCGGCCGGCATGTCTTCGCACAGCAACAGGCCGATGTGGGAGTTGAGTTCATCCACATCGCCCATCGCGTGCACACGCAGGCTGTTTTTGGAGACGCGCTGGTTGTTGCCCAGGCCCGTGGTGCCGTTGTCCCCGGTGCGGGTGGCGATTTGGGAGAGTCGGTTGCCCATGGTGTGTTGATTTGCAGCTTGGCTGCCCCCGATTGTCAGGCATGTCCCCTCACGCTGTCTGACAAAGGACAACGCCCGTGTGGGGTCCAGGGTAAACTGGCAAACATATGACGATTGACCGCACCTTTTGGCTGCGGCCCACAGGAGACATCCCATGAACGCCCCCACCCCTGCAGCCCACCTGGCCATTGCCCAGCGCGAAGTGCCGGCCGCTTTTCTGGACGCCCTCAGGGCCCGTTTTGGCGACAACTGCTCCACCGCCCAGGTGATCCGCGAGCAGCATGGCCGCGATGAATCCGCCTTCACCACCGTCCCGCCCCCAGCCGCGGTGGTGTTTGCCGAATGCACCCAAGACGTGCAAGACGCCGTGAAACTGTGCGCGCAGCACAAAGTGCCCGTGATTCCCTTCGGTGTGGGCTCTTCGCTCGAAGGGCACCTGCTGGCCGTGCAGGGTGGCATCAGCATCGATCTGACGCGCATGAACAAGGTGTTGGCCATCAACTCGGAAGACCTGACGGTCACAGTGCAGCCGGGCGTGACACGCAAGCAGCTCAACGAAGAGATCAAATCCACCGGTCTGTTCTTCCCAATCGACCCGGGTGCGGACGCCACCATTGGCGGCATGAGCGCCACGCGCGCCAGCGGCACCAACGCCGTGCGCTACGGCACCATGCGTGAGAACGTGCTGGCCCTCGAAGTGGTCACGGCCCAGGGCAACGTCATCCGCACCGGTACGCGTGCCAAAAAATCGAGTGCCGGCTATGACTTGACCCGATTGATGGTGGGCAGCGAGGGCACGTTGGGCGTGCTGACCGAAATCACGGTGCGCCTGTACCCACTGCCCGAGGCCATTTCAGCGGCGATTTGTTCTTTTCCGAGCATCGCCGATGCGGTGCACGCCGTGATCGAAACCATCCAGCTGGGTGTCCCCATCGCCCGCGTGGAACTGATCGACAACAACACGGTCCGCATGGTCAACCAGTACGCCAAACTCGGCCTGCGTGAAGAACCGATGCTGCTGATGGAGTTCCACGGCTCACCCGCCGGCGTCAAGGAACAAGCCGAGACGGTGCAGGCCATTGCCAGCGAACACGGCGGCCAGTCTTTTGAATGGGCCACCACGCCCGAAGAGCGCACCCGCCTGTGGACGGCCCGTCACAACGCTTACTTTGCCGCCATCCAAAGCAAGCCGGGGTGCCGCGCGATTTCGACCGACACCTGTGTGCCGATCAGCCGACTGGCTGACTGCCTGCTCGAATCGGTGGCCGAAGCCGATGCTTCTGGCATTCCCTACTTCTTGGTGGGCCATGTGGGCGATGGCAACTTCCACTTCGGTTACATGATCGACCCGAACAACCCAGCCGAGTTCGAAGCCGCCGAAAAACTCAACCACCAGCTGGTGGGCCGCGCACAGCGTTTGGGCGGCACTTGCACGGGCGAGCACGGCATCGGTCTGCACAAAATGGACTTCCTGATCGATGAGGCCGGCGAAGGCACGGTCGACATGATGCGCACGATCAAGCATGCGCTGGATCCGCACAACATCATGAACCCGGGCAAGATCTTCCGCTGGTGAATTTGACGCGGCCGCCTCAGCGGCGCTGCAACAGCATCTGCTCGACACGGGCACACAACTGGGCCGGCTCGAACGGCTTGAGCATGACGGCGGTCAGGCCTGCGCCGGTGAACGCGTCCAGGTCCACCGGATTGACGTTGGCCGTCAGGCCCAACACCGGCAGGTGCTGCCACGCCGGGTTCTGACGCAGCAGGCGCGTGGCTTCGGTGCCATCCATCACCGGCATCACCATGTCCATCAGCACCACATCCACCGGGCCTTGGGCCAGCAGGTCCAGGCATTGCTGCCCGTCCACCGCCTCTTGCACTTCGGCCTGAGGCCAGGCACTTTGCAATACCTTCTTGGCCAGCAAGCGGTTGATCGGGTGGTCGTCCACCACCAGAAAACGCCAGGCCATGCTGGCCGTTTGCATGGGCACCTGAACCTGTTGTGATCCAGCAGAACCCACTGAAGGTTCACGGGTCGTCAGCGGCAACTGGAACCAGAACCGCGAGCCTTCACCTGGCTCGCTGTCGAAGCCCATCTGGCCGCCCAGCAACTGCACCAATTGCCGCGAGATGGCCAAGCCCAGGCCGTTGCCACCGTAACGGCTCTGGATTTGGCCATCGGCCTGCGCAAAGCGGGTGAAGATGCTGTCCTGGCGGTCGTGTGCAATGCCGATGCCCGTGTCCTGTACCGTCAGGCGTGCGGCCGTGTTCAACCATTCAACGCGCAAGACCACCGAACCTTGGTGCGTGAATTTCAATGCATTGCCGAGCAAGTTGACCAGCACCTGCATGATGCGGTGGCGGTCACTGTGCACCCAGCGTGGCAAAGCCGGGTCCAATTCCATGCGGTAGTCCAACCGGGCGCTCTGCACACGCGGCAAGAAAAGTTCAAATGCATGGTACAGCAACTCGTGCAGGTCAAACGTTTCTGTCTGGATCTGCAGCTTGCCCGCCTGCAATTGCGAGTAGTCCAGGATGTCGTTGATCACTGTCATCAGGTGGTCGGCTGACTGGCGCGTGTGGTTGAGCACCTTCAGTGCCTCGGGCCGGTCCTGGGTCCGTGCCAGCAGCAAGGCGTTGAAGCCAAGGATGGCATTCATCGGGGTACGCAGCTCGTGGCTCACCGTGGCGATGAAGGTTTCACGCATGCGCAGGGCGTGTTCCAGCTCTTGCTGCGTCGCTTCCAGCTCCCGCTGGTGCTGCAATGTCCTTTGCAGGGTGCGCTGGTGCAAGCGGTCGTAAATCAGGGGCACGATCATCAGCACCCCGGTCACCAGGCTGAACGTCACGGTGGAAGACAGCACATGCGGCATGCCTGGCTCAAAAACCGGTACCCAGCCCAGGTAGGTGGCCAGGGCCATGACCAACTCGGTCACAAACACGAGGGCCAGCCAGAACAGCCCAGCACCACGCCCAATGGTGTAGAAGGGCGTGAGCGGCAACATCAGCAGCCAGGCCAGACGCGGCGAGAAAACACCGCCCGCATTCCACACGGCGAGCAAGATCACCAGCAATCCGGCCGCCGTGCCGATGTGCACGCCCCATGACAAAGGCATGCCCTTGTAGACCGCCACCAGCAATGCCGTCAGCAGCGCGGCCTGCGACAGGAACATGCCTCTGGCGTTTTCGTAGGGGCTGATGGCGGCGTACAGCAACAAGATGGAAATGACCATCACCGCAAACAGGAAGACATAAGGCATCCGTCCCTCGCGGTACGGTCCTGGCAAGTGGTCGATGGTGGCGGCCAACCACCGGCCCGAAAGTTTGCTGCCGCCCCGTTTCATCCTCGGGCCCTTCTCACGTGGCGGCTGATGACGTGCTGCAACACGTCGTTGTCCACGGGTTTGTGCAGCACATCGTCCATGCCTGCGGCCAAGCTCTGTTCGCGTTCGGGCGGGTGGATGTTGGCACTCAGGGCCACGATGGGCATGCGTGCTGTCGCCGCCGGGAATTGCCGGCGGATCTGGCGCGTCAGCGCGATACCATCCATCTCAGGCATGACCATGTCCACCAAGGCCACATCGAACGCTTGGCGGTCCAGCAACTGCAAGGCAAGGGCTGCACTCTGGGCGGTTGTGACCTGCGCATGTGGCCATATCCTCTCGAGCTGCAGCTGCGCCACCTGAAGGTTGACCGCGTTGTCATCGACCACCAGGATGCGCAGCGCTTCATTGGCCAGCAAATCGATCACGCCATCAGGCTCCACCCCTTGGGCGGGTTCCAGCGGCAGTTCCAGCCAAAACAGGGCCCCCTGCCCAAGTTGGCTCTGCACGCCGATCTGGCCACCGAGCAGACGGGTCAGCTGATCGCACAGGGCGAGCCCCAGGCCCGTGCCGCCGTATGCCCGGTTGATCTGGAGGTTGGCATGCTCGAAACGGTTGAAGATGTGCGCCTGCCGGTCAGGTGAAATGCCCAGTCCCGAGTCTTGCACCTCGATGCGCAGGCCGAGGCCTTGTGCACGCAGGCGCAGGTCCACGCGTCCCTCTGCGGTGAATTTGACAGCGTTGTCGAGCAGGTTGCTCAACACCTGCATCAGCCGCTGGCGGTCAGCATGCACAAAGCTGGGCAAGCCAGGGCCGATGTCTGCCTGCAGCACCAGTCCTTTTTTCTGGGCACGCGGCAGGTGTTGCTGCAGCACCTCTTGCACCAAACCTGACAGAGCAAAGCTCACTGGGTGCAGCACCAACTTGCCAGCCTGCAACTGGGAAAAATCCAGGATGTCGTTGACCACTTGCAACAGCTGCCGGGTCGAGTGGCGGATGTGGTCCACCACCTCGGCCTGTTCGGGCCGATCGGCCAATTCGGCACGCAACACGCCGTTGAACCCCAGGATGGCGTTCATGGGCGTGCGCAACTCATGGCCCACCGCAGCAACAAATTCGTCTTTGTGCGCCTGGGCCTGCCTGAGCGCTTGGTGCGTGGCCCGAAGCTCGTCATTGCGCCGATGGAGTTCACGCAATTGCATCTGGTGCATGTGATCGAACAGCCAAACCATGAACATCAGGCAGAACGTCACCAGCATGTAGTTCATCAGGGTCCAGGGAACCCCCTCTGGCCCCACGCGGGCACGAGGGTCCACCCAAGCCAGCACGATGGCTTCGCGCATGCCCAAGATGGTCAGCAAGATCAGCACCATCCAGACCAACATGGCCCTCGGCCCCAGCAACATCAGTACAGCCACCGCCAAGCTGCTGAACCAGATCAAGGTGGTCGAGTTCACCCCGCCGGTGTGGGCCGTCACATAAACCAGCAGCGCCCAGGACAGGGCCGTGGTGGCATGCACGAAATGCGCGGGTCGCCGCAGCAGCCCCCACAAAACCAACACAGCGGCAGCGTGCCAGAGGTTGACGTCGTGGTTGTAAGAGCCCAGCGGCAGCACATAAAACACCAGCGAATTGGCCAGCACCATCAGCAGGTACACACGCAGCAGTTGCTGCCGCGTGATCGGCCTGCTCAGCAGCCGCAAACGCCAACGTTCGATGAGCCCCCCCGACCAGATCGCCATGGCCGAGCCGCTCAGCCGCGCAGTTTGTCGATCAACCCGTTGAGCTCGTCGAGTGAACCAAACTGGATCAGCAGCTCACCCATTTCCTCGATCTTGCCCAGACGCTTGACGCGCTTTTTGACCTTCACTTCCACTTGCGCCATCAGCAAGTCGGAGAGTTCTTCTTCGACACGGCGCACATCGCGCGATTTTTCTTTTTTAGGTTTTTGCGTGACGAGGTTGAACTCGGCACCCAGTTTCTTGGCCAGGCTTTCGGCCTCGCGCACCGACATTTTTTTGGCGGCGATCTGGTTGGCCGCAGTGATCTGGGTCGCCTTGTCGAGCACCAGCAGCGCACGCGCGTGCCCCATGTCCAAATCGCCCGCCATCAGCATGGTTTGCACCGGCTCGGCCAGGTTGAGCAAGCGCAGCAGGTTACTGGCGGCACTGCGCGAACGGCCGACCGCCTGCGCCGCGGCTTCGTGGGTCAGTCCAAACTCTCTGATCAGGCGTTGCAGGCCCTGGGCTTCTTCGAGCGGGTTGAGGGCTTCGCGCTGGATGTTCTCAATCAGCGCCATGGCGGCGG
>JACCDQ011432210.1_pt1 | contig 10161 bp, 12 predicted proteins | sample 7446031 | NCBI WGS metagenome assembly JACCDQ01 (sample SAMN15323442, study PRJNA562643) | freshwater metagenome | isolation source: river surface water | place: USA:Blue River Watershed | collected 2017-08-17 | reverse complement strand
TGACTGAAAGTGCGCATCCGGTCGCGGTATTTTCCCTGAGCCCGGGAGCTCCAGCGAGCGGCCACTGGATTCCACCCCAGCTCACGACAAGAGAGAGCGAAGTGCTGCTCTGGGTGGCGCGAGGCAAGACCAATCGCGACATCGCCGACATCCTTGGCATGAGTCCGCGCACCGTAAACAAGCATCTGGAGCACATCTTCGAAAAACTGGGGGTTGAAACACGGACCGCCGCCGCTGCTGCGGCAGCAAGGGCGCTGGGGCGGACCTGAAGGCTTCTCGGTTGTGCCAAGGGCAGCCCAAAAGTGCGTTCAAGCGAGGCCCGCCTCCGTCGTTAGGTTCTGGACAGGCCCGGTTCCGGGCGCGTCAATTCAACGGAGGCATCATGAAGACCCTGGCCATTGCGACATTTGCCCTGCTCGCGCTCGTTCCTGCCGCCCGTGCGGCTGAAGACTTCGCGACGGCGAAGGAGGCCGAGGCGATGGTGGCCAAGGCGTTGGCGGCGATCAAGGCCAACCGGGCCGCCACGCTCGACGAGATCACCGCCAAGGCGCCGAAGTGGGTCGACCGCGACCTCTATCCGGTGGTCTACGACATGAGCGGCAAGGTGCTCGCCCACGGCCAGAACAACAAGATGGTCGGCAAGGATCTGATCGACTTCCGTGACCCTGATGGCAAGACCTTCGTGCGCGAGCGCGTGGAGCTGGCCAAGAGCAAGGGCAAGTTCTGGCAGGACTACGCCTTCACCGACCCGATCAGCAAGAAGGTGCTGCCCAAGCAGGCCTATTGCGAGCGGCTTGGCGAAGACATCGTCTGCGCCGGCATCTACAAGCGCTGAATGCCGCCGGGACTCCCGGCCACGGCTCTTCACCCGGATCACCAGGTAACACATCATGCGGATCATTCACCGGATGCTGGCCGCGCCCCTGCTGTGCGTGCTGCTGATGCTTGCACTCGGGGCGACCGGCGTGCTCTCGATCAATTCGATGGGCGGCGCGCTGCGCGAACTCTTCGAGCAGCGTTTCAGTCAGGTGCTGCTGGTCAAGGGGCTCGAATCCTCGCTGCTGCAGACGCACGCGGACGCCTACAGCCTCTTTACCGCGCTTGACGGCATGCCGGCTGATCGCGTCAGTGCCCGCATTGCGGCCATCGACACGGCGCTGGTCAGGCTGGACGGGCAGGTGCAGGCCCTGCGTGCCTCGGAAACCTTCCCCGAGGCCGACCGGGCCACCCTGGGCCAGGTGGCCGAGTCGCTCGCCGGCTACCGCAAGGCGGTCGCCACCGCACTCGACATGGCCACGGTGGATCCGGCCATGGGGCGCTCCGGCATGCAGACGGCCGACGACATGTTCCGCCAAATCGCGTCGGGGGTGGCCGAAGCCCTGCAGGCTCAGACCGACTCTGCGCGGGAGCGCTACGAGGCGGCGGATGCCGGCGCGAAGCAGGCACTGACGCTTTCGGGCGTGATCCTGGTCGTGTCGCTGCTGATTGCCGTGGGAACCAGCATCTTCATGGCGCGCCGCATTGCCCGGCCCATGGCCGATGCGGTGGCGGTGGCGGCCCGGGTGGCCGATGGTGATCTCACGCTGCGGATCGCGCCCCGCTCGAAGGACGAAGTCGGCCAGTTGCTGGCCGCACTCGCCCGCATGCAGGAAGGCCTGCGCGGCGTGATTTCGGAAGTGCAGGGCGGTGCCCGCGAAGTGGAGACCGCGTCGCACTCGATGAGCGAGATGGCGTCCGGCGTGGCCGACAGCGTCAGCCTGCAGGGCGAATCCCTGGGGCATATTTCCGAGATGGTCGCCAGCCTCAGCATGAGCGTGCAGAGCGCGGCCGAGCGCACCGAAGCGGTGGTGCGGGTGGCGCACGAGACCTCGCAGACGGCCAGCGCCGGGCGCGATCAGGTGCAGCGCGCGGCGACCGAAGTGCGCCGCATCGTGAGCACGGTGGATGACACTGCCAGCTCGATGACCCGCCTGGTGAGCAGTGCGGAAGAAATCAGCGGGTTTGCCAATGTCATTCACGAGATTGCCGACCAGACCAATCTGCTGGCCCTCAATGCCGCCATCGAGGCGGCGCGGGCGGGCGAGCAGGGGCGTGGCTTCGCGGTGGTGGCCGATGAAGTGCGCAAGCTCGCCGAAAAGACCTCGACGGCGACCACCCAGATCCAGGAAATGATCGAGCATGTGCAGCAGCAGGCAACCCAGGCTGCGGGCGGCATGGAAACCGCACGCCGGCATGTGGAGGCCGGGGCCGCCGAAGTCGAGAGCCTGCGCGAACCGCTGAGCCGCCTCGACGAAGGCGCGCTGCAATCCCTTGCCAATCTGCAGGAACTCAACGAGGTGGCGCGTCAGCAGAGTTACGCGTCGAACGATATCGCCCAGCGGGTTGAGGAGATCAACCGCGGCAGCACCGCCAACTCCACCGCCGTGGGGCGCGGCCGCGAGGCGGCAGACGAACTGGAGCGGCTGGCCCTGGGCCTGCTGGATAGCGTGCAGCGCTTCCGCTGCTGAGCGGGCGAGCCTGACGCCTGTCTTGCAAGGGCTGGCTGAGTGCCCGGCCTGCAGGCATCATGGCCGGCCTTTCTTGCGCAGGCAGACAAGCATGAGTGAAGCGAAGCTGCAGGCCGCACCACGCGTGGGTGTCGGCGTGATCGTGATGCGTGGCGGCCGCGTGCTGCTGGGCGAGCGCAGCGGTTCGCATGGCGCGGGCAGCTGGGCCTTGCCGGGCGGGCATCTGGAATTCGGCGAAAGCGTCGAAGCCTGTGCCCGGCGCGAAACCCTCGAGGAAACCGGCCTCACGCTGACGCGGATCGAACGCGGGCCCTGGACCAGTGATGTCTTCGCGGCCGAGGGTCGTCATTACGTCACGCTCTTCATGCTGGCCGAGGCCGGCTCGGGCGAGGCGCAGCGCCTTGAGCCGGAGAAGTGCCGGGGCTGGCAGTGGTGCGAGTGGTCGGCCCTGCCGCAGCCGCTCTTCGCGCCGCTGGCAACGCTGGTGGCAAGCGGCTTCGTGCCGGCTCTGCCGGCCTGAAGAATTCACGCTTGTTTGCTTCAGCGCGTCCGTGCTCGCACCGATATTCACGGATTCTTTCAGGACCGGCGCGTGGCGTCCCGCGGCGGTCTGTTGCATTCCGGCGCCCCCTCGAACCGTACAAGGAAAACAAGGATGAAGCACATCCCGTCTCTTTCACGCGCGCTGCTGGCTTCGCTGCTGTGCGCGGTTTCGCTGCAGGGCCAGGCGCTGGAGCTTGTCTCGCCCGATGTGCAGGGGCGGGAGCATCCCGCGGTGAAAACCGTCGAGCGCATCGCGGATCTCGTGCGCCAGCGCAGCCGTGGCGAACTGGACATCAAGGTGTGGCCCAACAGCCTGGCCGGCAGCGAGCTCGATACGCTGCGCGGCCTGCAGAACGGCAGCATCGCGCTGACGCGGGTCAGCGTCGCTGCGCTGGAGCCTTTCTCAAGAACCGCCACCTTTGCCAGCCTGCCCTATCTGCTGCGCTCCGAAGCGCACATGTGGCAGGTGCTGACCGGCAGCTACGGCCAGCAGATGGCGCAGGAGCTGGAAGCGCAGGGCCTGATCGCGCTGAGCTACATGGCAACTTCGCCGCGCAACTTCATCTGCCACAAGCCCATCCACGACATCGCCGATTTTCGTGGCCGCAGCATCGGCGGGCTGGGCACGCCGGTCCTGCGCGCGCTGATCAGCGAGCTGGGTGCCACGCCGGTCACGCTGGGCGAAGGCGAACTGGGCAATGCCTTCCTGAGCGGCAAGATCGATTGCACGGCGGATGAAACCGTCAACTTCCTCAGCGCGGCGAAGGATGTCAAAGGCATTTACCTGATCCAGGACGAACACGTTCGCGTGCCCAACATGCTGGTGATGTCGCGCAAGGTCTGGCAGAAGCTGGCGCCGGCTCAGCAAACGCTGCTGCGCGATACGGCACGTGAGATTGCACGCCAGCAGGCCGGTGAATGGAGCAGGCTGGAGGCCGAGGCCATTGCCGCAGCCAGGCGCCGCGGGCTCAATGTGATTGCGCGGCAGGACATGGCTTCCAGCGCCATCGAGGAAGCCGCAGTGAAGATCTATCCGCGCTTCGTGACCCGCCCTCAGGATCTGGACAGCGTGCTGAAGATTGTCGGCACGCATTGATGCGCCACGGCGGACGAGCCGGGCGCGAGGCCTTATGCTTGAGGGCTTCGCATCACTTGTCCGCCTTCCGCCATCATGCAACCCGAGCTTCCGACCCTGTTCCACCGGCTTGGCATCCAGGCCGTCCGGCATGAGCATGACGCCGTCTTCACCTGCGAGGCGGCTGCCGCGCTCGGCATCGAGATGGGCGGGCTGCCGACCAAGAATCTTTTTCTGAAGGATCGCAAAGGCAGGCGGCACTTTCTGGTGGTGATGCATGACGCCCAGCGCCTGGATCTCAAATGGCTGGCCGGTGCGCTGGACGCCGACAGCCTGAGCTTCGCATCGGCCGAGCGCCTGACGCGCTACCTCGCCAGCACGCCGGGCTCGGTCTCACTGCTGGATATCCTCTGTGACCGCTCCCGGGAAGTCGAGCTGGTGATCGACGCCACCCTGTGGCGGAGCGACGCCCTGCAGTGTCATCCCTACACCAACACCGCCACCCTGGTCATGGCGCTCGATGACGTCCGCCGCCTGCTGGAAGATGCGTCGCGCAGCGTGCGGGTGCTCGATTTTCCGGCCTGAACCGCGCGCCACACACCGCCACACACCTTGCGCGCCGCACTCCCTAGACTCGCGGGCGGGTTCGGGGGCCGCACGCATGAGCAGGCTGCCCGAGCCGGACAACTCTTCAGCGGCGGGGCGGGCGAACAATGGACAGCAACACCAGGATCAGCAAGCGCGAGCTGCTCCGGCTCATGGAGCTATTGCAGCGCGAAACGGATGGCGCCATCGGCGGGCGCGAAGGCCGCTTCGGCATGGTGGGCGTGCTGACCGGCATCGGACTGACGGGGCTGGCCGCGCTGGGCAAGACGCCGCTCATGCTGGCCCTGCGAGCCCTGATCACACGCGGCGTGCTGGCGGCCAGCCCCGCCGGCTGGGCTCTGGCGGCAGTGCTCGCCAGCGTCGGCCTGTGGCGCTTCATGCGCAATCGCCGGCCGGGCTCGGCCAGCAGCATGGCGCAGCGCCTGGCGTCGTCGCGGTCGCGCCATCCCGGTCGTGGCCGTCGTCAGGGCGAGGGCTCCAGTGATCTGCGCCGCCAGTTCTTCAGCTGCCTGCGCGAACTCATCGAGCACGAGGCCATCGCACCGGCCAATGCCTTCGGTTTCCTGGAAGTGGTGGAGTCCGGCCTTATGCCGCTCGATCAGGCGCACGGCATGGTGCTGAGCCGCCTGCACGCGCGCCATTGCTGAGCCGGCTGCAATCCTGTGCAAGTCAGGCGTCGGTGCCTCGGGCAGCATGCGTGCTCCCGAGTTGCCCGTGTCGCCGCCATGATTGAAGTTCTGTCCGTTCTGACCCTCTGCACCCTGGCTGCCATCAGCCCCGGCGCCGATTTCGCGATGGTCACGCGCAACAGCCTGCTGCGCTCGCGCCGTGCCGGCGTACTCACCGCGCTGGGCATCGCACTGGCCCTGCTGCTGCATGTGAGCTACACGCTGGCCGGCATCGGTTTGCTGATCGCGCATTCGCCGCTGCTGTTCAACCTGATCCGCTACGCCGGGGCGGCTTACCTGATCTGGCTGGGCCTGGCGATGCTGCGCAGCACGCCGCAGCCGGAGCAGCCGGCCCAAGCTGCCGCACTGAGCGATCTGGCGGCGATGCGCACCGGCTTTCTCAGCAATCTGCTGAACCCCAAGGCGCCGCTGTTTACCGTGGCGCTCTTTACCCAGGTGATCGGCCCCGGCACACCCTTTCCGGCGCAAGTGGCGGCCGGCGCCTTCCTGTCGCTGATTCACCTGCTGTGGTTTTCGCTGGTGGCCTGCGCGTTTTCCTCGGCAAGCGCACAGCGCGTGATCGGCCGATCGCGGCTGTGGCTGGAACGCAGCCTGGGCCTGCTGCTGACGGGCTTCGGCCTGAGCCTGGCGCTGTTTGCACATCCCGCCTGAGGCGCTGCGGGCCTGCCCGAATGTGCGGCTTTGTGCGCTGCGGCGTAGAATGGCCAAGCCGGTTCGCCGGTAAGAGCACGTCTTCAGGGCGGGGTGAAATTCCCCACCGGCGGTAGGGCCCCACGGGGCCGAGCCCGCGAGCGCCTGTCATGCGACAGGGTCAGCAGATCCGGTGAGATGCCGGAGCCGACGGTTACAGTCCGGATGAGAGAAGACCTGCCAGCACCCTTGCCTGCCCTGGTTCGCGCCAGCGCAGGTGTTCGCGCTTGGCCTGGCCATCAGCCCTGAAACGTTTTTCGCCCACTTTCCGCGAGAGCGTTTCAATCATGCAACTGACACAAGACCTTCCCCTCGACACCCCCTTTGCGGCCCGCCTCGCGCGTGCGCTGCAGGATCTGCGCCGGGGGCATCCGGTCATCCTGATGGATGACTTTGACCGCGAGAATGAAGCCGACCTCATCATGGCGGCGGAAAACATCGACACCGCCGCGATGGCCCGGCTGATCCGCGATTGCAGCGGCATCGTCTGCCTCTGCCTGACCGATGCCGATATCGAGCGCCTGCAGCTGGCACCCATGGTGCGGCAGAACGAAAGCCGATTCGGCACCGCCTTTACCGTGTCGATCGAAGCGCGCAGCGGGGTGAGCACAGGCGTTTCGGCGGCCGATCGCGTCACCACCATCCGCGCAGCCCTCGAAGGGCCGGCGGATGCCATCGTGAGCCCCGGCCATGTCTTCCCGCTGCGCGCGCAGCCCGGCGGCGTGCTGAGCCGGCGCGGCCATACCGAAGGCTCGGTGGATCTGGTCCGCCTCGCCGGCCTCGCGCCTGCTGCCGTGCTGTGCGAGCTGATGAATCCGGACGGCAGCATGGCGCGTGGCGAAGACATCACGCGCTACGCCGAAGAGAATGACATGAGCATCCTGACGATCGCCGAACTCGCCGCGCATCTGGCACGCTGAGCCTGAGCGGCGCAGCGCGCTCACCAGCGGGCCGCGTCCTCCGGCACCAGCGAGAACACCACGGCGTCGTGCGCCTGACCGTGCAGCCAGACCCGGTTGCGGGCCAGGCACTCGCGCTGCGCGCCCATTGCTTCCGCGACCCGGATGCTGGCTGCATTGCCGGGGAGCGCCACGATTTCGAGCCGGGTGAGCCCGAGCTCGCTGAAGCCGAAGCGCGCCATCGCACGCGCGGCAAAGCGGGCTACGCCACGCCTCGTGTGCGGCGTGGCCACCCAGTAGCCGATGTTGCCGGTGCGATGCGCGTGGTCGATGCGATTGATGCCCGCGCCGCCGACGACCTCGCCCGAGGCGGCATCGAAAATGCCGAAGGGCCGATCGCCGCTTTCCTGCCAGACTCGGAGGGTGAAACTGATCCAGGCTTCAGCGTCTGCCAGTGCATAAGCCGGCGTGCACCAGGGCAGCCAGGCCATGAGTTCGCGATGCGAGGCCTGCACCGCGGCCAGGAAGGACGGCGCATCCGACGCCATGAAGGGACGAACGATCAGGCTGGATCCGGCAGGCATCGCGGCAGACGTGGCGAGTTGATGATGAGGGCATTGTGGTGGCTCCGGCCGGGCCGGGCAAGCGCCGCCCGCGTGACACACAACGCTACACACGCCAGCCGGCACAGATGCTTGAATGGGGGCTGCCGCCGACCCGCTGGCCGGGCTGGCTGCCTGTCTTGCCCGCCGGATCTCCGTTCATGAATGCCCCCGATATCTCCCTCATCGAAGCCCGCCTCGAGCTGGCACTGCTCCAGGCTGAAGCCAATGTCACCCGCAGTGCGGACCTGTATCTGTGGATGCGCGAAAGCGGCCTGTCGCCGGAGGTGTCAGCCAGCCTCTACAGCCTGGCCGGACAGAACCATCGCCTTGATGGTCGTCTTGTCACGCTCGGCAAGATCCTGGTGCTGCGTCTCTCCGGCTTTGCGAAGCGCCACCCCGACCTGACGACGGCCGACGCCTGCGCGGCCGGTATCGATTTCCTGATCACCCGTGCGCCGATGCTTGCACCGCTGCTCCAGCCGCTCGCGCGGGCGCTGGAAGTCGAGCAGCCGCTGCTCAGCCGGCAGGGCGTGCCGGAGGCCTCTGTCGGCGCCTGCTTTGCGCCCCTGGCCGAGATGCTGATGCTGCTCTGTGACGTGGAATCCGGCAGCGCCTGAGGCGCAGCGCGGGCTGGCCTCGAGCCCTGTCTGAAGGTCTGAAGGCTGACACGAAAACTTCATTATTTCTGCCGGATCTATATCGTTAGTATCAGGCCGTCCGCTGTTCATGACGCCCTGAAATGCCGCCTGCCGCGAGTGATCCCAGCCCCCTGCCGCCACCCCGGAAAACCGCCGCGGGCGGCGAGGCGCTGGCCAGCCGCGATCCGCGCTTCAATGCGGTGCAGCGCCGACTGCTGATCCTGATCGATGGCCGGCGTGACCGGCTGATCCTGCAGGGCCTGCTGCCTGCCGCCGATGTGGGCCGCGAGCTCGATGCGCTGGCCGCCGCCGGGCTGATCGAAACCGGCGCCAGCCTGCCGGCAGAAGTCGCGAGCGAGGTGCCGGCTGCGACGGCTCCGGCAGAGCCGGAGCCCATCTTGCCGGCGCTGCCGGAGAACTGGCCCGAGGTCTGCCGCTGGATGAGCACACATGCCCGCGACACGCTGGGCGTGCTGGCTTCACCGCTGATTGATCGTATCGAGAAGGTCGAGGATGCGCACGGCATGCTTGGCGCGATATCGCAATGGCATATGGCCTTACGAGGCTCGCGGCTGGGGCATGCCAGCGCCGATGAAGGCCTGGCGCAGCTCAGGCGCATGCTGGCGCAGTGAAGCGCGGCCTGTCAGCGGCGCCTGGCCGGGGGCTTGTCGAATTTCTGCCAGTAGCGGAAGCCTTCCTCGTGCACTTCGAGGTCGACTTCCTCCACGCGTGAGAGCAGACGTGCCTGGGCGTCAGCGACCCCGCGGTTGTAGATCGCGGGGCCGATTTCCTCGATGAAGAAGCCGAGCAGGGCGCCTGCGCCAATGTTGCCGAGGGGCTCCTCCATGTTTTCGCGGAAGTAGCGCTGCAGGGAGGCGATCGCTTCCTCGCGGGTCTGCTTGTCGAGCTCGATCGCCATGCCGGTCTCCGCCTACAGGAAGGCCACTTCGGCGAAGCTGCGCAGCTTGCGGCTGTGGAGCGAACCGGGGCCGCTCTCACGCAGGATCTCCAGCGCGCGGATGCCGATCCGCAGATGCTGGTCGACGCGCTCGCGATAGAAGTTGTTGGCCATGCCGGGCAGCTTGATCTCGCCATGCAGGGGCTTGTCGCTCACGCAGAGCAGGGTGCCGTAGGGCACGCGGAAGCGGAAACCGTTGGCGGCGATGGTGGCGGACTCCATGTCGAGCGCGACTGCGCGGCTCTGCGAGAAACGGCGCTGCGGCGTGTTGTCCGGCAGCAGCTCCCAGTTGCGGTTGTCGGTGGTGGCGACGGTGCCGGTGCGCAGCACGCCCTTGAGCTCATGGCCGGTGAGGCCGGTCACGTCGGCCACCGCGGTGGCGAGTGCCACCTGGATTTCGGCCAGCGCTGGAATCGGCACCCACACCGGCAGGTCTTCGTCGAGCACATGGTCTTCACGCACATAGGCGTGGGCCAGCACATAGTCGCCCAGCTCCTGCGTGGTACGCAGGCCGGCGCAGTGGCCCAGCATCAGCCAGGCATGCGGGCGCAGCACCGCGATATGGTCGGTGATGGTCTTGGCGTTGGCCGGGCCGACGCCGATATTCACCATCGTGATGCCACTGCCATCTTCGCGCACCAGGTGGTAGGCCGGCATCTGCGGCAGGCGCGGCGGGACCTTGCCCAGCGCATCCAGCTCGCCGGCCGGCAGGCCGCTGCGGCGGGTAACGACGTTGCCCGGTTCGACGAAGGCCACATAGGGGCTGGCCGGGTCCTGCATCGCTTCATGCCCCATGCGCACGAACTCGTCAATGTAGAACTGGTAGTTGGTGTAGGGCACGAAATTCTGGAAGTGCTCGGGCACCGTGCCGGCGTAGTGGCGCAGGCGGTGAAGCGAATAGTCCACACGCGGCGCCGTGAACAGCGCCAGCGGGTGCGGCTCGCCGGGCCG
>JACCDQ011033902.1_pt1 | contig 10162 bp, 11 predicted proteins | sample 7446031 | NCBI WGS metagenome assembly JACCDQ01 (sample SAMN15323442, study PRJNA562643) | freshwater metagenome | isolation source: river surface water | place: USA:Blue River Watershed | collected 2017-08-17 | reverse complement strand
CCGCGCCCAAAGCGGCTCCGCCGGCCAGCAGCCACAGCATGTGAAGCCGGGTTTTCCAAACGAGAACCGTGGCCAAGACCGCCAGGGCCCACAACCGGCTGTCGGCAGCCGGGTCGTCGTGTGCCGCGGCCAACACCCAGCCTGTGGCCACCAGCAGGGCAATCACAATGGGCGCCATGCCCTGCTTGAAAGCTTTTACGATTCGACGTTCGCGGTTGTGGTGGGCCCAGCGTGTTGCGGTGTAGGTCAACAAGGAAGAGGGCAGCAAAATAGCGATCATGGTCACGGCCACGCCCCCCAAGCCCAGCGGCCAGGCCAGAGGCAGGCCCAGCGTGTGTGCGGAATTGACCCCCACATTCCAGCCCAGCAGCGCCACAAACAGCACATTGGGGCCCGGTGCTGCTTGAGCCAAGGCAATGGCGCTGGTGAATTGCGGTTCTGTCAGCCAAGTGTGTTCCCGCACCAGGTAGCGGTGCATGTCGGGAGCGGTGGTGATGGCGCCGCCCACCGCCAGCAGCGAGAGCGACGAAAAGTGCAGAAAAAGTTGGGCCCAGTCGCTTGGGGTCAATGCCGAGATCACGAGCCGTCACCCTCCAACCCGGCGTGGGTTTTGGAGGGTGCCTCTTGCAGGCAGTGATAGGCCCATGCGGTGGCCGGCGCCCCCAGGCCCAGCAGCACGAAGGCCAATGGCCAATGCAGCCACCCCACCGCCACGAATGTCATGCCGGCCAAGACCCCGCAGGCCCACTTGCCCATGGTGTTGGTTTTCAAGGCGCTTACCAGTTTGAGTCCTGTGGCTGCAATCAAGCCCGCCGCCACGGCACCCATGCCACGCAACGCCCCCTGCGCCGATTCCAGGTTGGCCACACTGGCAAACCAAATGGCCAGCAACAAGGCCGTGCAAAGTGGAAAAGCCAACATGCCGGCCAGCGCGGTGATTGCGCCCTTCCACCCGAAATAGCGCCCTCCAATCATCAGCGACAGGTTGACCACGTTGGGTCCGGGCATGATTTGGGCCACCGCCCAGTCTTCCAAGAATTGCTCGCGGCTGAGCCACCGGCGTTTATCGACCAGCTCCCGCTGCACCACCGCCAACACCCCGCCAAAACCTTGGAGCGCCAGCCAAGTGAAGGCCCAAAACAGTTCTGTTTTGGTGTGCGGCCGTTGGGGGGTGTCGGCGTTCGGGGTCATGTCAATCAGCACTTGCTGCAAGGCTTCAAACTGTCATGCCCCCACACACCTCCAGCACGGCACCGTTCACATAGCTGGCCTCGTCGCTGGCCAAAAAAGCGTACACGTTGGCAATTTCTTCTGGCTTGCCAAGGCGGCGCAAAGGGACCTTGTTTTCCATCTCCTGCATCACCCGGTCTGGAATGGTTTGCAGTATGGGGGTGCTGACGAAGCCGGGCGCCACCGCGTTGACGCGTATGCCTTTGGGGCCCAATTCGCGGCTCCAGGTTTTGGTGAACCCAATCACCCCGAACTTGCTCGCCACATAGTTGGTTTGCCCAAAATTGCCGTAAATGCCCACCACCGACGAGGCGTTCAGAATCACCCCTTGACCCTGCGCCACCATGGCATCGGCAACGGCTTGAGCACAATGGAAAACCCCGCGCAAATTGACGTCAATGACCTTGTCAAATTGCTCTTGGGTCATTTTTTGCAAACGGGCGTCTTGCGTGATTCCGGCGTTGTTCACCAAGACATCAATACGGCCGTACCGGACCAGCACTTGTTTGACCACATCGTCCACCATGTCGCGCTGGGTCACGTCCATCACATAAGCACTGGCATCGCTGCCGTGCGACTCGCATTGCGCCTTGACAGCTTGAATGGCCGCGGGGTTCATGTCGCACACCACCACGTGGGCACCTTCTTGGGCAAATTTGATCGCTGTTGCCCGGCCTATGCCCTGGCCGGCTCCGGTGATGAGGGCAACTTTGTTTGGTAAGCGTTTCATAGGTTTGAGTGTGGGGTGAACCGCCTCATGATAGTCGAGCCGGGCCTGTATTTTGGTGCCGGTAAAGCCTTGGATTTTTGCAGTGCACACCCGCCCTGAGCGGAGTGAGCAAAGTGAAAGCCTGCACAATACCCACGGAGCACCGCCACGGCCGCTCGTGTGTTGCAAAAATGGCCGTTTGACAGAAAGAACCAATGTGAGCAAAGACAAATTGATGCTGTTGGGCACCGGCGGAACCATCGCCGGTCAAGCGGCCGATGCTTCGGACAACGTGGGCTACACCGCAGCCCAGCTGTCGATCGCCGATTTGACCCATGGTTTGGCCGGACCAGAGGGCATGGTGCTGGTGGCTGAACAGGTGGCCCAGATAGACAGCAAAGACATGGACGATGGTGTGTGGCGGAAGTTGCTGGCGCGGGTGAATGAGTTGCTGGGCGATGAATCGGTCAAGGGTGTGGTGATTGCCCACGGCACCGACACGATGGAGGAAACCGCCTATTTGCTGCAAGCCGTGTTGAACCCCGCCAAACCGGTGGTTTTGACCGGTGCCATGCGCCCGGCAACCGCGGTGTTGTGCGACGGCCCGCAAAACCTGGCCGATGCCTTGGCGGTGGCCGCGTGGCCGGGTGCGCGTGGTGTGATGGTGGTGTTCGCAGGCAAAATCCACAGCGCTTTGCATGTGCAAAAGTCGCACTGTTACCAAACCGATGCCTTTGATTCGGGCGATGCTGGCCCATTGGGTGTCGTGGAGGAAGCCAATTGCCGTTTGTGGCAACCTTGGCCAGTCACGGGCAACCGATCGGTGTTGATAAATGCCTTGTTGAAGCCCGCGAGGTGGCCTCGGGTGGAATGGCTGACCAGCCACGGCAACGCCACAGGCCGTTTGGTTTGGGATTTGTTGGCCCAACGCCGCCTGCAGATCCAGTCAGGCGCTGATGGCGACCCTGTTCGAGGGATTGTGGTTGCAGGGACGGGCAACGGGACCTTGAGCGAAGGTTTGATCCAGGCGCTCGAAGAGGCGCAAAGTCAAGGGGTCGAGGTGCGGGTGTGCAGCCGTTGCGCTCGCGGCCGCGTGGTGTCCGGCGGGGCAGCAACGGTTTTTGACACCTTGGCACTGCCACCTGCCAAAGCGCGCTTGGCTTTGATGCTGGATTTGGTGGCTCGCGCATGAAAAAGCCCTGCCAAGCAAGCCTGGCAGGGCTCAGCAGAAAGCCAAATCAAGCGGCCAGTGCCGCGAACGCCCGCTGCGTGATTTCATCTACCGAGCCAGTGCCGCTGATGGCGCGGTATTTGGGCGCCGCCGCTGCGTCTTGCTGGGCCCAATTGCTGTAGTAATCCACCAGTGGGCGGGTGAGCGAGCTGTAAACCTCCAGCCGCTTTTTCACGGTTTCCACTTTGTCGTCGTCGCGCTGAACCAGGGGTTCACCGGTCAGGTCGTCTTGGTTGGCGACTTTGGGCGGGTTGAATGTGACGTGGTAGGTGCGCCCAGAAGCTGGGTGCGAACGCCGGCCACTCATGCGTTCAACAATCGCGTCAAACGGCACGTCAATTTCCAGCACATAGTCCAGTTTCACACCGGCAGCCTTCATGGCCTCCGCCTGCGGAATGGTCCTTGGGAAACCGTCGAACAAAAACCCATTCGCACAGTCGGCCTGCGCAATGCGGTCTTTGACCAGGTTGATGATCAAGTCGTCGCTGACCAAACCGCCTGCGTCCATTACCTTCTTGGCTTCCAAACCCAGGGCTGTGCCGGCCTTGACCGCTGCACGCAACATGTCGCCGGTCGAAATTTGGGGAATGCCATACTTTTGGCAGATGAAAGTGGCTTGAGTGCCTTTGCCTGCGCCGGGCGCGCCCAAGAGGATCAGTCGCATGGTTTTCCTTTGTTCCAAGTTTCAAATTCTGTGGGCGCACCGGTCTCCATCAGTGGCCAGTCAATTGCCTACAAAGGCAAGCCGCCCGAGGATAGCATGCACACCCCGACACTGGCTTACACAGGTGCGGCCGGTGCTTTTCAGCGCTCAAGGCCTTGCTCAAACAGCGCCCGCACACGTTCCAAGTCCTGCGGGGTGTCTACGCCCGGGCCTGGCGCGCGGGTGGCCAGGTGCACAGCAATCCGCTCACCATGCCAGAGCACGCGCAGCTGTTCGAGCGACTCGCTCAGCTCTTGCGGGGCGGGTTGCAGTTTGGGGAATTGCTTTAAAAAACCGACCCGGTAGGCGTAAATGCCAATGTGGCGCTGCGGCGCACAGGGCCCCAACGCTGGCAGTTCCGGCGGTTGGGCATTGCCGATGGCGGCCATTCCATCGCGCCACCACGGTATGGGAGCCCGGCTGAAATACAAGGCGGTTCCAATTTTGTCGGTCACCACCTTGACGACGTTGGGATTGAGGAAGTCCGAGGCTTCACTGACAGGGTGCGCAGCGGTGCTCATCACGCAGTCGGGGCGCTTTTGCAAGGCTTGGGCCACCTCAACAATCAGCTCAGGGTCCATCAGCGGTTCGTCGCCCTGTACATTCACCACAATTGCGTCGTCTGGCAAGAGCAGTTGCTCGCATGCCTCGGCCAATCGGTCGCTCCCGCTGATGTGATTGGCGCTTGTCAAAACCGCAGGCACGCCGGCCGAGTTGCACGCTTCCAGTATGGTGGGATGGTCTGTGGCCACGGTGCAACTCGCGGCTTGGCTCAAGGCAGCTCGTTGCGCAACGCGCACCACCATGGGCACGCCAGCAATATCGGCCAAGGGTTTGTTGGGCAGGCGGCTGGAGGCCAGACGTGCCGGAATGAGGACGTGGAAAGCCCGGGTCGGTGCAGTGTCGGCCATGAATCTGAATTACGGTTGGTTGCCTGCCGGTGGCGTGGGCTTGGGCAAGGATTCCAGCTCGGTATCCGTCAACACCCGCGCTTCGTTTTCAAGCATGACCGCAATCCCGTCGCGTATGGGGTAGGCCAGGCGTGCGCTTCGCGAAATCAACTCTTGGGTGTCTCTGTTCAGCAACAGTGGGCCCTTGGTGACGGGGCATACCAGAAGTTCAAGAAGTTTGGGGTCCATGGGGGGATGATAAGCGTTGTCGGGCGGCATCGAGGGCACGGTCTACGGCGTCAAAAAAGCCTGCTTCGGGTGTTTGAGCCAAGGCCACCGACCACACGCGGTTGCAGTCCGAGGGGTGTTGCTCAAGCAGCAAGGGAAACAATTTCACCGCGTCTTTCTCGGTGCACAACCAAGTTCCCGGACGCATTGTGATGGCTTGCAGCAGGGCATGCGCAGACGCATGGTCGGGCAACCCCTGCCGGTGTTCGAGTGCAAGGCCTTGCGCTTCCAGCATGTCAAAAAACGCATTGGGTTGGGCTATGCCTGCCACCGCCAACAAGCCATGGGTTGCCGTTTGGCCCAAGTTGCCCAAATCTTGCGACTGCCCCAGGGCATTGACTGCTGTGGTGTTGAGCCGCCGTGTTGCGCTGTAACTGGGCCATTTTGCGGCGGGCATGCCGGGGCGTTGGTTGCCATGTTGCAGCACCAGCATTTGGCTGTGGGTGTGGTTGGGGGCCGGCCAGGGCTCGCGCAACAAGCCGGCTGGCAACAACCAGCCATTGCCGCAGCCTCGTTCATCGAACACCACCACGGTCACATCGCGCGCCAAAGCCAGGTGCTGCATGCCGTCGTCGCAGACCACCACATCGGTGTGCGGGTGGCGCTCCAGCAAGATTTTGCCGGCCCAATGTCGGTTGGCACACACCACCACAGGGGCACCGGTTGCGCGTTGTATCAGCAAAGGCTCATCGCCCACCTCATTGGGCAGCGATGTGGGGGCAACTTCAGTGCCATCGGCTGTTTTGCGGCCATACCCCCGCGACACCACGCCCGGCTTCAAACCGCGGCTTTGCAAATGCTGCACCAAGGCAATGGTGGTAGGCGTTTTGCCGGCGCCCCCCACCACCACATTGCCTACCACCAACACGGGCACGGGCAAGCTTTTGGGCTGCTTGACCCCCATTTGGTACAGCAGACGGTGAAGGCGAAGAAGCGCGCCGTACAACAGAGACAGGGGCAGCAACGCCCAAGCCACGGGCCCGCGCTGGCGCCAAACCGCCTGCCAGTTCATGGGCCGGTGGCAGCCTGCGTTGCAAATGTGATTTGGCTCAAACCGCTGCGCCGGGCTGCATCCATCACATTCACCACCGACTGGTGCGAGGCGGCGGCGTCGGCGTTGATCACCACGATGGTTTTGTCCGCCGGGCCCGCAGCTTCCTTCAAGGCCGCTATCAAGCCGCTGACAGAGGCTTGTTCCAGCACGCGGCGGTTCACCGCATAACGCCCGTCTTGCCCGATGCTGACCACCACTTCGGCCGTTTGTTGCGCAGGCTGTTCGGCGTCGGCCACCGGCAAATTCACCTGGAGTGCGGTGAACCGGCTGTAGGTGGTGGTGAGCATCAGAAAAATCAGAACCACCAACAAGACGTCGATAAACGGAATCAAGTTGATTTCGGGCTCATCGCGGTGTTTGCTGGAGAATTTCATGGCTTGCGCTTGTTGGGTGTGGCTCAGCGGCGAAGGGACGACAGGTGGCGAGCGAACGCCTCGGCTGCCACTTCCATTTGCAGCAGGTAGGCATCGGTCAAGCCCCTGAAGTAACGCCATGCAATCAGGGCGGGAATGGCCACAATCAAGCCAAAAGCGGTGTTGTACAGCGCAATTGAAATGCCGTGCGCCAATTGGGCCGGGTTCCCGCCCCCGGGGCTCATGCCACCGTCGCCTGTTTGCGATCCAAAAATCTCAATCATGCCAATCACGGTGCCCAACAAACCCAGCAGCGGCGCTGCAGAGGCAATGGTGGCCAGCGCGCCCAGATACCGTTGCAATTTGGCTGCGGCCAGGCGGCCGGCAGTTTCCAGCTCGGCGTGGATTTCGGTGTCGGAGGCTTTGCTGTGTTTGCCATGCCCGAGCGCCCTGAAACCCGCCGCCAACACCTCGCCCAACAAGGAGTTTTGCTGAAGCTGGCGCACCACCTCTGCCGAGGGTACGCCATTGCGTGAAGCCACAATCGCTTCTTCCAAAAGCGTTTGAGGGGCAATTTTTGAGCGCTTGAGGCTGATGGCGCGTTCAATGATCAGCGTCAATCCCAACACGGAACACAGTATCAGGGGCCAAATTGGCCAGCCGGCGGCTTGTATGATGGAAAACAAATGCAGCTCCTTGCTTTGGGGCCCAGCACCGACACATCCCCTGTATTCGGCCCCGGTTCGCCGCAATTATCGCCCACCTCCCAACTTGGGTTGGCTGTGTTGGGCCGGTTTCATATGTTCAAGCAGAATGATTTCAAACACCCCGCCTGATGCCCCGGTTTGGCCCGTGGGAGCACTGTTGCAAGCGGTGTCGAATGCCTTGCAAACCCGCTTTGGCCGGGTGGTGGTCAAAGGCGAGGTGTCTGGCTTCACCCGTGCGGCCAGTGGGCATTGTTATTTTTCGATCAAAGACGCGCAAGGGCAACTCAGGTGTGCCATGTTCAGGCGGGCGGCGCAAGCCAGCGGGCTGGACATGCGCGACGGGCAACTGGTGGAGGCCACCGGCCATTTGGACTTGTACGCAGCCCGCGGTGAACTGCAAATGGTGGTTGAGGGAGTAAGGCTAGCGGGGCAGGGCAGCTTGTTTGAGCAGTTTTTGCGTTTAAAAGCCGAGCTGGAAGCAGAAGGCTGTTTTGATGCCACCCGCAAGCGCGCGCTGCCCCTCATGCCCCGGCATGTTGGCGTGGTCACGTCTTTGGACGCCGCTGCGTTGCGAGACGTGGTCACCACCTTGCGTCGGCGGGCGCCCCATGTGGCCGTTACGGTGTTTCCTGCTTTGGTGCAAGGGGTCCAAGCCCCCAGTTCACTGTTGGCCGCTTTGGAGAGCGTGGCCAAGGCCCACCAGCAAAACAAATGCGATGTGTTGTTGGTGGTGCGTGGCGGTGGTTCGCTGGAAGATTTGTGGGCATTCAACCACCCGGATCTGATCAGAGCGATGGTCGGTTGCCCCGTGCCGGTGGTGGCGGGTGTGGGCCATGAAACCGACTTCACCTTGGTGGACTTTGTGGCCGATGTGCGAGCTGCCACCCCGACCGCGGCCGCTGAGCTGTGTTGCACTGCTCAAGAAGTGGCGCACAAGGCATTGCAGTTTGTGCAGGAGCGCTTGCTCCGGCAAACCCAGCGCCTTTTGGACTGGCACGCACAAGGGCTGGACCGCATGGCCCAGCGTTTGGGCCGACCGCGGGAGCAGCTGCAACGTGCGCAAAGCAGCCTGCAAGGGCGTGCCCATGCGCTGCGAAGCCGAGCAGACAGACGCTTGCAGGCCGAACAATTTGCGGTTGAACGGCGGCGGCAAATCTGGCAAGGCGCCAAGCATAGGTCCATCGAGGCGAGTCATCAGCATTTGGACCGGCTGGAGGCACGTTTGCGCGCGCTGGACCCCACCTTGGTGCTGCAGCGAGGCTACGCGTGGTTGACAGATGCGCAGGGGCACACCTTGGCGAGCACACACGATGTGGAGCTGGGGCAGGCGGTGCAGGCGGTATTGGCCGATGGCCGCTTGGGATTGACCGTCACCCACACGGGTGCATGAGTTGTTTTCTACAATGCAGCGTCAGCCAACAACCCCACAGAGGAAAAACATGGAACACACATTGCCCGCCTTGCCTTACGCGATTGACGCTTTGGCCCCGCATTACTCCAAGGAAACCCTGGAATTCCACCACGGCAAGCACCACAACGCCTACGTGGTCAACCTGAACAACCTGCAAAAAGGCACCGAATTCGAGGGCATGGACCTCGAGTCGATTGTCAAAAAATCGAGTGGCGGCATCTACAACAACTCGGCCCAGATTTGGAACCACACCTTTTTCTGGAACTGCATGAAGCCCAATGGCGGCGGTGAGCCCGCTGGTGCATTGGCTGCTGCCATCAATGCCAAATGGGGCTCCTACGCTGCGTTCAAAGAGGCTTTCGTCAAGAGCGCAGTGGGCAACTTTGGGTCTGGCTGGACTTGGTTGGTCAAAAAAGCCGACGGCTCGGTGGACATCGTCAACATGGGCGCCGCAGGCACCCCGCTGACCACCGCCGACAAAGCCTTGCTGACCGTGGACGTGTGGGAACACGCCTACTACATTGACTACCGCAACCTGCGCCCCAAATTCGTGGAAACCTTTTTGGACAAACTGGTCAACTGGTCATTTGCAGAAGCCAACTTCGCCTGATCAAAGTTTGCCCGATGCGCCACAAAAAACCCCGGGTACCCCTCGGGGTTTTTTGTGGGCCACAGGCCCTGTGTGCACAGGTGATTTGTAAGTCAGAACCAGCGTTTTCGGGTTTAAGATTGAAGGCTGTGGCGCAAGCCCCCCATTCCAACAAGCACCAGAGGACTTCCATGGCCAGCGATTCTTCCAAAATCATTTACACCCTCACAGACGAAGCGCCGTTTTTGGCCACCTGTGCTTTTTTGCCCATTGTTCGCAAGTTCGCTGCGCCAGCAGGCATAGAAATCGAGGAAAGTGATATTTCGGTGGCCGGTCGTGTTTTGGGCTCTTTTCCCGAATACCTGACCGAAGAGCAGCGGGTTCCTGACAACCTGACCCAGTTGGGCAAGCTCACGCTCAAACCCTCGGCCAATATCATCAAGCTGCCCAATATCAGCGCATCGGTGGGGCAGTTGGTGGCCTGCATCCGCGAGCTGCAGTCCAAGGGCTACAACGTGCCCGATTACCCAGAAGACCCCAAAACCGACGAAGAAAAGGCCATTCGCGCCCGTTACGCAAAGTGCATTGGCTCCGCGGTGAACCCGGTGTTGCGCGAAGGCAACTCGGATCGCCGTGCCCCCAAAGCCGTCAAGGAATACGCCCGCAAAAACCCGCACTCCATGGCTGAGTGGAGCCAGGCGTCGCGCACCCACGTGTCCCACATGCACGCTGGCGACTTCTACCACGGCGAAAAGTCCATGACCTTGGACCGCGCCCGCGATGTGAAGATGGAGCTGATCACCAAATCCGGCAAAACCATTGTGCTCAAAGAGAAGGTTTCGCTGTTGGATCGCGAAGTGATCGACAGCATGTTCATGAGCAAAAAAGCGCTTTTGGAGTTCTACGAAAAAGAAATCGAAGACGCCCGCAAAACCGGCGTGATGTTCTCGCTGCACGTCAAGGCCACCATGATGAAGGTGTCGCACCCCATCGTGTT
>JACCDQ012253205.1_pt1 | contig 10163 bp, 8 predicted proteins | sample 7446031 | NCBI WGS metagenome assembly JACCDQ01 (sample SAMN15323442, study PRJNA562643) | freshwater metagenome | isolation source: river surface water | place: USA:Blue River Watershed | collected 2017-08-17 | reverse complement strand
CCCATCGAGCTTCAAGGCGTGGCTTTCCGTTGTCCGGTATCCATCGGCATCGCCGTGGTGAGCCATGCGAACATTTCACCGGACATGGCCCTGGCCCATGCCGAGTTGGCCATGCAGGAGGCCAAAAGTCTGGGCAAGCGGCAGTTGGCCTTCTTCGATGAGCAATTGCATGATCGCCTCAAGGCGCAGGCAAAGTTCGAGCAAGAGCTTCATGAGGCGATTCCCGCGCAGTTGCGCGTGCTCTACCAGCCCCAGGTGGACTGGAACCGGCAGATTGTGGGGGCCGAGTTGCTGCTTCGCTGGGGCCATCCCCAGCTGGGTCTGGTCTCACCGGCGCAGTTCATCCCAGTTGCTGAAAAAACAGGCCTGATCGTCAGGATCGGTCATTGGGTACTGGAGCAGGCCTGTCTGCAGATCAAGGCCTGGCAGGATGACCCGCAACGCAACCATCTGGTCCTGGCGGTGAATGTGAGTGCCACCGAATTCAGTCACCCGGACTATGTCGCGACGGTGCAGCAGTCGCTGCTGGCCACCGGAGCCAATCCGGCGCGCCTGAAGCTGGAGCTCACGGAGAGCGTGTTTGCCATGGATGTGGCCGCGGTTGCCGAGCGCATGCAAACGCTCAAGGCGCTGGGGGTGTCCTTTTCGCTGGATGACTTTGGCACAGGTTTCTCATCGCTGAGCTACCTCAACCGCCTGCCCATCGACCAGCTCAAGATCGACCAATCGTTTGTCCAGCAGATGCTGCTCGATGAAAGCAGTGCCGCCATTGTTCGAACCGTGGTGGCCCTGGGCAACAGCCTGGGCTTGCAGGTGATCGCCGAAGGCGTTGAAACAGAAGCGCAGTTCACGCTCCTGGCGCAGCTGGGATGCTTCATGTACCAGGGTTATCTTTTCGGCAAGCCGGCGCCGGTCGAAGAATTTCCAGTTTGATCCAGCTGGACGTGAAAAGCAGGGAAATCAAGACGCCAATGGCCTCTTGCGAGGCCATTGGCGTCCCCCCCGGGCTGTTCGGGGGGATGGTGTCCGGCAGCCTGTCGCTGCACGGACACCTTTTGTGCGTTCAACCCTTGGTGCTGGGGTTGCGCATCTGAAGCAGCAGGTTCTCGTAAGCCCCTTCAGAGAAGCGTGACCACAGGATCTGGTCATCGCGGAATTTGGCGAAGCTGTTGTAGATCTTCTGCCATTTCTGGTTTTTCTCCGACAGTTCGGCGTAGATGTCGTTGCTGGCTTTCCAGGCGGCGACACCGACGTCCTTGGGGAAGGGGCGCACTTTCACGCCATTGGCCACCAGGCGGCGCAGGGCCTCCGGGTTGCGGGCGTCGTACTTGGCCTGCATTTCCACGTGGGCATCGCTGCAGGCCATCTCGAAGATCTGCTGGTAGTCCTTGGGCAGGGCTTCCCAGGCCTTGGCGTTCACATACATCGTGATCTGGCCGCAGGGGTCCCAGTAGCTGGGGTAGTGGTAGGTCTTGGCGATCTTCCAGAAGCCGAGCTTTTCATCGTCGTAGGGGCCGATGAATTCGCTGCCGTCGATGCTGCCCTTTTCCAGTGCGGTGTAGATGTCGCCGCCCGGCAGGTTCTGCGGCACAAAGCCCAGGCGCTGCAGCACCAGGCCGCCAAAGCCGCCGATGCGGAATTTCAGCCCCTTCACATCGGCCAGCGATTTGACTTCCTTGCGGAACCAGCCGCCCATCTGGGTGCCGGTGTTGCCGCAGGCAAAGTTGACGATGTTGTAGTCGCGGTAGAAGTCGCGCAGCAGCTGCAGGCCGCCACCGCTGTACATCCACGCCGTCATCTGGCGCGAGGTCATGCCAAACGGGATCTGACCGTCCAGGGCAAAAGTCGGGTCCTTGCCGAAGAAGAAGACCGAGGCGGTATGCGCACATTCGACGGTGCCGTTTTGCACGGCATCGGCCACGCCCAGGGCGGGAACGATCTCGCCGGGGCCGTGCACGCTGATTTCAAAGCGGCCGCCCGTCGCAGCGGCAACCCGCTTGGCCACGGTCTCGGCGCCGCCATAAATGGTGTCCAGCGGCTTGGGCCAGCTCGAGGCCAGACGCCAGCGGATCTGGGGCTGGGCGCGCACGATCGCCGGGGCCGCCAAGGCGCCGCCGATGGCCGCTGTCTGGATGAATGAACGTCTTTCCATGAAGTTGTCTCCTTTGTTGAACTTCGGTTGGTGGAACAAATGGCGTTTGAAATTTGAATTTCTAACTGGTATGATGACTACATGAATGACGATTCTGCAAAAAACACCGCCGTCCGTCAACCACCTGCCGTTGCGGATTTGTCACCGATTGCGCGTCGCAAGCTCTCGCACGAAGTGCTGGACCGCCTGTTGCCGCGATTGCGCAGCGGCGAATTCCCGGTGGGCTCGCTGCTGCCGTCCGAGCGCGACCTGATGGCCGGACTGGGGGTGGGGCGACCTGCTGTTCGTGAGGCGCTTCAGACGCTGGAGCGCATGGGGCTGGTGAGCATCGTTCATGGCGAAGGTGCGCGCGTCATGCCCTTGTCGGCGGACAAGGTGATTGCCCAGATTTCCGATGCCGCGATGCATCTGCTGTCAGGCTCGAATGACCTGCTGGAGCACCTCAAGGAGGCGCGTCTGCAATTCGAGGTGTCGATGATCCGGCTGGCAGCCGAGCGCGCCACGCCCGAGCAGATCGAGCACCTGCGTGGCCTGCTCGAAGAACACAAGGCGTCCTTGCCGGATTCGCAAAAGTTCCTGCGCACCGACATGGCGTTTCACCGCGGTATTGCCGAGATCTCGGGCAATGCGATCTACAAGGCGGTGTCGCAGGCCATGCTCGAATGGCTCGAGCAGTTCCACCACGAGGCGGTGCGTGCGCCCGGCGCCGAAAAAGTCTCGCTCAACGAGCACGTGAAGATGTTCAAGTGCATTGCCGCCCACGACGCGGATGGCGCCGCCAAGGTGCTCACCGCCCACCTGCAGCGCGCCAGCAAGCACTACGGTCCCCAGCCTGTCACTCAGGCAGCCAAATCTGTTTCGAGGAGATCCCTGTGACACACCCCACCTGGCTTGAAGTGGCCATCAACGGCCCCTGGTCGCGCACCCGTCAGCCCAACATGCCGGTTTTGGCCGACGAGATCGTCGAGGCCGCACTCGCCTGCGCCGCCGAAGGCGCGTCGATCATCCACTTCCACGCCTACGACCCGGTGTCGGGCCGCCAACGCGACGATTACGACATCTATGCACCGATCATCGAGCGCATCCGCTCGCGTGCCGATGTGATCTGCTATGGCACCCTGCCTTTTGCCGGCAGCGTCGATGCCGCCAGCCCCCTGACGCCAGCGCAGCGCTACGGCGCGGTGGACAAGCTGGTGCGGGCCGGTCTGATCGAGTGGTCGGTGGTCGATCCGGGGTCCACCAACATCAGCCACTACGAAGACATCGCTACCGGCAAGGAAGGCTTTGTCTACAGCAACCCCGAATCGCATGTGCGCTACGGGCTGGCGCTGGCGCAGCAGCACCACATCACGCCCTCGTACGCGATCTACGAACCGGGCTTCATACGGCTCGGGGCCGCGCTGCACCGTGCCTATCCCGGCGCGCCCACACCGATCTACCGCTTCATGTTCTCGCAGCACATCGCCTTCGGCTTTCCGCCCAAGGACTGGGCGCTCGATGCCTACCTGCGCCTGCTCGAGCTGGAGCAGCCTGGCGCCCCCTGGATGGTGGCCGGTCTGGGCGTGGAGCTGGGTGAGCTGGTGGAGCAGGCGGTGGCCCGGGGCGGCCATGTGCGGGTGGGTCTGGAGGATGCGCCCATGGGCTGCCCACAAGACAACCTTGCGCTGCTGCGCCAGGCGCGCCAGCGCATCGAGGCCGCCGGCAGCACGCTGGCCACCGCTGCCCAGGTGCGCGAGCGCCTGCAGCAAAAAAATTGACCACAGGAGTACCCCATGAGCTTGTTTCCCGGATTCGAGACTGGTCGCTTCCAGTCCAGCGGTGCCCAGATCCACTACCGGCGTGCCGGTGCGGGCGATCCGGTGCTGCTGCTGCACGGCTACCCGCAGACGCATGCCTGCTGGCACGAGATCGCGCCCAAGCTGGCGCAGCACTACACCGTGATCTGTCCCGACCTGCGTGGTTATGGCGACTCGTCCAAGCCGGTCGGTCTGGAAGACCACTCCAACTATTCCAAGCGCGCGATGGCGCTGGACATGGTCGAGCTCATGGCTTCCCTGGGCTTCGAGCGCTTTCACCTGGTCGGCCATGACCGGGGCGGGCGGGTCAGCCACCGGCTGGCGGCCGACCATCCGCAGCGCGTGCACACCCTCACGGTGCTCGATATTTCGCCGACCTTGCGCATGTTCGAGAGCACGAACATGGAATTTGCCCGGGCCTATTACCACTGGTTCCTGATGCTGCAGCCGCCGCCGCTGCCCGAGCAGATGCTGGCTGGCCAGGTGCCGTTTAACCTGCTGGGCCGCATTGGCCGCGAAGAGCCGGACCTGAGCAAGTTCAATGAAGAGGCGGTGCGCGAATACGTGCGCTGCTTCGCGGACCCGGCCGCCATCCACGCCAGCTGCGAGGATTACCGCGCGGCCGGCACCATCGATCTGGAACACGACCGCGCCGACCGCGCTGCCGGGCGCAAGCTGCCCATGCCGATGATGACCCTGTGGGGCGCCAATGCGGTGGTCGGCACCATGTTCGACTGCCTGGCCGACTGGCAAGCGGTGGCCGACAACGTGATTGGCCGCGCCATGCCCAGCGGCCACTTCGTGCCCGAGGAGGCACCGCAGGAAACGCTCGCCGAAATCGAACGCTTTCTCCAGGCCCACCCGATGAAGGGCCAGGCATGAGCGCCACACCGTTTGATCCGCGCCACCGCAGCCGGGCCTTGCTCGACGGCCCGGACCGTGCGGTGGCGCGCGGCATGCTCAAGGCCGTGGGGCTGCGTGACGACGACCTGTGCAAGCCGCAGGTGGGCGTGGCCCATTGCTGGATCGGCACCATGCCCTGCAACCTCAACCACCGCGAGCTTGCGGCGCAGGTGATGGAGGGTATCCGCGCTGCAGGCGGCACCCCGCTGGAGATCAACACCGTCTCGATCAACGACGGCATCACCACCGGCACCGAAGGCATGAAGACCTCGCTGGTGAGCCGCGAGGTGATTGCCGATTCGGTCGAGCTGGTGGCGCGCGGCCACATGCTGGATGCGCTGGTGGTGATTGCCGGCTGTGACAAGACCATTCCCGCCATGGCCATGGCGCTGGGGCGGCTCAACCTGCCCGGGTTGCTGCTCTACAGCGGCTCCATCGCCTCGGGTGAGTGCACCCAGCCCAACCGCCTCTTTGGCGACCGCAAGCTCACCATCCAGGACCTGTACGAGGCGATCGGTGCCTTCAATGCCGGCCACATCGACGAGCGCGAGTTCAAGGACGTGGAAGACCATGCCTGCCCCGGCGCTGGCGCCTGTGGCGGCCAGTTCACCGCCAACACCATGGCCACCGCCTGCGAGATGCTGGGCCTCTCGCCCATGGGGCTCAACGGGATTCCTGCGCTGGACGGAGACAAGAACGCCTCGGCCCATGCCTGTGGCCAGCTGGTCATGGACCTGCTTCGCCGCGGCGTCACGCCGCGTGATCTGGCCACCCGCAAGAGCTTCGAGAACGCCATCACCGGCGTGATGGCGACCGGAGGCTCCACCAACGCGGTGCTGCACCTGCTGGCGATGGCGCGTGAATTCCGGGTCGATCTGGCCATCGACGATTTCGATCCGATCTCGCTGCGCACCCCGGTGCTGGCCGACATGCGGCCCTGGGGGCGCTTTACCGCGCCCGAGCTGCATGCCGCTGGCGGCCTGGCTGTGGTGGGCAAGCGCCTGCTCGAAGCCGGACTGCTGCATGCCGATGAAGCCACCGTCACCGGGCGCACGATTGGCGACGAGATTCGCCGTGCGCCCGAGCCCACTGGTCAGCAGGTGATCCGGCCGCTGGCACATCCGCTCAAGCCCCAGGGTGGTCTGGCGATCCTGCGCGGCAACCTGGCGCCGGGCGGCTGCGTGATCAAGCTTTCCGGCCAGGCCAAGGACATGCATGTGGGGCCGGCCCGCGTGTTCGAGTGTGAGGAAGATGCGTTCGCCGCCATCAAGTCGGGTGCGATCGTGCCGGGTGATGTGATGGTGCTGCGCAACGAGGGACCGCGTGGCGGTCCGGGCATGCGCGAGATGCAGCTGGTCACCGGCGCGCTGCAGGGTGCAGGCCTGGGCGACACCGTGGCACTGGTGACCGATGGCCGTTTTTCGGGTGCCAGCCGTGGCTTCGTGATCGGCCATGTGGTGCCCGAGGCTGCCGACGGCGGGCCGATCGCTGTGGTACGCGAGGGCGATCCGCTGCGCATCGATGTGGCCCGACGCCGTCTGGACATCGACATTCCCGAGCAAGAGCTGCAACAACGGCTGGCCCGCTGGCAGGCCCGGCCGCCATCGCCGTCCACCACCGGCGTGCTGGCCAAGTACGCACGTCTGGTGCGCGATGCCTCGCAGGGGGCGGTCACCTCGCTCGCCGATTGATTTTCAACCCGCCCGAACCGAACGGACACCGTCCCGCAGAGCAGGGCACATCACCACCACAACAGGAGACAACATGAAAAACTGGAAAACACGATGCCTGCTGGCTGTTGCCGCAGCGCTGCCACTGGTGTCGATGGCGCAGCCAGCCGGCGCCGACACCAAGGAAAGGATCATCCGCGTGAGCCACGTGGTGCCCAAGGACCACCCGTTCCAGGTCGGCATCGACAAATTCGCCGACATCCTTGCGCAAAAGACCAATGGCCGCCTGAAGATGCGCGGCTATCCGGACGGTCAGCTCGGCGCCGAGCTGCAATCGATCTCGGCCGCCCAGGGTGGCGTGCTCGAAATGGCACTGGTGTCCACCGCGGCGGCCGCTTCCGTGGTCAAGGAATTCGGTGTGTTCGATCTGCCTTTCCTGTTCAACGACTACAAGGAAGTGGATCTGCTGCTCGACGGTCCGGTTGGCCGCCGCCTGCTGGATCGCCTGTCCGAAAAGAACCTGGTCGGACTGTGCTACTTCGAGAACGGTTTCCGCCATGTGACCAACAACCGCCGTCCCATCGCCAAGGCAGAGGACATCAAGGGCCTGAAGATCCGCACCATCCAGAACCCGGTGTTCATCGACATCTTCAACACCCTGGGCGCCAATGCCACGCCGATGCCTTTCCCCGAGGTGTTCCAGGCGCTTGAATCCAAGGCCATCGATGGCCAGGAAACCCCGTACAGCAACATCTACGGCAACAAGTTCTACGAAGTCTCGAAGTACATCAGCAACACCGGACACATCTATGGCGGCGCCGTGATCCTGGTGGGCAAGAAGTTCTGGGACCAGCTCTCCAGTGCCGACCACAAGCTGATGCAGGACACCTGCAACACGGCGCGCGACTACGAGCGCAATGTCCAGCGCACCGAAGACCCCAAGCTGCTCGAGCAGATCAAGGCCAAGGGCGGCATCTACACCGAGATCTCTGGCGCCGAGCGTGCCCGCATGCGCGAGATGCTCAAGCCGGTTTACGACAAGTACAGCCGCACGCTGGGTGAAGACGTGGTTCGCCAGACCCTGGCCGAACTCGACAAGCACCGCAGCGCGCGCAAGTAAGCCAGGGCACACCCTGACCCCCGATGGCCACACGTTGTGGCCATCTTTTTGATTCAAGGAAAAGCAAATGCTGAAGAAGGAAGTTGCACACGGCCCCCGTGGTCGCGTGCTGGTCATGGATTCGATCACCAAGGTCAGCCCGGCAGACGAGGGTTGCATGGTGGTGTCGGCCTCGCACGGCGGCGCCAGCTCGGGCGAATTCGCTCTGGAGGTGCCCCTGCACGTGGTGTTTTTCAACGACGCTGGTGTGGGCAAGGACGACGCCGGAATCGCCTCATTGGACATGCTCGAAGCCAAGGGCGTGGCTGGCGGTACGGTGTCGCACCTGAGTGCCCGCATCGGCGACAGCCAGGACATGTGGGACCACGGCGTGGTCTCGCATGTGAACGCGCCAGCCAAAGCCCTGGGCATTGCACCGGGCCAGCCCCTCAAGGACATCCTCAGTCAGCTCACCCGCAGCTGAGCATGCCCACCTTGGCGCTGTACGGCGGCGCCGATCGCGTCAACGGCCCGCAGGCTTCGCAGAGCAAAGCGCCGCGCGGGCGTGTTCAGGCTTCGCCAGAACGCGCCTTGTCCATCAGAAAGTCGATGCAGGTGCGCACAGCCCGTGTCTGGTGCCGGTTGGGCAGGTACAGCAGGTACATGTTGGTGCCGAAGATGCTCAGGCGGTAGTCGTCGAGGGCGGTGAGTACCTCGCCGCTGGCAATCACGTCCTGCACCACGTAATCGGGCACCAGCCCGATGCCCAGCCCCGCCAGGATGCCCTGGCGCAGGAAAGGGTAGTGGTCCGAAATCAGGGTGGGCGCGAGCATGATCTCCTCGCGCTGGCCCTGCCGGTAGCCACGCAAGGACAGGTGCCGCCCCACCACATTGGCGGTGATCAGGGGCTGGGTGCGCAGCTGCGCCAGTTCGGTCGGCAGACCGTGCGCCGACACGTAAGCGCGCGAGGCGCAGGCCATGTAGCGCACGGTGCCGAATTCGCGGGCCACCATCTGCGGCGGTGGCTCCGGCAGGATGCGGATGGCGATGTCCACTTCGTCGCGCAGGTTGTCGATCCGGTTTTCGAACACCACATCGAGCACGATGCCCGGGTACAGCCGCTTGAACTCGACCAGCCAGTCCGACATCACCATCTGCCCGTAGCCGCTGGGCACGCTCAGGCCGACACGCCCTTGCAGGCCCTGTCCCAGGTTGGTGATGGTTTCCTGCGCGGAAGCCATCTCGTTGCGGATGGTGCGCCCGTGTTCATAAAGGCGCCAGCCCACCTCGGTGGGTTCCACCCGCCGGGTGGTGCGTCGCACCAGCTGCACGCCCACGGCCTTTTCCAGCTGGCTCAGGTGGTAGCTGACGTTGGCCCGCGTCATCTTGAGCTTGCGCGCCGCCTGGCTGAGGTTGCCGGCGTCGATGATGTCCACCAGCAGGGTCAAAGCGCTGAGTTCGAGGTTCATATGTCAAATTCTATTTGACACTCTGTCAATGATCGATGTCATTGTCAATTCAATCTTTCCAAATGAGAATCCCGGCCAGCCGATGCCATCGGCCTGATTGATTTTGGAGATCTGTGTGAGTCTTTCCGCTGCCCCTGCCGTGCGCACCGAGCGCGAGGGTGAAATCCTGGTGGTCACCATCGACCATCCGCCGGTCAATGCCCTGAATGTGGATGTGCGTCGTGGCCTGCTGGCCGCCGTGCAGCAGGCTCAGGCCGATGCCAGCGTGCGTGCCGTCCTGATCGTCGGGGCGGGCCGTGCCTTCATTGCCGGTGCGGACATCCGCGAGTTCGGCAAGCCGCCGCTGCCGCCAAGCCTGCCCGAGGTCTGCAACGGCATCGAGGCTTGCGACAAGCCGGTGGTCGCCGCGATCCATGGCCCGGCGCTGGGCGGTGGCCTCGAAGTGGCCATGTCGGCGCATTACCGGCTGGCGCTGGGCGACGCCCGTCTGGGCCTGCCCGAAGTCCAGCTCGGTCTGCTGCCGGGCTCGGGCGGCACACAGCGCGCCCCCCGCCTGATGGGGCTGCGCCCCGCAGTCGAGCTGATGCTCGGCGGCGGCCACATGGGGGCCCAGGAAGCGCTGGACGTGGGCCTGATCGACCGCCTGGCCGAAGGCACGCAGGTGCGCGCGGCCGGCCTGGCTTATGCGACCGAACTGCTGGCGTCGGGCGCCGCCGTGCGCCGCACGCGCGACCTGGACACGCTGTTTCGTGACAAGGCCCAATCGCTGGCCACGCTCGAAGCCCTGCGCAGCGAGACCGCCAAGAAGTCCCGTGGCCTGTTTTCGCCCCTCAAGGTGATCGAGGCGGTGCAGGCCGGCCTGGACCTGCCCTTTGACGAAGCCCTGAAATTCGAGCGCCAGCTGTTTCTGCAATGCATCGACAGCCCGCAGCGCGCCGGCCTGATCCATGCCTTCTTTGCCGAGCGCGAAGTCGTCAAGGTGCCCGAAGCCCAGGCGGCCCGGCCGCGCGCCATCGCCTCGGTGGGCGTGGTGGGCGGCGGCACCATGGGCGCGGGCATTGCCGTGTCGGTGCT
>JACCDQ011204679.1_pt1 | contig 10165 bp, 9 predicted proteins | sample 7446031 | NCBI WGS metagenome assembly JACCDQ01 (sample SAMN15323442, study PRJNA562643) | freshwater metagenome | isolation source: river surface water | place: USA:Blue River Watershed | collected 2017-08-17 | reverse complement strand
TCGCCGCCGATCCAGCTGCCCATCTGTACGAAAGGCGGCAGCGACAGCTTGCGCAGGTTCGGGTATTGCGCGAGCGTCTCCTGCTCGATATCTTCCATCAGCCCGGGCAGCTCGCGCAGGAATGTGATCCGGTAATACGACAGCGCATTCTCGATCTCATCGTCGACGGTCAGGCGCTGGTAGCGCAGCATGCGCGTCTGCCATAGCTTGGCCACTTCGGCATGCAGCAACTGAGCATTGCGCTGCTTTTCGGCCGGCGTCATCGGCAGGTCGCGCAGTGCGAGCAGCCGTGCGATCTCGCGGCCGGCGTCCAGAATGCTCTTGCGCTGCACTTCGGTCGGGTGCGCGGTCAGCACCGGCGAGATCAGCGCATCGGCAAAAAAAGACTGTACCGACTTGCCCGGCACACCGGCCGCGTCCAGCGTCGACAGCGTCGCGGCGATGCTGCCGGACTGCGGCGCCGAGCCGGCCAGCAAATGCGCGCGGCGGCGGCGGTTGTGGTGCTGGTCTTCGGCGATGTTGGCCAGATGCGAAAAATACGAAAACGCGCGCACCACCGCATTGGTCTGGTCGCGCGTGAGCTTTTTCAGCAGCCGGTCGAGATCGGCGCCGGCCTCGGGGTCGGACTCACGGCGAAAGCGCACCGCCGTCTGCCGGATCGTCTCGACGATATCGAACACCGCATCGCCTTCCTGCTGGCGGATCACGTCGCCGAGCAGGCGGCCGAGCAGCCGGATATCTTCTTTCAGCGGCGCGTCTTTGTCGGTCGGTTTGGCGGCGGCACTCGGGGAGGCCTTCACGGCACGGGCGGGGATTTTTTTGCTGGCGGGCATAGTCAGAGAGCAGGATGGGGGCGGGGGGCAGGACGGGGCTGCGTGCTAGAATTCGGCGCTGCCGAAGGGGCAAAGATGCCGCCCTTTCAAGCCATTCCACGCGAACCCTGCAGGCCGTCCGGCGCTCGTGACGGCCTCGAACCGAAAGCCAGTCTTGAACGCTTCATTTTCCGGGAAACTGATCATCGCATCGCGCGAAAGCAGGCTCGCCATGTGGCAGGCCGAAAACGTCCGCGCGCGCTTGCTTGAATTATATCCGCTCAGTACTGTCGAGATCCTCGGCATGACCACGCGCGGCGACCAGATCCTCGATCGCACGCTGTCGAAAGTCGGCGGCAAGGGCCTGTTTGTCAAAGAGCTCGAGGTCGCGATGGAAGAGGGCCGCGCCGATCTGGCGGTGCACTCGCTGAAAGACGTACCGATGGAGCTGCCGGAAGGCTTTGCGCTGGCCGCCGTGCTGGAGCGCGAAGACCCGCGCGACGCCTTCGTGTCCAACGACTACGCCAGCCTTGCCGATCTGCCGGCCGGCGCGGTCGTCGGCACCAGCAGCCTGCGCCGCCAGGCGCTGATTTCGGCGCGCTTTCCTCACCTGGTGATCCAGCCGCTGCGCGGCAACCTCGACACCCGTCTGGGCAAGCTCGACCGTGGCGACTATGCGGCAATCATCCTCGCGGCCGCCGGCCTGAAGCGGCTGGGACTGGCGTCGCGCATCCGCGCGTTCATCGAGCCGGAAGATAGTCTGCCGGCGCCGGGACAGGGGGCGATGGCCATCGAGATCCGTGCCGGCCGGCCCGAGCTGGCCGAGCTGCTCGCGCCGCTGAACCACGCCGATACCGAGGCCGCCGTGCGCGCCGAGCGTCAGTTGTCGCGCAGCTTCGGCGGCAGCTGTCAGGTGCCGCTGGCCGCCTTCGCGACCGTGGCCGCAGGATCGCTGCAGCTGCGCGCGATGGTGGCGACGCCCGATGGTCAGCGCATCGCCAAGGCCACTGTGCAGGGCACGGCCGATGCGCCGGAGGCGCTCGGCATCCAGGTTGCGCGGGAGCTTGAGGCGCAGGACGCGAGCGCGATCCTGGCGGCCTGCAAGGCCGAGTGAACACCGCCGTCGTCATCACCCGGCCGCGCGCGCAGGCCGAGCCGCTGGCCGCGCGCCTGGCGACTGCCGGTATACCGGCGCATATCTTTCCTTTGCTGGATATCCAGCCGCTGGCCGACACCGGCCTGCTGGCGCAAACGATGGCGCGGTTGCATGACTATGCGCTGGTTGCTTTCGTCAGCCCGAACGCTGTCGATGCCGCGTTCAGTTTCATTCCGCAGTGGCCGGCCGGCGTGATCGCCGCCGTGGTCGGCGAAGGCAGCCGCCAGGCGCTGGCACGGCATGGCGTGACCGAGGCGACCGCACAGCTCGCGTATCCGCTCGACCCGCACCGCACCGATTCCGAGACCCTGCTCGATGTGCTCGACCTTGACGCACTACGCGGCCATAAGGCTTTGATCGTGCGCGCCGAGACCGGCCGCGAACTCCTGGCCGATCGCCTGCGCGCCGCCGGTGTCGAAGTCGACAAAGTGGCAGCCTACCGGCGCGGCGCGCCGCCGCTCGATGCCGAGCGCCGTGCGCAGCTCAGCGCGCTGATCGACGCCCGGGCAGACTGGGTGATCACCAGTTCCGAGGCGCTGCGCAACCTGCAGCAAGACGTCACACAGCTGGCCGGCGAACCCGGCCGGGACGCATTGCTTGCCTGTCGGCTGATCGTGCCGCACCAACGTATTGCCGAGACCGCGCGGGAGATGGGATTTGCCCGTGTGACGCTGACCGATTCCGGGGACGAAGCGCTGCTTGCCGCGATACAATCGCGCACATGAGCGACCTGAACGATTCTGCCAATACGCCTGCCACGCCGCGTCCGGCGACAGACGCCCAGCCTGCGCCGGCCGCCCCTGTAAACGCGGCCGCCAATGAAGCACCGGCAGGCGCGTCCGCTGTGCCGCCGCAGCCACAGCATTCGCAACCGCACGACTCGGCGCGCACGCGCCTGCACCTCCGTCTCGACGGCAAGGAAGCGCGGCTGAAGCTGGCCGTCGGCGTGCTCGCCGTGCTGCTGGCCGCGCAGTGGTGGACCTCGCGCAACGACGTCGCCGAGCTGCGCCGCGAAGTCGCACAGCGGCTGCAGAGCGGCGACGCGATCAACAGCCAGACCAAGCTGATCGCCGACCGTCTCGACAACGAATCGCGCTCGATGCAGGCCAAGCTGGCCATGCTGGAGGCGCGGCAGGTCGAATCGCAAAGCCAGCAGATCGCACTCGAGCAGCTGTACCGCGACCTGGCCAAGAACCGCGACGACTGGGCGCTGGCCGAGATCGAACAGGTGCTGTCGACCGCCAGCCAGCAACTGCAGCTTGCCGGCAATGTGCGCGGCGCGCTGATCGCATTGCAGAACGCCGACACGCGGCTGTCGCGCGCCGACCGTCCGCAGTTCATCGCGATCCGCCGTGCGATCGCGCTCGACATCGACAAACTCAAGAGCCTGCCCAGCGTCGACCTGACCGGCATCGCCGTGCGGCTCGACACGCTGATCGCGCAGGTCGACACCATGACGCTGCTGGCTGACGAAGAGCCGGCCGCCGCTGCGCCGCCGAAGGCACGCACGGTCCGTGGCAAGGCCGCGCAGAAGCCGGCGCCCGCCGCCAACTGGCGCACCGAGCTGCAAGAGCGCTGGAGCAGCTGGAGCGCCGAACTGTGGAACGACGTCCGCCAGCTGGTAAGGGTGCGCAGCGTCACACAGCCGGAAGCCTTGTTGCTGTCGCCAGAACAAGCCTTCTTCGCACGCGAGAACGTCAAGCTGCGGCTCCTGAATGCGCGCGTGGCCCTGCTGTCGCGCAATGACTCCGCGTTCCGCAGCGACCTGGCCGAGGCCGATCAGGCCCTGGTGCGTTATTTCGACACCACCGACCGCCATACGCAGGCCGGGCGCGAACTGATCAGGCAGCTGCGCGAGAGCGTGCTCAACATCGAAATGCCGTCGCTGTCGAACAGCCTTGCCGCCGTGCGCCAGTCGCGCGCGCGTCCGTAACGGGGAGACCGCCTTGAGCATGCGCTTCTTCCTGTGGATCCTGACGCTGTTCGCGACCGCGATCGGCATTGCCGTGCTGGCCCGTTTCAATCCGGGCAACGTGGTGCTGTTCTACCCGCCGTATCGGGTCGACATGTCGCTGAACTTCTTTGCCGTGGTGCTGGTGCTCGTATTCGTGCTGCTCCTTGCCATCGTCAATGCCGTGCGCGCCACCATGGCGCTGCCGCGCCGCGTGGCCGAGTACCGTGCGATGCGCCAGCTGCGCGAATCCGGCCGCGCGCTGCATGATGCGCTGCGCTCCTATCTTGAAGGCCGTTTCGGCCGCGCTGAAAAATCGGCCGCCCGCGCGGCGGAATCGCCGGAGTTCGCCGGCCTTGCCGCGCTGATCGGCGCGCGCGCCGCACAGCGCGTGCAGGAACCGGCGCGCCGCGACAAATGGCTGGCAACCGCTGGCGAAGACCCCAGCGTGCGCACCGCGCGGCTGATGAGCACCGTCGAGCTGCTGTCTGAAGACAACAAGGAAGCCGAGGCTGCGCAGGCGGCGCTGCACGAGCTGAACGCCAATGGCATTCGCCATGCGCAGGCACTGCGGCTGGCGCTGAAGGTCAACCAGAACAACCGCAACTGGCCCGAAGTACTGAGGCTGGTGAAGCTGCTCGACAAGCACCAGGCGCTGCATCCCAGCCTGTCGCGCCGCCTGCGTGACCTTGCATACGAGGCGCTGCTGCCGCGCGCCGCGAACGATCTTGAGGCGCTCCGCAAGCTCTGGTCCACAGTGCCTGGCGCCGACCGTCTGAGCCCGGCCGTGGCGGCACTGGCGGCAAATGCTTTCGTGACGGCCGGCCGGCCACAGGACGCCGCCGAAATTCTCGAGCAGGCACTGGCCGCGCGGTGGGACGTGCGGCTGCTGCGCGCCTACCGGCAGTGCGCCGCGCCTGAAGGCTCGGCCGCGCTGCTGGCGCAGATCGAGCAGGCCGAGCACTGGCAGCGCGAGCGGCCCAATGATGCCGAGCTTTCGCTGCTGCTGGGTGCGCTGTGCCAGCGGCAGAAGCTGTGGGGCAAGGCGCAGCGGCATCTGGAGCAGGCCGCACTGGGCGCTGCCGACCGCGTAACGCTGCAAGAAGCCCACCTGCGGCTGGCGCAGATGCACGAGTCGCTCGGCCAGCCAGAGACCGCCGCGACGCATTTCCGCGAGTGCGCGCTGACCACCCAGCCGTCGCAGCCCGGCCAGTCCGCCGTGCGCGGCGCCTGAGGATTTCCCGGCGCCCTTGCCGTCCCTGAAGTCGTAAGGGAGCGGCAAGCGGCAGCGGCTATAATCGCGGGTTTTGAATTTTCCAAACGCTACCCGAGGAACGCAATGAGCCTGAATAACGTCTCGCCCGGCCGCGACGTGCCGAACGATTTCAACGTCATCATTGAAATCCCGATGAACGCCGATCCGATCAAATATGAAGTTGATAAGGATACAGGCGCACTGTTCGTCGACCGTTTCATGGGCACATCGATGCACTATCCGTGCAACTACGGCTATGTGCCGCAGACCATCGCCGACGATGGCGACCCGGTCGACGTGCTGGTGATCACGCCTTTCCCGCTGATCCCGGGCGTGGTGGTTCGCTGCCGTCCGATCGGCGTGCTGAAGATGACCGACGAATCCGGCGGCGACGCGAAAGTGCTGGCCGTGCCGATCGACAAGGTCCTGCCGATCTACACGCACTGGCAAAAGCCGGAAGACCTGAACGACCTGCGCCTGCAGCAGATCCAGCACTTCTTCGAGCACTACAAAGATCTCGAGCCGGGCAAGTGGGTCAAGGTCGACGGCTGGTACGGCCCGGAAGACGCGAAGCAGGAAATCCTGGCCGGCGTCGAGGCTTTTAGCAAGCTGGAGAAGTAATCGCGTGGCAAAGGCCGGGGCCGGTTGCTTCGGCTCTTGTCGCCGCCTGAACGCCCCGCCGGTTTCGGCTTGATCCGGAAGCCGTGGGGCGCTCATTCCTCACTTGAACGGATTCCTCTCGTTCAGCTCCGTCACGTACGCATCCATCCCACGGCCTTCCTGTGCAAGGAAGCGCTCGACCGCATCGGAAAACCCCGGATGCTCAAGCCAGTGCGCTGACCAGGTGGCCTGTGGCAGAAAGCCGCGTGCCATTTTGTGTTCGCCCTGCGCGCCGCCTTCGAATGAGGCTATGCCCTGCTCAATGCAGAACTCCAGCGGCTGGTAATACGCGGTCTCGAAATGCAGACAGGGGTGATGCTCGACGCAGCCCCAATACCGTCCGTACAACGCGGTCTCGTCATACACCAGCAGCGACGATGCAATCGGCCGGCCTTCGCGTTCGGCGACGACCAGCAGCAGATGCTGCGGCATGGTGGCGCCGATGCGCAGGAAAAAATCCAGGTTCAGATACGGCGTCGAGTAATGTTCTCGGTAGGTGTGGTCGTAGCAGCGCTTGAAGAAGCGCCAGTCGGCCTCGGTGGCGTCCTGTCCTCGGATCCGGCGCAGCGTGATGCCGGCCTCGGCGACCTTGCGCCGCTCCGCGCGAATGTTCTTGCGCTTCTTTTGCTCCAGCGTCGACAAGAACTGCTCGAAATTCTCATACCCGGCGTTTTGCCAATGAAACTGCACGCCCTTGCGCAACAGGAAGCCGGCCTGCTGCAGCTGCATGGCCTGCGCCTCGGGCGGGTAGAGCACATGGGTCGACGACACGCCGCCGGCCTGCTGAACCACGTTCAGTGCGTCAATCAGCGCTGCACGCGCGGCGTCATCCGTGGCCAGCAGCCGCGCACCCGTCACCGGCGTGAACGGAATCGCCGACAGCAGCTTCGGGTAGTACTCGAGCCCGTTGCGCCGGTAAGCGTCGGCCCAGGCCCAGTCGAACACATACTCGCCGTATGAATGAAATTTCAGGTACAGCGGCAATGCGGCTGCGAGGCTGTCGCCTTCCCATAGCGTCAGGAAATGCGGCTGCCAGCCGGTATCGTCCGAGGCGCTGCCGGACTCATGCAGCGCATGCAGAAAGGCGAACGACAAGAAAGGATTGCGCTCGGCCTGCAGGCTGACCAGCGGGTCCCAGGCGGACTGCCCGGCTTCGGACAGAGAAGACAAGATGCGCGTGCGATAATGCGGGTTTTGCAGAGTCGGCCTCACTGAAGCTCAAGGAATTACTGTCGCGATGCCCGTTACCGTAGCTATAGCCCAGATTAACAGCACCGTCGGCGACCTCGCCGGCAACAGTGCGCGCATCGCCGACGCGGCGCGGCGCGCGGCGTCCGCCGGCGCCGACATTCTGATCACGCCCGAACTGTCGCTGGTGGGATACCCGCCGGAAGACTTGCTGCTGCGTCGCTCATTCTACGCAAAATCTCAGCAGGCCTTAGGCGAGCTGGCCACCGAGCTGGCCGACCTGAAGGGATTGCGCGTGATCGTCGGCCATCCGCTGTACGACGGCGACGATCAGTACAACGCCGCCTCCGTACTGTGCGACGGCGCGGTGATCCACACCTACCGCAAGCACGCGCTGCCGAACTACACGGTCTTCGACGAGAAGCGCTATTTCAGCGCTGCCGACGACGTCTGCACCTTCGACGTCAAGGGCACGCGCTTCGCGCTCAATATCTGCGAAGACACCTGGTATGCCGAGATGCCGCGCAAGGCGCGCGAGCATGGCGCGCAGGTGCTGCTGGTGCCGAATGCGTCGCCTTACCATATGCAGAAGCAGCACCTGCGCGTGGAGACCATGCGCGACAACGTCTGCAGCCAGGGGCTGGCGATGGTGTATGCGAACCTCGTCGGCGCGCAGGATGAGCTGGTGTTCGATGGTTCTTCTTTCGTGCTGGATGCGTCCGGCACGGTGTGCGCACAGCTGAAACCTTTTGACGAAGACTTTGCGCTGGTGCAGTTCGATGGCGGCCAGCCGCTGCCGCAGCCTCTGCCCGGCCCGCAATCGCTGGAAGCCCAGGTGTATTCGGCGCTGGTGCTGGGCGTGCGCGATTATGTGGGCAAGAACGGCTTCCCGGGCGCCATCATCGGTCTTTCAGGCGGTGTGGATTCCGCGCTCACGCTGGCCATTGCGGTCGATGCGCTCGGCGCCGGCCGGGTGCGCGCGGTGATGATGCCGTCGCCGTATACCGCCGAGATTTCGTGGATCGATTCGCGCGACATGGTCAGGCGGCTCGGCGTGCAGTATGACGAGATACCCATCGCTGACTGCTTCGATGCGTTTACCCGCTCGCTGCAGCCGCTGTTTGCCGGCCTGCCGGTCGACACCACCGAAGAAAACCTGCAGGCGCGCATCCGCGGCACGCTACTGATGGCGCTGTCGAACAAGACCGGCGCGATCGTCCTCACCACCGGCAACAAGAGCGAAATGGCCACCGGCTATTGCACGCTGTATGGCGACATGGCCGGTGGCTATGCGGTGATCAAGGATATCGTGAAGACGCTGGTCTATCGGCTTTGCGATTTCCGCAACAGCCTGTCCGACGTGATCCCCGAGCGCATTCTGACGCGGGCGCCGTCGGCCGAGCTGCGGCCGGACCAGGTGGACCAGGATTCGCTGCCGCCATACGACGTGCTCGACGGCATCCTGCGGCTGTATATGGAGGAAGGGCAGGGCGTTGCGGAACTGCTGGCTGCGGGTTATCGTAAGGAAGATGTCGACCGCATTACCCGGCTGATCAAGATCAACGAATACAAGCGCCGCCAGGCGCCGGTGGGGCCGCGGGTGACGCACCGCGCATTCGGGCGCGACTGGCGCTACCCGATCACGTCCCGCTTCAAAGAGTAAACCGTTAACCTATAAAAGTCCGAAAGAGGAGTTGTCGTGAAACAGATCACCGCCGTCATCAAACCGTTCAAGCTCGACGAGGTCCGCGAAGCGCTGGCCGCCGTCGGCGTCAGCGGCCTGACCGTCACCGAAGTCAAAGGCTTCGGCCGCCAGAAAGGCCACACCGAGCTTTATCGCGGCGCGGAGTACGTGGTGGATTTTCTGCCGAAGGTGAAGATCGAAGTCGTCGTTGCTGCTGAGGTGGTCGACAATGCGGTCGATGCCATTATCAAGGCGGCCCGTACCGGCAAGATCGGCGATGGCAAGATTTTCGTGACCGCCGTGGAGCAGGTCATTCGTATCCGTACCGGCGAGACGGGCGAAGAAGCGGTCTGACGCACCACGGAAGCGGGCCGTCCTAGCGGCCCGCCGGCCAATGCATCCGGCCCGGCTCTAGAACCTTGTCCCGTCAGCTAGATGGCAAGGCGGCAGCATCGCCGACAGTACCGACGGTCGACAAGATGTTGCCAACGCTGTCAACAGCCTGACGGGGCAGGTGCTTAGCCCTGCAGCAGCACCATCAACGCCCCGCTGCCGCCATCGGCAGCGCGTGCCTGACAGAAGGCAATCACTTCTTCCTTCTGCACCAGCCAGTTCCGCACTTTGCTCTTCAGCACAGGCTTCTTGTTCAGCGAGCCCAGTCCCTTGCCGTGAATGATGCGCACGCAGCGAAAGCCACGTTTGCCGGCGCTGCGCAGAAACTGCCCCAGCGCCTCGCGCGCCTGATCAACCCGCAGCCCGTGAAGATCGAGCTGGTCTTGCACGACCCAGCCGCCGCCGCGCAGTTTCTTCAGCACGTCCGGGCCGACACCGCTACGGGCGTAGCTGAGCGTCTCGTCGACTTCGAGCAGGGTATCGACGCTGAATTCGTCCGACAGCGATTCGCGCAGCACCGCTTCGTCGTCCTCTTTGCGTTTCACCGCAATCGGCTCGGGCCTGGGCAACTCGGGCAGCACGCGCGGCGCTGCATTCAGCGGCGTGATCTTGCCGATCGCGTCGCGGAACACATTCGCCTCGCGCTCGCGTTGTTCGGCCAGCTCGCGCCGCTGCCGATCAGCTTCGGCGGCCGCCACCGCGCGCTCCTTCAGCCTTTTCTGCAGGGCCTTCAGTTCGGCCAGGTCTTTCATTGCGAAGGCCTCCGGTAAATGCGGACGCTATGGCCCGCAATGAAACTTACTCAGCTACCGCACTTACTCTTGCGATTCGAGATAACGCTGTGCGTCGAGCGCGGCCATGCAGCCGGTGCCGGCGCTGGTGATCGCCTGACGATACACATGGTCCTGCACGTCGCCGGCAGCGAACACGCCCTCGACCGAGGTCATCGTCGCCATGCCTTCGATGCCGCTCTTGGTCACGATGTAGCCGTTCTTCATTTCGAGCTGGCCATCGAAAATGCCGGTGTTCGGCTTGTGGCCGATCGCCACGAACAGGCCATGCACCG
>JACCDQ011361753.1_pt1 | contig 10167 bp, 8 predicted proteins | sample 7446031 | NCBI WGS metagenome assembly JACCDQ01 (sample SAMN15323442, study PRJNA562643) | freshwater metagenome | isolation source: river surface water | place: USA:Blue River Watershed | collected 2017-08-17 | reverse complement strand
GTTTGCGGATAATACCCCGGTTTGTTGACGTTCACAATGTAGGTTCCGCTATTTGGCATCCCGGTTTTATAAATGCCCTGTGCATTGGTCTTTTCGATCATGGCAGCTCCGATCAGTTCGACGCTTACTTGTTCGAGCACTTGGCCTGTGGTGAGGTCTTTGACGACGCCGTTAAGACTTGCAGCAGGCGCATAATTAATTTGCAAGACAAACAAGCCTTCTGTGATATCTGCGGCAACTGCTTTGTTGGAGGCAAAAAATGGAAAGACACCCCAACAGCCGTCGTAGCCTGGGGTTTGCCCAACATAGGTATCAAAACTGCCCAAATTGATGAGATTTTCTGGGTCGTGCGCATCGTGTACCACAACGCCATCGCTGTAATAACTCGTAATCAAGTAGTTTCCTTTGACGTGCACATTGTGCGGTATAACAGCGGTGCCTTGCGTATTTTGCACGCGATCGATTTCTTGTATTTGCTGCAAATTAGAGATGTCGTAGGCAGCCACATACGCACCTGAAATTTCGTCAGTGGTGTAGACCACACTGCCGTCTGCACTGGGCCAAATGTTGTGTGTAAATAAATTGGGCGTTGGATGCGTTGCCAAAAGTACGGGGCTCGTGTGATCTGAGACGTCTATAATACAAAAGTAACCATCGTAAATATGACCCGTGTATAGCGTGTCGTTGCGCTCAAAACCGTCGTGAACGTAAGACATATCAAAAACGCCAACTTCTACTGGCTGCATCGGGTTGGTATGGATGTCGAGGATAATGACCCCGCCGTTTCCGCGGTTGGCGCCAAAAATATAGGCATAGCCGCTCTGCGAAGTGAAACAAGTGTGCGCACTTTGCCAAGGGTTGGCCGCTGGCCCGGTGTAGAGGGTCGTGCTCAAATTGACAGATTGTGGCAACGGACTGAGGTCAATAATGAGCAAGCCGTCTTCTGCCTCCGTGGTCACGTAAGCGTAGTCGCCGTAGACACACGGGTCGCGCCAGATGGATTCAGAACCCGGCAACCAAAAAACTTCTTGCGGCTGCGCACCGTTCGTGATATCGACGATCGAAGTGCCTTTTGAAGTACCGACGATGGCGTATTCATTGCCGAGCTCATCGGTATAACCCCAGACATCGTTGAGATTGGCGCCGTGCAGCACTTGGTAATCGATGTGCGAAAGTGAATCTATAGAAAATTGGGCAAAGGTGGAACTACCAACGAGCGAGAACAGCAAAAACAAAATATATTTCATAAATCTTGACATTGGTAGGATACGTTTTTATTGACGGATGAATTTTTGGGCATAAGTACCACTTGCCGTCTGTATTTCAATGAGGTAGGTTCCGGCAGGATACCCACTGAAGTCCACAAAACTCTCGGCAAAATTGGCAGTTGCGTTCATTTTTTCTCGGTATAATTCCCTTCCCATGAGGTCGCGGATGTGTAATTGAGCTGCACCATGGATTGCTCCCTCCATTTCTATTGTTACCATTCCTGCACCTGGATTAGGGAACACGGCAATCTCTTGTTGCAACGGGACTTCAGGCACATCTAAAGTGAAACCTACCGTGAAATCATAGCGGTGGTAATGGCCGAAATCGCCAGGGAAAAACTCGATGTAGCTCCCTCCTACTTGGCGCAAGCGCATTTGCCCTGAAGTTTCCCCTTCTACTTGAGACGAATACCAAAAGGCCAAGCCGTCGTGGTCGGTGTCTTCAATAATGATGGAATAACAACCCGGTGCGAGGTCAAAAGTGTCTTTGTATTGGGTCGTGTTTTGAAGGTTGTTGCGTTCAAAAAGCACTGTGCCCGCATGATCTAGCAATTGGTAGCTATTTTCGGTGGCTTTGTTGTTGGTGGTGAGCCAAATAAAGAAGGGGCCGTCGATGCGTTCTGGCGCGTCGTACTTGACGGTCATGAGGCTGTTTTGGTTGTATTGGTCTGGGCCGATATTTCCATTGACATCGGCTACCCAAGCGGTAAATGTATAGGAGCTGTCTTGCTCATACCACCAGTTCATGTCGGTGACTGGAATCTCGACTACGGTTTGCTCTAAAAAGCCCAAATTGCCAGTCCAGTCGAAGACCAAATTAGAACCGTAGTCTAGCCAACAGAATATACGACAAGACGTAAGCGGCTGTGCACCTGTATTTTTAAGGACGATGCGCGGGTTCTGACAAGATGGATTCCACTTGGAATAGTATTCATAGTTATTTGGATTGAGCACATCGATGATGGCCGCATCGTTTTGGAAGTTCGGGGCAGAATAAGAAATGAGGTCATAGGCCGCGATGTAGTTTCCGCCTGCTTGCCCTGGATCGGTTGTTGGGACGGCATTGATGGCATAATCTAAAGAAACGGTGTCGCCCGGTGTGACGTAAGACGTGAGTTCAAACTCAAATTCTTTGACCATATCGCCAGGGCACCAACCCTCGCGAGCATACGGCCAAGTTCCGCCTTGACTGATATTCGGGTTGTCGCCGCAGACCATCGCATCCCAAATGCTCCAATTGAAGCGCGGCACGCCGTCTACTTTGATTTGATGGCTGTTGTTGACCCACTCGCAGCAAGCGTAGTCGCCGACTTGGCCATGGCCAGACATACGGGTCTTGATCTTAAACATTTCGGCGGTATCGCTTAGCACGACGGGCTTGGCTTGCAAAACAGCGTCAGCCGCCATTTGTCCGAAGTTGTAAGATTTGAACTCAGACCAAATGGGCTCGCGCTTCACGACATCGCGTGGCGGGATGCCTTTAATAAATGCAAACTTGAGGTCGATGAGTTCCTGGGTGTTGTGTGCCGCTAGATCGACCAAACCGTGCAGGTATTGCTGGTAGTCTGTAACGTCGTAAATCCAAGTAAAACCATTCGGACCGAGGTCAAATTGGATGCCGTAAGGTGTGATGTAGCGCGCGATCTCGACATCGTGAATGATTTCGTAGGGTGGATTGTAAACGGTGATGGCTTGATTTTGTAGCGTTTGCGTGGTCAAGATGGGCGTGCTGTTCACTACCTGACCGCTCAAATCAAAAGCGTTTGTAGTGCCTTCAGGAACACCAATATAGGTTTGAGCTAAATCGAAATGACGGTGCAAAGGCACTTGTTCAAAAATCACGACGGGCTCTTTCAATTGGAGCTGCGTAACGACGTTAATTGTTGGATTCGGCGCCATATTGCCCTGTCCGAATTGAAGTAAAGGTCTATGTGTTTGGATGGTTTGACCGACAAATTTGGTGTTGTTGGCTTTGATCATGCCAAATTCTGAGGGCATCAGCACGTGGTCATTCGGACCGAGGTCTCGGGTGTATTTTTCATTGTCGAAGTCGTGATACAGCACCAAACTCGGCCAATTCGGATGCGAGGCATCTATCTTTTGAGCGTAGAAAGTAGCGATAGTAGCTGCACTGAGTGCCGTTTTGTAAATGCGCAATTCATCCAGACTTCCCTTCCATGAAAGCGATTGATTACTGCCATTTGCACCGATCACGAGACGGTGGAAATAACCCATTTCTCGGTTCTTGTTATTGCCCGACAACCAAAGTTGACCATTTTTATAAATGAACATTTGACCTGTCATTTGGTCTTTGACAAACGCCCAATGGTTCCATTCATCATCGATTTCATTCGCGCTTGCGGCTTGATTGATGCGGTCGTAGCCGGTTTCGTCGCCAGCATCAAAATAGATATTGTTGTTGCTCCACGGCATATGTATATTAAAAATGCGGCGGCCTGCAGTATCTAACGCCTCCATAAAGGTGGTATTTTGACCTGCATTGCCATTACCTTTTGCCCAAAATTCAATAGTGAACTGATCTCCAATTTCTTCATCGGCGAATGAGGAAAGCGCATGGTTGCTACCGCTGAGTTCCAATTGTCCATTGCGCCCAATATAACTCACCGCCATTGGCGCTATATTGGCGTCCATGGTAAAATCTATGGCCGGTGTCGGGAAATCATTGCTAATGGTAAATTCGATAAGTAAGTTGCTGACACCATCCCAGATAAAATCTTGGTAAAAAACAAAGTTATTCCAACCCGGAACCAAAGGCGGCATAGACATCCCTGGTGCATGGGAGGCGCGGTAAACTTCCGTGAACGATGGCTCAAGAAATTGAGACAACGTGTTTTCTTGTGTGCTTGCGATGCGAATAATAGGATGCCAAAGCAGACCGCCCGTTGGCGTATTCAAGCGCAAAGAACTCAAGGCGCCCGGTTGAATACCTGCCGCAAAAAGCTCTGCCGCGTGCACTATGAATTGATATTTACTTCCTTGCTGGTTGGTTAAAAAAGGTAAGGTCGAAATGCTTCCCGGCGTGTTAATGGCATAATTGGTGAGGTTGGCCCCATTTCTTGTTAACTCTTCAATTTGGAATTGATCTGCATCTTGATAAGGCAGCGGCTTGAAATTGACCTGAGCTGGTGTAGCCCAGTTCATCAAAAATTGCATGCCGTTAATTTGCGTAGAATCGAAAGCACCCGTATGGTCAAACACGCGGGTATAAGTGAGGTAATCCCACTCACCGCAATCGTATTGATCCCAAGTGGTGAGGGGCGAACACTTGAGCTTATAGTACATTTGTACTTTCTCAAAGCGTTCTGTATCCAAAGATGCTGGGAATTGAAAATTAGCTCTGCGCGTAGTGATGGAGTCAAAGGTAAAAGTTTGAACCCAAGTAGTGTCTTGGGCAAAAACTATTACACTTGAGACAAAAAAGCAGGCAAATAAAAGGTATTTCATAGCAAGGACTTATTGTAGCCCTCTAAAATACAAACTATTTGAGATTAATTGAAAAACAATTTGAGCGAAAGCCCGAGCGTTTGGCGCAATTCGGTGCGTTCAATGATGTAATCTAGGAAACCGTGTTCGAGTAGGAATTCGCTGGTCTGAAAGCCTTCTGGGAGGTCTCTACCAATCGTTTCTTTTACGACACGAGGACCTGCAAATGCAATGAGTGCGCCGGGCTCTGCAATATTGATGTCGCCGAGCATGGCAAATGATGCCGTTACACCACCTGTTGTAGGATCGGTGAGATAAGAAATATAAGGAAGACGCGCCTCGGAGAGCTGTCCAAGTTTACCTGAAACTTTAGCCATTTGCATGAGCGAATAACCAGCCTCCATCATGCGTGCACCGCCCGATTTAGAGATGATCATAAAAGCTGCTTTTTCGGCGATGGCAACGTCAATTGCACGGGCGATTTTCTCTCCCATGACAGAACCCATAGAACCGCCGATGAAATTGAAATCCATGGCAGCAATGACCAAAGGCAGTCCTTCTAGCGTACCTTTAGCGGTGCGAATAGCGTCTTTGAGGCCAGTTGCTTTTTGGGTAGCGGCAACACGATCGGTGTATTTTTTGGTATCGGTGAAGCCTAAGGGGTCGCCAGATTGTAAATCTGCGTTGAGCTCCTCATATTTTTGTTCGTCGAAAATAAGCTCAAAATAAGCAGCTGCTCCGATGCGCTCGTGGTGCGAACAGCGGTCACAAACGTAGTTGTTGCGCATGAGGTCATCGCTGGTGTAGAGTGTTTTGCAATTAGAGCAGCGTACCCATAGCCCTTCTGGCACTTCCATTTTGTCGCTTGTGGAAGTAGTGATGCCTTCTTTATTTCTTTTAAACCATGCCATAATTTCAGTTCAGCGTATTGATGTTGTTTAGATCGGCAAAAGACTGCTCTAGGCGTTGAACGAATGTCAGTTCACCTTCGCGCAACCATTTGCGGGGATCGTAGTATTTTTTATTGGGCTCATCGGCGCCATTTGGATTGCCAATTTGGGTACGAAGGTAAGCCAAATTGGTTTCAATGTAATCGCGCACACCTTCGGTGAAGGCAAATTGCATATCGGTATCGATGTTCATTTTCACGACGCCGTAGCCAATTGCTTCTCTGATTTCTTCGAGACTAGAGCCCGAACCACCATGAAACACGAAATCAACAGGATTGGGCTCCGTGTTGTATTTTTCTTGGATATATGCTTGTGAATTCTTTAAAATAACGGGGGTCAGCTGGACATTCCCTGGCTTGTAAACGCCGTGCACATTGCCAAAAGAGGCGGCTATTGTAAAGCGCGGTGAGATTTGCATAAGGGCTTCATAGGCCGCGGCCACTTCTTCGGGTTGGGTATACAATTTGGCGTTGTCTACGTCGGTGTTGTCTACGCCATCTTCTTCGCCGCCGGTGATGCCTAATTCAATCTCGAGGGTCATGCCCATTTTGGCCATGCGGCGCAAGTAGTTTTGACAGATTTCGAGGTTCTCAGCTAATGGTTCTTCACTGAGGTCAATCATGTGGGAACTATATAAAGGCTTGCCTGTTTCTGCATAAAACGCCTCGCCAGCGTCCAGCAAAGCGTCTATCCAAGGCAGGAGTTTTTTGGCGCAGTGGTCGGTGTGTAAAATGACTGTTGCTCCGTAGGCTTCGGCCAGCGCATGTACGTGGCGGGCACCCGCAATAGAACCTAAGATGGCAGCTTGCTCATTGGCATTTGACAAGCCTTTGCCTGCAAAAAATTGTCCGCCGCCATTCGAGAATTGAATGATGACAGGTGCATTGAGTTTGGCGGCTGTTTCCATGACCGCATTGACCGTGCTACTGCTCGTGACATTGACGGCAGGCAGGGCAAAACCTTTCTGTTTGGCAAGCTTAAAAATAGCTTGTACTTGATCGCCTGTAGCGACTCCGGACTGGATCATTGTTGTATGCTTTTGTTGTTGATTGATGCTACAAAATTAGAAATTATCTGCGATATAATATTTGGCAGTTTTTCGCGTTAATGTAGCAAACGTTTAAAACAGCCTATGATTAAAAACACTTACCCAGCACCTTCCACTCAAACCTCTGCGCTTTTACCGGACCCTCGTGTCCTTGAATTCTTGAAGCTGTACAGCCAGTCTTTAGAAGTAATCAAAGGAAAAAGAGCCCGTATTTTGATTGGAAAAAATTGATTGAGCGCCTTCGGGCGCTTTTTTTATGCCCTTTGGTTCAATAAATAAGTGATGATGGTGAAGATGAGCTCAAAGGGTAATTCTTGATTGACCGGGAACTGCACGGCTCCTTTTGAATACTTATAGCCGCGGGCTTCAAATGCAGCGGCAAATGCAGCTATGCCTTTGGCTCCCGGATACAAACCGATATGTTTGGAATAGCCAGCATAGTGTATGAAATTTTTGCCCTTCAGCTGAAAAGTTGGAATCCCGTAGGCCATTTTTTGCGTAGACTCGGGCAAGTTTTGCTCGATAAATGCGTGCAGGGCGTTTAACTTTTCCTGAATATGGATGGGGAAACGCGCGATGTGTGCCGCAATTTCGGAGTGCATTATTCGCAATAACTTTTGAACTGATTGAGGATAGCCTGCCAACCGCCTTGCTGCAGCTCGAGTGGATTTTCTTGCTCGGGCTCAAAGCGCTGAATAACTTCAGTTTGATTGTCTACCATACTGAAATCAACCGCAACTTTACGGCCGTCGGCTAAAACGGAAAGGATTTGTTTGTGGTCTTCAATTGCTGTGAAGGTGGCATCTAAATCAAAGCCCATGCTGCCGTCTTTGGCTTCCATGCGATAAGAGGAAGTGCCCCCAACGCAAAAATCAACTTGGGCGCGCGGGCAACACCAAGATTCATGAGCGAAGTTCCAATTGACAACATGTGCAGCTTGGGTCCATTTCTCCCAAACTTGGTCGAGCGGTGCTGCAATTGTAGCCCTCACTTCTAAAAATTCTCCGTTTGACATGATACAAATTTAGCAAATGTGACTCAATTAATTGGTAATTTTATCCCATGCTATTTGAGCTTGTTTCGGAGTACCAACCCACCGGCGACCAACCAGAGGCCATCCGTCAATTAGTGAGCGGTTTAAATAATGGCATCCATCAACAAACCCTCCTAGGCGTAACCGGAAGCGGTAAAACCTTTACGGTGGCCAACGTCATCAAAGAGGTGCAGCGCCCCACGCTCATTCTCTCCCACAACAAAACACTCGCCGCCCAATTGTACGGTGAGTTCAAGCAGTTTTTTCCAAACAACGCCGTCGAATACTTCGTTTCTTACTACGATTACTACCAACCAGAGGCGTATATCCCCTCTACCGGTACCTTCATTGAAAAGGACCTTCAAATCAATGACGAAATCGAGAAATTGCGCTTGGCCGCCACTTCTGCATTGCTTTCGGGCCGCAGAGATGTCATTGTGGTGGCGTCTGTGAGTTGCATTTACGGCATCGGTAATCCTACTGAATTCAAAAACAGCATTTTGCACCTGCAAAAAGGCGATACGGTGGTCCGAAATAAATTTTTGTTTCGCCTCGTTGAAAACCTTTACCAACGCGCTGGCACAGACTTTCAGCGCGGCCAATTCAGGGTTTCTGGCGACACAGTAGACATCTATTTAGCCTACGCAGACTACGCCCTGCGCATTGGCTTTTGGGGAGACGAAATTGAAACCATCTCGGCCATCGATCCAGAAAGTGGCAAAACACTAGAAAAATATGAGCAAATTGATATTTTCCCGGCTAATTTGTTTGTCTCAAGCCCAGACAACACGCGCCAAGCCATCACCCAAATCCAAGACGATCTCGTTGTGCAAGTTGCCGCTTTCAAAGAAGAAGGCAAACTAGAGGAAGCCAAGCGTTTAGAAGAGCGCGTCAATTACGACCTCGAAATGATCCGCGAGCTCGGTTATTGTTCGGGAATCGAAAACTACTCGCGTTATTTTGACCGCCGCCAACCCGGGGAGCGCCCTTTCTGCCTACTCGACTACTTTCCAGAAGATTTCCTGATGGTCATCGACGAAAGCCACGTCACGCTGCCGCAAGTGCGCGGCATGTACGGCGGCGACCGCTCGCGCAAAATCAATCTCATCGACTACGGCTTTCGCTTACAAGCTGCCATAGACAACCGCCCACTCAAGTTCGACGAATTTGAAGGTTTCCTCTCCAATGTCATTTACGTCTCTGCCACACCCGCCGACTACGAAATGCTGCAATCAGATGGCGTGGTGGTAGAACAACTCATTCGACCTACTGGCCTACTCGATCCACTCATCGAGGTGCATCCGTCCAAAAACCAGATCGATCACCTCATTGAACAAATCCAAGAAAGAAGGGCCAAAGACGAACGCATCCTCGTGACCACCCTCACCAAAAGAATGGCCGAGGAACTGCAAAAATACCTCGACCGCCTCGGCATCCCGTGTCGCTATATTCACTCCGAAATCGACACCATTGAACGCGTCGAAATCCTCAGGCAATTGCGCCTCGGCGATTTTGATGTCCTGATCGGCGTCAACTTACTGCGCGAGGGCCTCGACCTCCCAGAGGTATCGCTCGTGGCCATTCTAGACGCCGACAAAGAAGGCTTTTTGCGCAACGAGCGCTCCTTAGTGCAAACTGTTGGCCGCGCTGCCCGAAACGTCAACGGAAAAGTGCTCATGTACGCCGATAAAATGACCGACTCCATGCAGCGCACCATCGACGAAACCGCCCGCAGGCGCCTCAACCAAGAAGCCTACAATTTAGCGCACAACCAAGTCCCTACTGCGCTGCAAAAATCTAAAGATAAAATCATCGAAGCTACAGCGGTGGCCGATGGCGATCAAAACACACGCCAGGTCAAGTCTTTGCAAGCGGCCAACGAAAAGAAAGTTTCGATCCAATACGATGCGCAATTTGAAAATCCAGAGGAGCGTGTCAAAGAGTTAAAAACCCTTAAAAAAGCAATGGAAAGCGCAGCCAAAGCACTCGACTTCATCGAGGCTGCGCGCATCCGTGACCTCATCAAAGCAATCGAAAAATCATAAAAAACCATCCATATGTCTACCAACAAAGCACTCAAACAATTCAGGATCATGGCCATCGCCGAAGGTTTCTCTTGGCTCGGCTTGCTCGTGACCATGTACCTCAAATATGGCCAAAACATGCCCGAACCCAACAAATGGGTTGGCATGATCCACGGCGTTCTCTTTATTGGTTACTGTTTGTATATCGTCTATTTCTATTTTGAAGAAAAATGGAACTTGATCAAATGCCTGGTTTTGTTTCTTACAGCATTCCTTCCATTTGGCACCTTTTGGGCAGAGCGCAAGTACCTGAGATAAAAATGCTGGTTTCCTTAAAAAATATTAAATTTCGAATTCAATTCTTTTCATCATGATGCGTATCCTCAAAAAAATCTTACTT
>JACCDQ011000175.1_pt1 | contig 10167 bp, 12 predicted proteins | sample 7446031 | NCBI WGS metagenome assembly JACCDQ01 (sample SAMN15323442, study PRJNA562643) | freshwater metagenome | isolation source: river surface water | place: USA:Blue River Watershed | collected 2017-08-17 | reverse complement strand
CGAGCTGCTGGTGGGGATCGAAACAGCCGACGATGCTGCCGTCTACCAGCTCAACGACGAGCAGGCCCTGATCGCCACCACCGACTTTTTCATGCCCATCGTCGATGACCCCTTCGATTTTGGCCGCATCGCCGCCACCAACGCCATCAGCGATGTGTACGCCATGGGCGGCACGCCCATCCTGGCACTGGCCCTGGTGGGCATGCCGATCAACGTGCTGTCCACTGCCACGATTGGCCGCATCCTCGAAGGCGGCGCCAGCGTCTGCAAGGCGGCCGGTATCCCGATCGCAGGGGGCCACACGATCGACTCGGTCGAGCCCATCTACGGCCTGGTGGCCATCGGTCTGGTGCATCCGGATCGCATCAAGCGCAATGCTGGTGCCCAAGCCGGCGATGTGCTGGTGCTGGGCAAGCCGCTGGGTGTGGGCGTGCTTTCGGCCGCGCTCAAAAAGAACGCCCTGCCGCCCGAGGGCTACGCCCAGATGATCGCCACCACCACCCGCCTGAACACCCCCGGCCCCGCATTGGCGGCCCTGTCCGGTGTGCATGCGCTCACCGACGTCACCGGTTTTGCCCTGGCCGGCCATGCGCTGGAAATGGCGCGCGGCAGTGGCTGCACGGTCGAGATCGATTGGGACCAGGTGCCTCTGCTGAGCGGGGTGCGCGATTTGGCTACCCAAGGCATGGTCACCGGGGCCTCTGGTCGCAACTGGGCCGGTTACGGCCAGGATGTGCAGCTGCCCGCCGGTTTTGCCCCGCAGGACCAGGCCCTGCTGACCGACCCGCAGACCAGCGGCGGCCTGCTGGTGGCCTGTAGCCCGGACAGCGTGGACCAGGTGCTGGCCGTCTTCCGCAGCCAGGGTTTTGACCAAGCGGCCGTGGTGGGAAGGGTCACCGAAGGCGCTGCGCGGCTCAAGGTGTGCATCTGAGCCCCCCAGTCAGGGCCCAATACCTGTAACTCCTTGTCACAGCACCGGTTTTCCGGTTTAGCACTCTCTTCTTGGGAGTGCTAATATAGGCATATTGAAAGGAGTTCTGGAATGACCATTCAGTCTGGTTCCCTGTCCAACGCCGTGGCCCTGAGCAACCCGTGGGCAGTCGTGCCCTCACTGGGCCACCTCGACGCCTACATCACGGCTGTGAACCGCATGCCCATGCTCACCCTGGAGGAAGAGCAGGAGGCGGCCCGCAAGCTCAAAGACCACGACGATCTGGAAGCAGCCCGCAAGCTGGTGCTCTCGCACCTGCGTCTGGTGGTGTCCGTGTCACGCCAGTACCTGGGCTACGGCCTGCCGCACGGCGACCTGATCCAGGAAGGCAATGTGGGCCTGATGAAGGCCGTCAAGCGCTTCGACCCGGACCAGGGCGTGCGCCTGGTGAGCTACGCGCTGCACTGGATCAAGGCCGAAATCCACGAGTACATCTTGAAGAACTGGCGCATGGTCAAGGTCGCCACGACCAAGGCCCAGCGCAAGTTGTTTTTCAACCTGCGTTCGATGAAACAGGGCTTCAAGGCCGATCTGGAAGAAGGCACGCACCGCGACACCTTGTCCGCAGCCGAAGTCGACAAGGTGGCCAGCCAGCTCAATGTGAAGCGCGAGGAAGTGCTGGAGATGGAAACCCGCATGTCCGGCGGTGACGTGCTGCTGGACCCAGCCCCGAGCGACGATGGCGAGCAAGCCTTTGGGCCCATTGCTTACCTGTCAGACGCCAGCCATGAGCCGACCGCCATGATCGAGGCACGTCAGCGTGACATGATGGCCAGCGATGGCCTGATGGCTGCACTGGACAGCCTGGACGAGCGTAGCCGCCGCATCGTTGAAGAGCGCTGGCTCAAGGTCAATGACAATGGCTCGGGTGGCATGACGCTCCACGAACTGGCCGCCGAGTACGGCGTCAGCGCCGAGCGCATCCGCCAAATCGAAGTCGCGGCGATGAAAAAAATGAAGAAAGCGCTGGTCGAATACGCGTGATGCCCCCTGCGCCATAAAAAACCCGGCCAAGGCCGGGTTTTTTATGTCTGTCACAGCGATAAGATCAAGCCATTGATGTGCCACCTGGAATCACCATGCCCCCCATGTCCCGCCGTACTGCTCTTGCCTGCGTTTTGATGGCGACTTTGCCTTGGGCACACGCCGACAGCTGGCCCAACAAGCCCTTGCGCCTGATCGTGGGTTTCCCTGCAGGCTCCAGCCCGGACCTGACAGCACGCGCCCTGGCCGAACCTCTGTCACGCGCGCTGGGACAAGCCGTGGTGGTTGAAAACAAGGTCGGTGCAGGCGGCAACATCGCTGCCGATGCGGTGGCCAAAGCCACCGACGGCCACACCCTGGGCCTGATGATCAACGGCAACATGACCATCGCCGGGCTGCTCAACCCCAAGCTCAGCTACCGCCCGCTCCAGGATCTGGCGCCGGTCAGCCTGATCGGCACCGCACCGCTGCTGCTCACCGCTCCTGCAAGCAGCGCAGGCGACACCCCCGCACAGTGGCTGGAGCAGGCCCGCAAGGCCGGCAACAAACTGAGCTATGGCTCCCCAGGGGTGGGCACCGTGGCACATCTGGGCATGGAACTGCTCAAGGCCCGCGCAGGCATCGACCCGGTGCATGTGCCCTACCCCGGCAACCCCCAGATCATCAACGCCATGCTGGGCGGGCAGGTGCAACTGGCACTGCTGCCGCCGGGGCTGGCCATGACGCAGGTGAAGGCCAGCAAACTGCGGGCCCTTGGCACCACCAGCACGGGCCGCAGTGCACTGGTGCCCGAAGTCCCGAGCCTGGCCGACGCGGGGGTGAAGAACTACCAGCTCGAGATCTGGAACGCCGTGGCCGCACCGGCCAGCATGCCGGCCTCGCATGTGCAAAAGCTGTCCACCCTCGTCAGCGACACCGTGCGCAGTCCCGAGATGCGCCAGCGCCTGTTCCAGCAAGGCTGGCAGGTGGTGGGCTCCGCCCCAGAAGGCCTCAAACACCGCATCGATGCGGACACCAAAGCCCTGGGCGACATCATCCGCCAGCAGAAGATCGAACTGAACTGATCAAACCTCGGCCAACTTGTGGCGAGGCCATGACTTACAGAACTGACGCCATGCTCATAAGCCCTTGAGCAACAGGCGGGCGTCATCGGCCAGCGCCTGCGCGCCGCTGCCGTAGCGGTTGTACAGCCGCAAACGGCCTTGCGGGTCATACAGGTAGCTCTGCGCCGAATGGTCCATGGTGTAGCTGGTAGAAGACTTGCCTTCGACCTTCTTGGCGTAGATCTTGAAGTCTTTGAGCAAGTGCGGCAACTGTTCAGGTGTCGGGCGCAGTGCCACAAAAGACGGGTCGAAGTTGCCCATGTAGGCCTTGAGCAGTTCGGGCGTGTCGCGTTCGGGGTCTACGGTGATGAACACCGCTTGCAGCTTCTCGCCATCAGCACCCAGCATGCGCCGCACGTCCAAAAGCTCCTGCAGCGTGGTAGGGCAAACGTCTGGACACTGGGTGTAGCCGAAGAAGACCACCACCACTTTGCCCGCGAAGTCTTTGATGGTGCGCGTCTGGCCGTTCTGGTCGGCCAGCGTGAAGTCCTTGGCATAGTCGGCACCGGTGATGTCTACACCCTTGAAGGCGGGTTTTTCAGGGCTGCAGGCCATCAATGCAACGGCCGCCAGAAGACCCAGGAATTGGCGTTTGAACATGCGCACCTCAGAACAGGTAATGGTCCACCAGCAAAGCGGCAAACAGCACGCTCAGGTGAATCAATGAAAAACGAAAGGTCTTTCGAGCCAGCGTGTCCGAGTAGTTGCGCCACAGGGCCACGGCATAGCCAATGAAACCGATGTTGAGCACCACCGCAAAGAACAAGTACAGCCAGCTGCTCATGCCATACAGGAACGGCAACAGACAACCCGCGAGCAGCACCAGGGTGTAGAGGAGGATCTGCAAACGAGTGAATTCGTTGCCATGCGTCACAGGCAGCATGGGCAGGCCGGACTTGCGGTAATCCTCCACGCGGTAGAGTGCCAGCGCCCAGAAATGCGGCGGGGTCCACAGGAAGATGATCAGGAACAAGATCAACGCTTCGGGACCCACGTCCCCCGTGATCGAAGACCAGCCCAGCACCGGCGGCATGGCGCCACTGGCCCCACCAATCACGATGTTTTGTGGCGTGAGCGGCTTGAGGATCACGGTGTAGATGATGGCGTAACCCACAAAGGTGGCAAAGGTCAGCCACATCGTCAGCGGATTGACCAATGCATACAGGATGGCCGAGCCAATGGCACACAGCACCGCTGAAAACACCAAGGCCTGACGGTCGCTCAGCTCGCCTTTGGCGGTGGGGCGCCAGGCGGTGCGCTTCATCTTGGCGTCGATGGTTTTCTCCACCAGGCAGTTGAACGCTGCAGCAGCACCGGCCACCAGCCAGATGCCCACACAGCCCCACAGGCCGAGCATGAGCTGCGAACCGTCGGGCAGGCCGGGCACGGCCAGCACCATACCGATCAGGGCACAAAACACGATGAGCTGGACCACGCGCGGTTTGGTCAGCGCGTAGTACTGGCGCCAGACGGACGGCGCGGACAAAGCGGAGGCAGAAGTCATGCGACAGGCCTTGAAGAAGCAGAAGAAGAGCAGCGGCTGAGCGACAGCATCCACACCAGTGTCACCACGAGTGCCGAGGCGCCCCCGGTGTGCAAAACGGCAGCCACGAGAGGCCAGTCCAACACGACGTTGGACAGTCCCGTGAGAAATTGGAGGGCGCAGAGCAACAACAGCCCCTGAGCGGACCGGCGCAGACGGGGGACGCTGCGAAAGTGCCAACCCAGCGACAGCAGCACAGCCAACACGATCCAGGCAGCACTGCGGTGCACGACGTGGATGCTGAGCAAGGCCGCAAAAGGCAAGGGCTGACCGTCAGCACCATGACCCAGTTCACGCCACAGCGCAAAACCCTGCCAGTTCATGGCAGGCCACCACTGGCCCTGGCAGGTCGGAAAATCGGTACAGGCCAATACCGCGTAATTGGTGCTGACCCAGCCACCCAATGCAACCTGCAATGCCAACAGGAGCAACCCGAACCACAGGCCTGCGCGTTGTACACCGCTGATGGCCACCGTGCGCCATCCTTCGTACCTCACCGCCTGCAGACTCAACAGTGCCAGAAGGCCAATGGCCAGCAGCAGGTGCAGCGTGACGATGGCCGGAAACAGTTTCATGGTCACGGTGAGTGCGCCAAATGCGCCCTGCAAACACACCCAGACCAGCGTGATGACAGGCCACACAGGGTGCACCGCATGCTGGCGGTCGCGCCGCCAGGCACGCCAGGTCATGACGGCGAGAAGGATGATCAGCACACCCACGGCGGTGGCCATGTAGCGGTGCACCATCTCGACCCAGGCTTTGCCGTGCGTCACCGGGCCGGTGGGCATGGCTGTTTCGGCGGCCGTGATGTGCTGCGTCGCACCCAGCGGACTGGCACTGCCGTAGCAGCCCGGCCAATCCGGGCAACCCAGACCAGAATCGGTCAAGCGGGTAAAAGCGCCCACCAGCACGAGCTCGAACGTCAGCGTGAACGTGAGCAGCGTCAGAGCCTTGAGCCGCTGCGGGGGCGTGGTCAGCCGATGTCGCCACCAGAACCAGGCCAGAGGAACCCCTGCCACGAGCAGGCCCACGCCCATGAGGGCAAGCACCGGCTCCAGGTTGTACAAAGCCACCTGCGTCACAGTTAGCGCCCTGCCTGGTCCCAGGAGTTGGACGCGCGCATCAGGCGCTCCAGATCGCGTTTGGCCCTGGAGGCCATGTGCACATCCATGTGCGCCGGAAACCGCATCATCCAGTTGCCCATGGGGTCGACCACATAAATGTGGTCCTGCAGGGCTTGCCCTGCAGCGGGTTGCAGCCAGGCCTGCAGCACGGCAGCATCGACCCGCAGCACCGTGGCCTGGGCCAGCGCAGGGCGCAATGCATCCGACACAGCGGCATCGTCAGACACCAGCCACACACGGTCGATGCGGTCCTTGTCTTTGCCCTGGGTCTCGCGCAGTTGCCGCTCAAAATACAGGTTCTGCTGGCAGGTCTTGTCGCAGCCACCACCGGCCACCGTCACCAACAACCACTGGCCCCGCAGACTTTGCAGCGCCACAGGTTTTCCCTCCAGGTCGCGAGCCTGCACCGTTGGCATGTCGCGCAGCGGCGTGATCAGGTCGCCAAAATTGCGTCGACCTTCTGGCTGCCAGATGTAGTACATGAAGTAAGAAGCCAGCACCGGCGCAGCGCAGATCAGCATCAAGGCCAGCATCTTGTAGCGGCCCGAGCGGGTGCGGCGCGCATCGGCCTGCGCCACATCTCCAGGCACAGGCATGTCGTACACCGTCATGCCCAGCGGGGCATCAACGACTTTGTTTTCTTCGGGGTTGGACAATTTGGAACCAGACATAAAGTAGCGCGATCAGGGCACACAGCCCAAACCACTGAAAGGCGTAGCCATGGTGTTTTTCAACGCCACTGGCCACCACCGGCCAGTCGCGCAGCAAGCCATCTGCATGATCGCTGGACTGCTGGACACTCAGCTCCAGCAGCGCCAAGCCTGTCTGCTGACGGTAAGCATCGAAGTCGAGATTTTGCCGTATCGGGCCCGACTCGACCGCACTGAAGTCGTACATCCGCGAAGGCCATGGGGCCAAATGACCATGGAGTTGGACTTCTTCGGCAGGCGTGGCCACAGGTGGCAAAGCCGTGCGGTCATGGAAGTCGCGCGGCACCCACCCACGCTGCACCAACACCACAGCGCCAGTGCCTGACAAACGCAGGGGGGTCAGCACGAAAAATCCGGTGCGCCCGCGCATCTGCCGGTTTTCCAGGTACACCGTGTGCTGTGCCTGCCACTGACCCTGCAGGTTCACCGCACGGTAAATCAAGCCTTCGCGGTTGCTCGGCGTGTCGCCGACCTGGCCAAGGGTGCGCCCGTCAATCGGGGCCTGCGCCGCCCGGGCCTCGCGGGCGTCTACCAAGGCCTGCTTTTGCGCGGCGCGGCGCAACTGCCACTGCCCCATGGACACCGTGACGGCCATGCCCGCCAGCGCGGCAAGCAGCACCAGAACACGACGGGAAAACAGCTTGGAGCGCTTCATCGGATAATCATGGCATGAAGATTCTGGTTGCCCTGGCCTTTGCGGCCATTCTTGCCAGCTTGGCCGCGGCCCTGGTGTACATGATGCGCAGCCCTGCAGGACGTGACACGCAGGACAATGACCTGCCAGCGCCCAAGGGCAACATGGCCAAGGCCCTGGCCATCCGGGTCGGCTTGTCGATCCTGCTGTTCATTTGCGTGTTGCTGTCCTGGAAAATGGGCTGGATACACCCCTCTGGCATTCCGGCAGGCGCCTGAAACAGACCGCTCGCAAAAAAAGCGCCCAAGGGCGCTTTTTTCATGGGCCAGGCAGGCATCACATCCAGTACACGAGGATGTACAGGCCCAGCCAGACCACGTCCACAAAGTGCCAGTACCAGGCCGCACCTTCGAAACCAAAGTGGCGCTCGGTCGTGAAGTGGCCTTTTTGCAGGCGCAAGGTGATGAACAAGAGCATCAACATGCCCACGAACACGTGGAAGCCGTGGAAGCCGGTCAGCATGTAGAAGGTCGAGCCGTAGACACCCGAAGATAGCTTGAGGTTCATGTCGCTCCAGGCATGGGCATATTCATAACCCTGCACAAACAGGAAAACCACACCCAGCACAACAGTCATCCACATGAACTTGATGGTCTTGGCACGGTCTCCGTGCTGCAGGGCATGGTGTGCGATCGTGAGCGTCACGCCTGAAGTCAGCAGCAGTGCCGTGTTGATGGTGGGCAGCCAGAAGGGGGTCATGACCTGGAAGGGCTCGACAATACCCGCCGGCGAAGCGGTGGCACCGGCAGCCAGCGTGGGCCACACGGCTTTGAAGTCAGGCCACAGCAGGGCGTTGTCCAGGCTGCCCAGCGCGGGCACCGAGTGGGCACGGGCCCACCACAGGGCAGAGAAGAAGGCACCGAAGAACATCACTTCCGAGAAGATGAACCAGGTCATGCTCCAGCGGTAGGACAGGTCAATCTTGTGGCCATACAGACCGCCTTCGCTCTCGGCGATGGCTTCCTTGAACCATTGGTACAACACCACCAGCCACCAGGCCAGGCCGAAGAACAGGGAGTACATGCCCCAGCCGGAACCGTTGATCCACTGGCCAGCGCCCAGGATCACAAAGAACAGGCCAATCGAAGCCATGACCGGGTGCCGCGATTCATGCGGAACATAGTAGTAAGGCGTGCTGCCGTGGGCGGTAGAACTCATGGGGACTCCTGCTTTTGCTTTCTGGGTGAAACTTTGAATACGTTAGAGGGTGACAGGCTGGCTCACGATCCAGTTGACCAGGACCAGCAGCCCCAGCACAAACAGCACCGCCAGCACCAAGCCGGCAGCGATCAGGTGGATCGGATTGAGCTGGGCCACGTCTTTGTTGAATTCGGCACGGCTGCGCAGGCCGGCAAACGACCACAGCACCGCCTTGATGGTGCGGAGCATCGATACCTTGCGCTGGTGGGGCATCAGCGGCTCGTTCACAGCGCGGCCCCCCCCTTGCCCAGCTGCGCCACAGGCGCTGCGGGAATACCACTGCCGACTTCAAAGAAGGTGTAGGACAAGGTGATGGTCGTGACGTCTTTGGACAGCTTGGGGTCGATGACAAAGGCCACGGGCCATTGTTTTTTCTCGCCCGGCGCCAGGGTGTACTGGTTGAAGCAGAAACACTCGAGCTTGTTGAAGTGGCTCGCCGCCTGCTTCGGTGCGTAGCTCGGAATGGCCTGCGCCGCCATGGTGCGGTTCTGGACGTTTTGAAACTCGTACATCACCGTGGTCAGCTCACCCGGGTGAACCTGGATCGAACGCTTTTCGGGCTTGAAATCCCAGGGGCCACGGGCATTGGCATCGAATTCAACGGTGATGGTACGGGTGGTGTCCACCTGGGTGTTGGCTGCCACCGCACGCGCGGACTTGCCAGGGATGTCTTTTTCGGACAAAGCCAGGATGTTGACCCCTGTGATCTCGCAAATGTGTTTGTAGATCGGGATCAGCGCGTAACCAAAGCCGAACATGCCGGCCGCAATCACGGTCAGCTTGCCCAGCATCTGGAGGTTGGCACCGCGCAGGTTCATGGTTTCTTGGCAGTGAAATCAGCGGCCCAACAAGGCAATCTTGGCCACAAAGCCGACGGCAAACGCCACCGCCACAGACGCCAGGATCAGTGCCAGGCGAACGTTGCTCTTGCGCTTGTCTTCAGACGTCATGGCCACGAGCCTTGTCTCAGCCCACCACGCGGGTCGCGTCGGCGTTCAGCTTGGGCGGGTTCTCGTAGGTGTGGAAGGGGGCTGGCGACGGGACTTCCCACTCCAGGCCTTCAGCAGCTTCCCAGGGACGCTGGGGGGCTTTTTCGCCCTTGCCACGCATCACGGGAACGACGATGAACAGGAAGAAGAGCACCTGCGTGATGCCGAAGCCGAATGCGCCGATCGAGGACAGCATGTTGAAGTCGGCGAACTGCATCGGGTAGTCGGCGTAGCGACGGGGCATGCCGGCCAGACCCAGGAAGTGCTGCGGGAAGAAGGTCACGTTGAAAGTGATCAGCGAGACCCAGAAGTGCAGCTTGCCCAACTTTTCGTTGTACATCACACCAGACCACTTGGGGGCCCAGAAGTAGAAGCCGCCGAAGAGGGAGAACAACGAACCCGCCACCATGGTGTAGTGGAAGTGCGCCACCACATAGTAGGTGTCGTGCAGCTGCTGGTCCAGCGGGGCCATCGACAGGATCAGGCCAGTGAAGCCGCCCATGGTGAACACGAAGATGAAGCCCACGGCCCACAGCATCGGGGTTTCGAAGGTCATGGAACCTTGCCACATGGTGGCGATCCAGTTGAACACCTTCACACCGGTCGGAATGGCGATCAACATGGTGGCGTACATGAAGAACAGCTGGCCAGTCACCGGCATGCCCGTTGTGTACATGTGGTGCGCCCACACGATGAAGGACAGGATGGCGATCGAGGCGGTGGCGTACACCATCGAGGTGTAGCCAAACAGCTTCTTGCGGGCAAAGGTCGGGATGATCTGGCTGACGATGCCGAAGGCCGGCAGGATCAGCACATACACCTCGGGGTG
>JACCDQ011632042.1_pt1 | contig 10171 bp, 20 predicted proteins | sample 7446031 | NCBI WGS metagenome assembly JACCDQ01 (sample SAMN15323442, study PRJNA562643) | freshwater metagenome | isolation source: river surface water | place: USA:Blue River Watershed | collected 2017-08-17 | reverse complement strand
GGTCTGCGCCGCTTCAACCTAACTTGATCTCTAGCCTAGTCGCTCCCGAATAGGTTAATCAGAGAGGATACGAAATGCCAAGTATTATTACCGCAAGCCAACTGCGCACAGTGCTTGGCGTTTCGTCTTCCTTATATTCTGATGCTTATTTGGATGGGATAATCAATAGTGCTGAGGGCATTCTCTTGCCACTATTGGAGAGCTATTCAAACAAGATTGTCGGCTATCAAATAGAAAATGGCACGGCTATTTTCACCACACAATTGCCAAATCAATTTGTGGATAATCAAACAATCACAATTGCAAGCACCGCGAGCGCCTTTAATGGAACTCAAACAGTTACAGACACCTATTCCAGACCTTACGCGTTTAGCATCGCGACAAACGAAGCAGACTTGACTTATCAGCCGGTTATTCCTGCCGGTGATGTCTATGTATCCGGAAAGAGTGCAGCAACTCTTTATGCTTCTGATCCTGATATTGAAAGCGCGACCACAATTATTAGCGTGGAAATTTTCCAGTCAATCACCGCTGCTGGCGGTCAAATTGAGGGTGTCGATTTCACGCCAACGCCATATCGAATGGGCAGATCATTGGCAAGCCGCGTTTATTCGCTCATTGCTAAATATGTCGAAGTTGGAAGCATGGCTCAGTAATGCCAACACCAACGACAATTGCAACCAATGTGCGCGATGCGCTGGCTACTTCTCTGGCTTCAGTAGCTGCATCCGTTTATTCAGAGCCACCGGAAACAGTCATTCCACCAGCTTGCATCATCGTGCCGGATGAGCCTTATCTTGAAAGCGAATTTATTGGCAATCAATCGGTGCGCGTTAAAATCAATTTTGTCGTGACCGCTGCCGTTGCTTATTATTCAAATGCCGGAGCTCTTGACAATTTGGAGCAATTGATTATTGCCATCATGGGCGTAATACCGACAAATTACACAGTCGGCAATGTAACTCGCCCGAACATCACCCAAGTGGGTGCAACAAATTTGCTGGTTGCAGACATTTCAATCAGCACTAACTACACGCAACAAACAATCTAAGGAGAAACAAAGTGGCAACCACAGTAATCACGGGGCGCAATATCAGCCTTTCATTTACTGGCGGCACTGACATCGAGGCGCAAGCGACTAGCGCGGTGCTAACAAAAGTCAATGAGCGCCAGACATATCAGACACTTGACGGTGAAGCGTATAAAACTACGAATTTGACCGGCACATTTGCTCTGGAAATGCTTGCCGATTGGGGCAAGACAGATTCAGTTTGCGAAGCCATTTGGGCAGCAGCTGAATCAGCACCTGACACCGCAATCAGCGTAACGCTAACTGCTGCAACAGGCGCGCAATTTGTTTTCGGCATCATGCCGGATTTTCCGACTGCTGGCGGTGCAGGAATTGATGCACAGACAGTTAGCTGGAACTTTAAGGTCTATCAAGGCACAGTTACTGAAACATTCAGTTAAAAAGGAGATCGGGAGCAATGAAGTTACCAATAACAATTGAATACACAAACGGCAAACAAGCAACCTACATCGCGCAGCCGCCTGAGTGGGTTAAATGGGAGCTAAAGACAGGCAACACAATTTCGCAAGCGCAAGAGAAGATTGGGCTGCACGATCTTCTCTTCCTTGCCTATCACGCCATGAAGCGTGAAACGGCAGGAGCTACGCCAATCAAACCTTTTGAGATTTGGTGTGAAAGCGTGATTGATGTGATTGTCGGTGATGCAAACCCAAAAGCCACCCAGACGGAAGCATCAGCCGAATAATCTGGCAGCTATCACTAGCTTCAGGAATTCCGCCGTCAGAGTTTCAATCGGCTGAAGATTTGCACACGGTGATGGAGTTATTAAAGGAGCGCAATGGCTGACGAAGAGGCAATGGCTTTTGACAAAGCCGAGCTTTCCGCGCTCTTTAAGGCTTTCAAAAATATGGAAGATGGCGCTATTGAAGCTGCAAAAGAGCAATCGGGCGCATTAGCTTCTTATCTGCAAGGCAAAATTATCAATGCGGCTCACGCTCGCGGCAATAGCACAAAAGCGGCATCTCGTATTGCTGAGGGCAGCCGTGTTAAGAAATCATCCAAAATTGGTGAGCTTTCAATTGGTTTTGCATCTCAAAAGTTCTCAGGTGGCGGCACAACCCAAATGCTTTGGGGCGGCAATGAATTTGGATCTAACAAATACAAACAATTTCCGGTGTGGTCAGGTCGCGAGGGTCGCGGTTCAAGAGGTTGGTTTATATATCCAACGCTTCGCCGTGAGCAGCCTTACATCGTGAGAGAATGGGAGCAAGGCTTCCAAAAGATTTTGAATGAGTGGGGTTAAAAGATGGCATCAGCATCCAGAACATTAACGCTCAAACTTCTTGCCGATATAAATAACTTTACCGATGGATTAAATAAATCAACGGCACAAACTAAAAGCGCCACAGAGCAGATTGCTGATTTTGGTAAAAAAGCGGCGCTGGCATTTGCAGCGGTAGGCACGGCAGCTTTAGCTTATGCAAAACAAGCGGTTGAGGCGGCGGCGCAGGATGAAGCTGCACAAATCAAATTAGCTGCAACAATTAATGCCACGACCAATGCAACGCAGGGGCAAATTGCTGAGGTTGAGAAGTGGATAACCAAAACTTCAATTGCAATTGGCGTGACCGATGATGAATTGCGCCCAGCATTTGACCGGCTTATCAGATCAACAAACAATGTCGAAGAGGCTCAAAAGCTTCTCAATTTGGCTCTTGATTTGCAAGCTGCAACCGGAAAGCCACTTGAAACAGTTACAAATGCGCTTGGAAAAGCCTATGATGGCAACACGACTGCTCTAGGCAAGCTTGGTTTAGGTTTAGATGCCAGCACATTAAAGACTGGCGATTTCAATAAGATTGCAGCAGAGCTTGATGCTACTTGGGGCAACTTCGCTGAAGATACTGCGGATTCAACGCAAAAGGGCTTGGACCGCGTAAAGATTGCTCTTGATGAAGCTAATGAATCAATTGGCATGGCGCTTTTGCCTATTGTGCAAGATTTGACCGCGTGGCTGATGGAACATTTTGTGCCAGCTTTGCAAGCGGTTATTGGTGGCTTGACAGGCGATAAGAGTGTCTTAGAGGGCTTGAATGGAACTTACGAAGCGTTTTATTTATGGGGCGAGCGCATTCGTAACATGATTGATTTTGTTATTCGCTTCAAGGATGAACTTGCAATTCTCGCCGGCGTATTGGCAACAGTTTTTGTCGCAAGCAAAGTGGTCGCTGGCATTCAAGCAATTATTGGCGCTCTTGCTCTTTTGCGCACCGCCTACATCACGACAGGCATTGCAGCCGCGTTTGCGACTGCTGGCGTGAGCGTTGGAACTGCAATTGCGGCTCTTGCTGGCGTTGGTATTGCAACTGGTCTTTTGATGAGCACAATTAATGGCGGTGGTGGAAGCTCTCAGATTTATAGCAGCAATCCAAATTTGAAAACCGGTAGCGGCTCAACCGGCGGAGGTGGTGGCGGTGGAATTTCATTGGGTTCAATTCCAACACTAACCGGCGGTGGTGGAACTCTAACCGGAACTGGCACAAAAACTGCCACAGTTACAAAGAATTTAGCAGAGCAATCAAATGATTTGATTTTGGCATCAATAGCTGCAAATGCCAATACAAAGTCAATCAATATGCCTACCGGTGTCCTAAATAAACTTTCAGCAATGGATGGCACACCGCAAGTCGTGGTTAATGTATCTGGCGCTATTGATCCAGAGGGCACGGCTCGCACCATTGTAAATACCTTAAATTCAAGCTTTTATCGTGGAACTGGCGGCGCTGGCGGCTTAGTGACATGACCGCATTCAAACCGATTTGGCAAGTTCAAATCGCTGGCACAAATTTCACGAATGCAATTTTGGCAGATTTGTCAATCACTTCGGGTCGCACAAACATTTACGAACAAGCTTATGCCGGTTACGCAAATATCACGCTAATCAATCTTGACCAGTCACAACTTGCTTTTGGCATTCAAGAGCCTTTAACCATTTCGGTGCAAGATTCCAATGGCGATTATGTGCCGTTATTTGGTGGCGAAATTGTAGATATTGGCATAACAGTTCAAACGGCAAGCCAAGTCGCTCTAACTCAATCAATTAACATCACTGCCGTTGGCGCTCTCGCCCGATTACCAAAAGCTTTAACCAATGGAGTTTTGACAAAAGCTCTTGATGGTGTGCAAATTGAGAAAATTTTGAGAGAGGTGCTTTTTGCCACTTGGAGCGAAGTTCCATCATCAACGACTTGGGCAACCTATGAAGCTGGGGTGACTTGGGCTAACGCTGGCAATAGTGGTGTCGGCACAATTGACACCGGCAATTATGAATTAGCTGCAAGATCATCAAATCGCACCGATGTCTATTCATTGGTTAGTGCTTTGGCAAATTCGGGGCTTGGTTATCTTTACGAATCGGCAACTGGACAAATCTCATATGCGGATAGCACCCATCGAACAAATTATTTGCAAACAAATGGATACACCGAAATCAGCGCAAATAAGGCTCTAGCTCGCGGTGTAAGCATTCAAACACGCGCTGGCGATGTAAGAAATGATGTCACGCTTATTTACAAAAACAATGCCGAAGTCAGCGCCATAGATACTGATTCGGTGGCAATTTATGGGCAAATCGCGCAAATTTTTACAACAAGCCTAGAAAACTCTTCTGATGCTCAGGATCAAGCCGATTTCTATTTAACTTTACGCGCTCAACCGCAGCCAAATTTTAATTCGCTTACTTTTGAATTAACTAACCCCGAATTGACAGATGCAGAGCGTGATGTATTAATTAATATTTTTATGGGTTTGCCAGTGGCAATCACCGATTTGCCGCTTAATATGGTTTCAGGTCGTTTTCAAGGCTTTATCGAGGGATGGTCTTGGAAAGCCGGTTTTAACCAATTAGCATTGACAATAACCGCTTCGCCATTAGCTTTCAGCTTGCAAGCGCAACGCTGGAATGATGTCAATATTGCTGAAACTTGGTCGAGTGTCAGCGCAACTTTAGATTGGGCAAGTGCCACAATAGTGGCTTAGAAAGGAAAATTATGAGCAATCCGACTACGAATTTCAATTGGCAAATGCCAACTTCGACTGACCTTGTTACAGATTTGCCGGCAGATTTTGAGGTTTTCGGTCAAGCCGTTGATACGACTTTTGTCGATTTAAAGGGTGGCACGACTGGGCAAGTATTGAGCAAGGCTTCAAATACCGATATGGATTTCAGCTGGATAAATGCTGATCCATTAACAATTCTTGACGCTAAAGGTGATTTAATAACCGCAACCGCAGCAGATACACCAGCGCGTTTAGCGGTTGGAACTGATAATTATTTTTTGCAAGCTGCAAGCGGTGAAGCAACTGGTCTTAAATGGGGTGGTGCTTGGTCAGATTGGACACCAACATTAACAAACATTACAAAAGGCAATGGCACAACAGTTGCTCGTTATATTCAAATTGGAAAAGTAGTTCATTTCTATTTTAGATTTACAATGGGATCGACAAGTTCAATGGGTTCTGCTCCTTACTTTTCTTTGCCATCAACACCTGCTTATGCTTTCATGGCAACATCACAAATCGGTGACTATGGAACTACTAATTACATTGGCATGAGTGATGTATCTGGTGCAAATGTATATTTGGCAGCACAATATGCTGCCGCTACATATATTTATTATATTTTTGTAAATTCAACCACTCCAATGACATGGACTACAAATGATTCCATTGCAGTATGGGGCACTTACGAGGTGGCATAATGAAATTCTTATTTAATCCAATTTATCCTGACGCTACAAACGAACAAAAATGGGAGCAAATTCGTCTTTGGCGTAATGCTCAATTAGCTGCAAGCGACTGGACACAAATAGCAGATTCAACCGCTGACAAAGCTGCTTGGGCTAGTTATCGTCAGGAATTGCGTGATTTGCCTAGCAATTGGGCAAATGCTGATGATGTCGAATTGCCAGATTTGCCAGCATAATGGCTGAATATCCATTAGGCACGGCAGCGCGCATGATTCGCGTAGCAAAAGATGAAATTGGCGTGGCTGAAACCGGTGACAATTTAGTTAAATACAACAACAATAATGGTTTGCCTTGGTGCGGTTATTGGATTGATTGGGTTGCAAAGCGTGCTGGTCTGAAGAAGTTTCCAAGCCAAATCAGCACAATTCAGGGTGCGCACAAGATGAAAGAATTCGGCTGCTGGGTCGATGGTTTGCCAGAGCTCGGCGATTTCGTTTATATGGGTTTTAGTGGGAAAAATTCCATTGAACACATCGGCTTGGTAGTCGGACTAATTGACAAAAAACAAGTGCTCACAATTGAGGGCAACACATCCGGCAGCGGATCACAATCCAATGGTGGTCAGGTTATGGTCAAGGTGCGCACAATTGGCAAGGAAATCATTGGTTTTGCAAGACCAAAATATCTTGCATTTTCGGGAGAATATCCGGTGGTGGAAATTCCATCTAACGGCATTCTGAAAGGTAAGAAAAAATGAAAGAAGCAAAAGCATTGGTGGCTTCATGGGCTCGCTCATTTTTAGCAGCTTCTCTTGCGCTTTACATGGCTGGCGAAACTGATCCTAAAACTCTTGGAATGGCTGGCGTAGCAGCGGTAATTCCGGTGATTATTCGATGGCTAAATCCAAACGATTCTGCCTTTGGCTTGAAGTAGCGATTGCTGCTTTTTTACTAGCTGGGTGCTCTTATGACGGATGGACAAGATATCCATGTCAAGCAGCCGAAAACTGGGAAAAGCCAGAATGCAACAAGCCAAGATGTCTGGAAACGGGCACTTGCACATCGGATATCTATGGACACAACCCATCGCAGGATGCAAAAAAGGTTGGCGCCTGAAGATATCCATGCTCGACTTATTCTTATCATCGGCGGCACTTTAGCCTTGACATTTTTGATTGTTACAGTCGGCGTGGTTTATGCGCTGATATTTGTCACGCAGCCAATTGCTGCGCAAGCGCCAAATGATGCAGCTTTTATTGACTTGCTCAAAACTCTTGCAATCTTCTTGACCGGTTCGCTCGGTGGCGTATTGGCTGGTAACGGCTTGAAGTCTAAACCTAAGCAAGACACGCCCAAAGATGAGCGTAATGCTTGACCTTAAATAGCTCTTGCTTCACCATTTACGCAGGGAGCAACAAAGCTCCCACAATTAGATCGGGAGCTCTAATGAATACTTATCAATGGATTGGCTTTATTTGGTTTTTTGCAGTGGGCTTTGGGGTCGGCTATTTACGCGGCTTCGATGTCGGGCAAGTCAAGGGTTACATGCGAGGTCGTGCGGTTAATCGCCACATTAGTCAGTTGGTGAAGCGATGAATGCGATGCCATTAGCAAGCAAGCATTGGTGCGGCTTAGTTAGCGCCATAGCTATTCAAAAGAATTTCAAGATTTTGTCAATAAACGCATCGGCTGATTTAACTCACACAAACCCAAGTGAATATGAATGGCTTTTGGACAATTTTAGCGCCGTTTTTGAAAATGAAAAAGGTCAAGCGGTTATATTGAGAGCAGAATGGGTGCAACCATGAAAGAAATTGCAGCAGCTTTAGTTTTGGCTCAAACCAAATTTCAACCGGCTTTGAAGAATAGCCAAAATCCACATTTTCGCTCAAAGTATGCAGATTTGGGCGCTTGCATCGAAGCGGTTATCGATGCGCTGCACGATAACGGAATTGCGCTTATTCAGCACACCGCTGAAAGCGACAAAGGCATCATTATCAGCACGACTTTCCTACATCGCTCAGGCGAAATCTATGAGGCTGGCTCGCTATTTGTGCCAGCTTCTCAACAAACACCGCAAGCCTATGGATCAGCTTTAACCTACGCTCGCCGGTATTCCTTAATGACCGCTTGCGGTATTGCGCCTGAAGATGATGATGGAAATGCTGCATCAAAGGTTCATCAGCCACGCGTTTTCAATCAACATGATGAAGAGGTTGATGTATGGGCTACAAACACAATGGATTTCAGAGCAAGTGCAGCAATCTCAGCCGATGCACCTTATTGCAATCACGGCATCATGACATTAAAAGAGGGCGTGAAAGATGGCAAGCCATATAAAGGCTACACATGCACCGAAAAGGATCGAGCCAATCAATGTCAAGCGCGCTGGATGATAATGTCTAAAACCAGCGGCGAATGGCGTTTTAAGGATGGTGAGTAATGGGTTACATGATTATGACTAGCTTAGTTACAGGCGAGCAAGCATTTATTGGCGAGGGGCATATTGTTAAGCTGCCGCCAATTTCATGGCGCTGCGATTTATGCAAAGCCAATGAGCATCCTGACAATGGCGCGTTTCGATATGTAAATCATCCGTTTGAATATTGGGCTTGCAATCGATGCATTGATGCAGGAAAAACGCTATGAACCATGTAAAGCTTGCAAATGACGAGTTAGCACAATGCACAATTGCTGGACTTCAAAGGCTTATGCGCAAATTGGCTGGTCACAATTCCGGTCATTACTATAACAATTCGTTATCTTTCCAAGAGCGTGTGTGCGAAGAGGCTGAAAGCGTTGCAGCTGAATGGGCGGTGGCTAAGTATTACGGCTTGCCATTTGAGCCAGCTGAGGCAAATAACCACTTCAAAAACAAAGCTGATGTGGGCAATGCGCTTGAAGTTAAATGGACTAAATATGCAGACGGTTCATTGATTATCTATGAATCAGATCGTAAAACTGATATAGCGGTGCTAGTCGTGGGCAAAAGTCCTAGCTTTGTGATAAAGGGCTGGATACCGGTAACAATGGCACAAAGAGATCGTTACCGCCATGCAAGCCAACCGACATGGTGGGTTAGCCAAAACCATTTGCAACCTATTGAAACGCTAGGAGCAAGCATTTATGCAGCAGCAATTGATTAAAACAAAATGCCGTGTATGCAAAAAGGTTACAAAACACGGCAATTTAGATGCAGCAAATGAAATGAAGCTTGGCGATGGCGTTGCCTTACTTCAATGCTTGGAATGTGGAGTTATGGGCATTGAGCAAGTCGAGGTGAAAAATGCCTGACTATGCTTGGAAATGTCAATTTTGCGACTTTCGTGAAACGATATTCAAACCATTTGCAGCTGAATGGGTCATTCCAATTTGTCCTGAATGCAATACCGAAATGCGCCGTGACTATCGAATTGCTGGCGTTCATTTCAAGGGCGAGGGATGGGGTGGAGATCGTTGAAACTAGAAAGCTATTTCACAGGCAAAAGCGGAATTACAAAACATTTAAAGAATGACGAGTGGATGACTAACAAGGAAACAGTCAGCCTTATGTATTCACTGCTTGAACCTAAGCAAAAAAGCACCATCTTATGTCCATTTGATACCGAAAATAGCAATTTTGTAAAACACGGACTGAATAACAGTTATTCAATGGTTTATGGCATAACTGACTATTTGGAAAATGAATATAAGCACGACTACTTGATTACAAACCCACCATTTAGCCTTAAAGATAAAATAATTGAAAAAATATTCAAGGGCGGAAAGCCAAGCGCTTTGGTGCTACCAATAGACGCATTAGGTGGTAAGCGTAGGCATGAACTTTATAAGCAATACAATTATCCAACTATTTATTTGCCTACTCGCAGAATCAATTATGTATCGCCAAATGGTCAGCAGACTAAAGCAAATCACTTTCATAGCATCATCCTTATATTTAATGATCCAAAAGGCAGTCGATTGATATGGGAGTAAGCAATTCACAATCTGTGGATAACTTGGTCATGACTGGTCATAATAAGCGTAAGTTATCCACACCCTTGACAAAGGCATTACGCTCTGGGGCGTTGCGTAGAGAAGCGAAGCGAGGTATCTCGAAGCGGCGCACCCGAGCTATTGGGCGAGGTCTATGTCTAGGCATAGTCATCGCAACAATAACCCAATTAAATGCTTATGGAATTACTAATACTGATCACTATAAGCTCTACTTACATTCAAAACTAATAAGCGAAAAGCAATATAAATGTGCATATTATGTGGCACATATTGAAAGCAGATGGAATCCACTTGCGCACAATGCTGGTCATTATGGGTTATTTCAAATGAAGAATGACAAAGTTAAATACTTAAATGCTTATCAACAAATTGATATGTGGTTGCGTTATGTAGCACAT
>JACCDQ010722911.1_pt1 | contig 10171 bp, 11 predicted proteins | sample 7446031 | NCBI WGS metagenome assembly JACCDQ01 (sample SAMN15323442, study PRJNA562643) | freshwater metagenome | isolation source: river surface water | place: USA:Blue River Watershed | collected 2017-08-17 | reverse complement strand
TGGAGTAGCTGTTGCCTTCCGAGGTGTACACCACCAGTTTGCCCGCCCCGGCCTGGGCACCGGGGATGGCGTTTGAACTGAAGTCCGCGGGAATGATCAGCGCGAACGCCAGCCCACCCGCCTGAACCAGATGGCGTGCTTCGGTTTCGCTGGCGAAGTTCACGTAGCCAAAAGTTGGCTTGGCTTGAAGGCGCTGGATCACGTCATGACCCACGCTGAAAGCCTGGTTACGGTACACCAAGCCCTGGTCCAAATTGACAATACCTACCGGCAATGCCCGGGTTTTGGCTGCAGGATCCCACACACTGGCCAGATAAATCACCACATACAGCGCCGGAATCAGCACCACCACAATGGCGGCTACCAATAACCTGGGGTAGTGCAGGAAAAAATGCGCCTCCAGACGCACCAGCGCCCGAATGCTGGCGAGCATGCCCTCAGGCCTCATGCTGCACCTGCACCCGCGCCCGCCCCGCCTTGACTTCCGAGCGTTGTTTCTTGGCCTGACGGACCCGCCTGATGGAGGCGCGGGACGGTTTGGTAGACTTGCGCGCCTTGGGTGGCTGTGCCACGTTATTGACCAGCTCATGCAGGCGAATCAAGGCGTCAAAGCGGTTCATTTCCTGGGTGCGATGCTGCTGCGCCTTGAGCACCAATACGCCGTCCTTGCTGATGCGGCTGTCGTGCAGGGCAAGCAGCCGTTCCTTGACATCGTCTGGCAGACTCGAAGCTGCTATGTCAAAGCGCAGATGAATCGCACTGGACACCTTGTTGACATTCTGTCCGCCCGCACCCTGTGCGCGGATGGCGCTCAGGCTCACCTCGTCCTCGGACACGTGCAGGGGTTCGGTCATTGGCATTGAATGAATTGCCAAGCTTCGTTCGCAATGACAGACAAGAACATCATGCCATTGAAGTTTCTGGCTGCGCCTCAGGCGCATGCACGTAGCGCGCCACAAAGGCACCCACGTACAGGCTGCACCGGGACTCGGAATAAACGCGCAGGTAATTTTGTGTGGCTTCGGGCGTGTAACCCTGAAAAAATCCCGAGGTGTAACCCCGGCTGGCCAGGCATTCGAGTTGCCCAGGCAAAGCAGGATCGATGTCGCTACTGACCTTGTTGCCATGCGAAAAAATGTTGGACCCCAGAAAGAACTTGGCGCCTTTAGCATGCGCGGTGTTGATACTCTGCTGCAAGACCTCGATATTGCCGAAGTCATTGTTGCGCACACGCAGAGAATAACGCGGCTGGCCGGCATAAACCGCCGTCACTCCCAAGACCAACGCCGTTTCGAGCATGGCCATCGACGCAGCGGGTGCCAACAGTTCAGGGAGTTTCATCATCAATTATTTTCTGACAGCTGACCGCCATTGCGAGCAAAGCGCGGCAATCCACGGTCGCAAAATACACGGATCACCACGTCGCTGAGCGTCTCGCGGTGAGGGGATCCCGTTCATGGCGTGTAGCGCGCAGCAATCGGGGCCAATGTATGCTGCACGTCGCCACACTGGGCACGTTGTCGCAAGGCGTGCTCCATCACCACCAGCGCCAGCATAGCTTCCAGAATGGGTGTGGCACGAATGCCAACGCAGGGGTCGTGGCGTCCCTTGGTGATGACTTCGGTTGGCTGGCCCGAAGTGTCGATCGAGGCACGTGGTGTCAGGATCGAACTGGTCGGCTTGATCGCCACCGACACCTCCAGGTCTTGACCGCTGGTGATGCCACCGAGCACGCCGCCAGCGTTGTTATCCATAAAACCGTGTGGCGTCAGGGAGTCGCCATGGGTGCTGCCACGTTGCGCCACGCAGGCAAAACCAGCGCCAATTTCAACCCCCTTGACGGCGTTGACACCCATCATGGCATAGGCAATGTCAGCGTCCATCTTGTCAAATAGCGGCTCACCCAGGCCCACTGGCACGTTCGATACCGACACACGCAGGCGCGCGCCGCAGGAGTCGCCAGCCTTGCGGAGCTCGTTCATGTAGACTTCGAGTGCCGAGACATCGGCGACTGGCGCAAAAAACGGGTTGTTCGGCACATGTTCCCAAGACTCAAAAGCCACCGAAATCTCACCAATCTGGGTCATGCAGCCGCGAAACACGGTGCCGTATTGCTCAAACAGCCACTTCTTGGCCACCGCACCTGCCGCCACCATGGGCGCGGTCAAGCGAGCGCTGGAGCGGCCACCACCGCGCGGGTCACGAATGCCGTATTTCTGAAAATAGCTGTAGTCGGCGTGGCCTGGGCGAAAGGTCTGGACGATATTGCCGTAGTCCTTGCTGCGCTGATCAGTGTTCCGGATCAACAGGCAAATCGGGGTGCCGGTGGTTTTGCCCTCATACACGCCGGACAAAATCTCGACCGCATCGGGCTCGTTTCGCTGGGTGACAAACTTGCTGGTACCCGGCCGACGCCGGTCCATATCCGGCTGGATGTCCAGCTCTGACAGCGCCAGACCAGGCGGGCAGCCGTCAATCACGCAGCCAATGGCCGGGCCGTGGGATTCACCGAAATTGGTGATTGCGAATAAATTTCCAAAGGTATTGCCGCTCATGGGGCATCATTATCCCAGAGCATGCCTGACCTGGGAACCAGTGCCTGAAAAATTACAGCTTGGGGGCTTCTTCCTGTTCTTGGCCTTCGGGCCAGTCATGGATGTAGGCCTTGAGCATCTTGTTCTCAAAGTTCTGGCTGTCCACCACCGCGCGAGCCACATCATGAAAGCTAATCACGCCCATCAGCATTTTTTTGTTCATGACCGGCAGGTAGCGTGCATGACGGTCCAGCATCATGCGGCGCACCTCGTCCATATCGGTCTCCATGGTGCAGGTCAGTGGTGCATCGTCCATGGCTGTGCGCACAATGGTCTTATCGATGACGCCGCCTGTTTTGACCAGAACATGGGTCAACTCACGCACCGTAAGCATGCCCACCAGTTCCCCGTGCGCCATGACCACCAGCGAACCAATGTCACGCTCAGCCATGAGCTTGAGCGCGCTGATTAACAATTCTTCAGGCGAAACCGTGTAGAGCGTACTGCCCTTGATACGCAAAATATCACTGACTTTCATGATGTTTCTCCTGATGAATGGGTCGCGCAGACCGGTGAATTGTTTCGAAATATAGCCGACATTCACGCCGACTCCATTGGTATTTACCATTCATTTGTAAAACGCCTCGACCTTACCCTTGAGCTTGATCAAGAGTGGATTGCCCTTGCGGTCGCGCGTCTTCCCGGCGGGCACCTTGACCCAGCCCTCGCTGACGCAATATTCCTCGACGTTGAACAACTCCTTGTCGTTGAGCCGGATGCCGATGTCATGCTCAAACACGGCCGCAACGTGGTGCGGGCTGCGCGCATCGGTGGACAGGTGGTCAGGAAGTTCTGGCTTTTGCGGGGTATCGGTCATGGGATTCTTCCTGTGAAAAAGGATGGAAAGAGGCCTATTTTCCAACATTAGGCGATGGAGGATTCCATGCCACTCACAATGTTTCGCGCATCAGCATGCGTTCCAGCCCCCCACTCCTCCAGAAATTCAGCGTACTGGCTTCGCTGGGTAGCAGAAGGCTTTGCATCATCGGCTTCATCGGCGTGGTGTCGGGATCGGCCAGCAATACGTAACGCGCTTCAGCACCTTCGCGTTCTTCCTGCAACTGACCGAGCCAATCGAGTTCCACCAGCGCCTCCAGCACGGGTTCAAGATGCAAGGCATCCACCTTGAGGTTCTGTGTTAACCCGGTCATGGTCAAGCCCCTGGCCGGGTCGCTGCGCAACGGCGCCAGCTGTTGCAAGATTTCCAGCGCCAGCTGGAATTGCCCGCCCTGCGAGCCGACGCGACGTTGTACCCCACTGAGCAGGCTGGGCATACAGGCCGTCATCACAGCACCCAGCAGCACAATCACCCAACCCATGAAAACCCAGATCAGCATGATCGGCAGCGTGGCAAAGGCACCATACAGCACCGAATACGTGGGCACCATGGCCAGGTAGACCACCAGCAGCTTTTTGGCGACTTCAAAACCCACCGAGACGAACAGTCCGCCGACCCAGGCGTGTGACCAGCGCACCCGGGTGTTGGGAACATACCGGTAAAGAGCGGCCATGCCCCAGGCCAACAACACCAACTGCAAGCTGTCCAGCAGCAATTGCAGGCCGCCCGGCAGTCCGCCCACCAGCCCTTTCGAGGCCGACAAGGCATACGAAGTCAAGCTCAAACTCAGCGCCAGAAAAATCGGGCCTAGCGTCATGACCGCCCAGTAGACCAGCACCCTTTGCCCCAACGGACGCGGTTTGCGCACGCGCCAGATGGCGTTCAAAGTACGGTCAATCGTCAGGATCAAAGCCAGCGCGGTGAAGAACAACACCGCCAGGCCGACACCGCCGAGCTTGCTGGCCTTGCCGGCAAACTGAGTCAGGTAACCCAGCACCTGGCGCGATATGGCGTCAGGAATCAGGCTCTCGATCAGCCACTGCTGCAGCACGCCCTGAAACTTGGCGAACATCGGGAAAGCCGTAAAAACCGCCAGCAACACGGTGAACAGCGGCACCAGGGCAATGATGGTAGTGAAGGTAAGGCTGCCGGCCGTGAGCCCCAGACGGTCTTCTCGGAAACGCGCATGCAGGGTATGGACGACATTTTTCCAGGGAAATTTTGTCAAATTATTCAAAAAGACAGCTAGACCTTGTGGCCTGTCGTTACGTGATGGGGGTGGTAGGTTCATGCCCGCTATGATGCCACTGTCATGAACACTTCTTCGCACCCATCTCCTACCCCGACCACCCAAAGTGTGGCTTTGACCCGAATTCTCGCGGTTGGCAGCCTGTTAGGCCTCATTGTCCTTGGCCTGGCCTGGGAACTGTGGCTGGCGCCCATTCGCCCGGGCGGCTCCTGGCTGGCGCTCAAAGTGCTACCGCTGTGCGTGCCTCTGGCGGGCCTGCTCAAGAATCGCATGTACACCTACCGTTGGGTGAGCTTGCTGGTCTGGATGTATTTCACCGAGGGGACCGTGCGCGCCTACAGCGACAAGGCGCCGGGCAATTATCTGGCGATGGGAGAAGTATTTCTGTGCCTGACTCTGTTCACTGCCTGCGCACTGCATGTCCGCCTGCGCCTGAGAAACGCCGCCAGGGCAGCCAGGTCGACCCTTCAAACTCCCTGAGACCGATGTCCCCCGCCATGCACATCCTGCTTGCTGAAATCAGAACCATTGTTGGCAACACCCATGTCCTGACCGAAGGCGACTTGAGCGCCTGGACCCAGGACTGGCGCCAACGCAGCCATGGCCGGGCACTGGCCGTGGTGCGCCCGGCCAATGTCGATGAGGTCGCAAGGGTGGTCAGCGCTTGCGCGATTTTTTTGGCGCAGCACCCCGACAGCGGTTTGAGCATCGTGCCGCAAGGCGGTAACACTGGCCTGGTGGTGGGCTCCACCCCTGACGCAACCGGTCGGCAGATCGTGCTGAGCCTGCAGCGCATGAGCACCGTGCGCCGCGTAGATACTGCCAACCTGACCATGACGGTGGAAGCAGGCTGTATTTTGCAAAAAGCGCAGGAACAGGCCCGGGCGGCGGGCTTGTGGTTTCCGCTGAGCTTGGCCGCCGAGGGTACATGCACAATTGGAGGAAATCTGGGCACCAATGCCGGCGGTACGCAGGTGCTGCGATTTGGCAATGCCCGCGACCTGTGCCTGGGGCTGGAGGTGGTGACGCCACAAGGTGATGTCTGGCAGGGCCTGAGCGGCTTGCGCAAGGACAACACCGGTTATGACCTGAAACATCTTTACATCGGGGCCGAGGGCACGTTGGGCATCATCACGGCTGCCACGCTCAAGCTCTATCCGCTGCCCAAGGCGCAACTCACCGCCTGGGCGGCCGTGCCATCGATGGAAGCCGCGGTGCAATTGCTGGGCTTGGCTCAGCAGCATCTGTGCGCCAGCCTGACCGGCTTCGAACTGATGGGCCAATTCGCCCTGAGCCTGGTGGCCAGGCATTTTGACAATCTGCGTCTGCCGCCCTATCAGAACACACCGTTTTGCGTGTTGCTGGAAAACGCCGATACCGAGTCCGACGTTCATGCCAGAAACCAGCTGGAGGCCTTGCTGGAGGACGCCATGACGTTGGGATGCGTCACCGACGCTGTGGTGGCCGAGAACCTGACTCAGGCGCAAACGCTGTGGCAGATTCGTGAGAGCATTCCGCTTGCACAGGCCAGCGAAGGACTCAACATCAAGCATGATATTTCAGTGCCAGTGTCAGCTTTTGCTGCCTTCGTCGCCCATACGGACGCCTTGCTGGAACGAGCTATCCCTGGCGTGCGCCTGGTGAACTTTGGCCATCTGGGCGACGGCAATCTGCACTACAACGTACAAGCCCCAGTCGGCATGGATGCTGCGGTGTTTTTGCGCGAGCAGGAAGCCCTAGTGAACCGGATCGTTTTTGATTCGGTGCTGGCGCATGGCGGCTCCATCTCGGCCGAACATGGTGTGGGCAGCCTCAAGGTAGATCACCTGCCCCACTACAAATCGCCCGTGGCCCTCAGCACCATGCGCGCCATCAAAATGGCATTGGACCCGAACAACCTCATGAACCCGGGACGGGTGCTGCGTCTGAGCTAAGGTTCAAGCGTTGACGGCCAGGCCCAGAGGGACACCGCCATTGCGAGCGAGGCGTGGCGATCCAATGTCATCGGGTGTCATGGATGGCTTCACTGCGTTCGCAATGACGAAAACAGGTCGCCATGACGGCGCTTCGTTACATCATGCCTGCAAGGTCTGCAGACCACCCAGGTACGGACGCAAAGCCTCGGGCACAGTCACCGAGCCGTCGGCATTCTGATAATTTTCCAGCACCGCCACCAGGGTGCGACCCACCGCCAGGCCGGAACCATTGAGCGTGTGCACCAGTTCATTTTTTCCCTGGGCATTCTTGAAGCGGGCCTGCAGCCGACGTGCCTGAAAGGCCTCGCAGTTGGAGATCGAGCTGATCTCACGGTACTTGCCCTGGCCGGGCAGCCACACTTCCAGGTCATAGGTCTTGCTGGCGCCAAAACCCATGTCGCCGGTGCACAGACTCATCACACGATAAGGCAAGACGAGCTTTTTCAAAATAGCCTCGGCATGATGCGTCATGACTTCGAGCGCTTCATAACTCTTGTCGGGATGTACGATTTGCACCATCTCAACCTTGTCAAACTGGTGCTGACGGATCAGGCCACGGGTGTCACGCCCGGCACTGCCAGCCTCGGAACGAAAACAAGGCGTGTGACCGGTGAGCAGAATCGGCAGTTCGGATTCAGCCACCACCACATCGCGTACAAAGTTGGTCAGCGGCACCTCGGCCGTGGGGATCAGGTACAGCGCGGTGTTGTCAGGCTGTTCCTCACCTTCCTGGCCACCCTTTTTGGCGGCAAACAGATCCCCCTCGAACTTGGGCAGCTGGCCGGTGCCACGCAGGGTGTCGCCGTTGACGATATAAGGCGTGTAACACTCGGTGTAACCGTGCTCCTGGGTCTGCACATCCAGCATGAACTGGGCCAGCGCGCGGTGCAAGCGTGCCACCGGGCCCTTCATCACCGCAAACCTGGCCCCGGTGAGCTTGACGCCCATCTCGAAATCCAGGCCAAGCGGGGTACCGATGTCCACGTGATCCCTGACCTCAAAGTCCATCACACGCGGCTTACCCCAACTGCGCAGCAGCAGGTTGCCATGTTCATCGGTGCCCACCGGCACACTGTCGTGCGGCAGGTTAGGCACGGCCAGCAACAGGGATTGCATCTCAAGCTGAATCTGGTCGAGCCGTTTGGCCGAGGTCTCGAGCTCGTCCTTGATGCCTGCCACCTGCGCCATCACCGCGTCCACCTCGGCCTGACCCGCCGCACCCTTGGCTTTGAGCTGGCCGATTTGTTTGCTTGACGCATTGCGCTGCGCCTGCAGGGCTTCGGTTCGGATCTGGATGTCCTTGCGCTCAGCCTCCAGCCTGGTGAATGAGGCTACGTCCAGAAAAGCTTGCGGACTCTTGCGGGTTTCGAGGCGGGCCACCACTTGGGCCAGGTCTTTGCGCAGCAGGGTGATGTCTAACATGATTTTGAGAAGATAAAGTTTTGGGATGCGTGACTGCGAGCGTAGCGCGACAGTCCATGCAGCAGGAAGTCATGGATTACCATTCTGCCGGGGCGCTCGCAATGACGGCTGCTATGTGTCTTCATGCTGGTCCATGCGCAGTCCCTTGGGCAGGGGAAACTTGACGCTTTCGGGGTCTCCGGGCATGCGCCGCACCGATACCGCACCCATCGCCTTCAAACGCGTCAGGACCTCGGACACCAGAATTTCAGGCGCAGAGGCGCCGGCGGTCAAGCCGACCCGGGTGCAGCCATCAAACCACTGCGGCTGCAATTCATCGGCGCTATCGACCATGTAGCCAGGGGTACCGAGCTTGCGCGCCACTTCGGCCAGGCGATTGCTGTTGGAACTGGTGGGACTGCCCACCACAACCACCACATCCACCTGAGAACTCATCAGCTTGACCGCGTCTTGGCGGTTTTGTGTGGCGTAACAAATGTCCTGCTGCTTGGGCTCGCGCACATTCGGGAAACGCGATTTGATGGCTGCCGCGATGGCTGACGCATCGTCCACGCTCAACGTGGTTTGTGTGACCACAGCCAGCTTGTCGGTCTGCACCGGCTGGATGGCAGCCACATCGGCCACGTCATCCACCAAATGAATGCCGCCATCGAGCTGACCCATGGTGCCCTCGACTTCGGGGTGCCCTTTGTGGCCGATCATGATGAACTCATAACCCTCCTTGGCGAGTTTGGCCACTTCCACATGCACCTTGGTCACCAGCGGGCAGGTGGCGTCAAAAATGCGAAAACCGCGCGCTTCGGCTTCAAGCTGCACCGCCCGGCTCACGCCATGGGCAGAAAAAACCAGCGTGGCAGCCGCTGGCACCTCGTCCAGATCCTCAATAAAAATAGCACCCTTGGTCTTCAGGTCATTCACCACATAGGTGTTGTGAACAATCTCGTGGCGCACATATATGGGCGCGCCAAACTTGGCCAGCGCACGCTCCACAATTTCAATGGCGCGGTCCACGCCGGCACAAAAGCCGCGCGGCTCAGCCAATACCACTTCGGCACCAACATTCATGTTCATAACACGCCAATCACGTGGACTTCAAACGTCACCGGCTGACCCGCCAGTGGATGATTGAAGTCAAACAATACGGCTTCACCCCGGCTGTCATCGCGAAAATCCACGATCACACCGGCAAACTCGCCCTGGCCGTCGGGCGTAGGGAACTTGATGACATCGCCCACGGCATAGGTTTCATCGGCGCCACCCAAGGCCATGAGCTCCTTGCGAGCCATCCACTGTTGCATCTCCGGGCTGCGCGGACCAAAAGCCTCGCCCGCTGGCAATTCGATCGTGGTCCGGGTGCCCTCTGCGATACCGATCAGGTGAGCCTCGACCGCAGGCGCCAGTTCGCCCGTGCCCAAGGTGAGCGTGGCGGGTGCCGCAGCAAAGGTATTCACCACGTCGCCAGCCGGACCGCTCAGGCGGTAGTGCAGAGTCAGGAAAGATCCGGGTTGAACGGTGGGGCAAGGGGTCGTCATGAAATTCCTGTAAATTCTGTATTGACCCCGCGGTAAAACCCGTGGGGCGCTGGCATAAACTGAGGACAATTGTAAAAGCCCGCACCATGCCCCTCAAAGATCTGCCCCCCGATGCCCGCCCGCGCGAAAAAATGCTGGCGCGCGGTCCTGGCGCCTTGAGCGATGTTGAGTTGCTGGCACTGCTGCTACGCACCGGCATCAAGGGTAAAGGCGTGCTGCAAATGGCCCGGGAACTCCTGGACATCAAACCCCATCTCGACGGTGCCGCAGGCTTTGACGGCATCGCCGGATTGCTCAATGCCACGGCAGAAGACCTCGAGCGAGTGAAGGGACTGGGTCCGGCCAAGCGTTCCGAGCTGGTGGCGGTGCTGGAATTGGCGCGCCGTGCACTGGCACAACGTTTGCAGGAACGAACCGTTTTTGCCACGCCCGACGCCGTCAAGAGTTATTTGCAACTGCATCTGGCGGCGCGCCCCTACGAAGTGTTTGCCGTGCTGTTCCTGGACGTGCAAAACCGGCTGCTGGCCATGGAGGAGCTGTTTCGCGGCACCCTGAGCCAG
>JACCDQ010189818.1_pt1 | contig 10172 bp, 9 predicted proteins | sample 7446031 | NCBI WGS metagenome assembly JACCDQ01 (sample SAMN15323442, study PRJNA562643) | freshwater metagenome | isolation source: river surface water | place: USA:Blue River Watershed | collected 2017-08-17 | reverse complement strand
TGCGGAAGGCACCGGTAGCGAGGCTATCAGTCGCCGGGTAGGCAACAATAGTCTCGGCCAGAGCCTGACGGTCGGCATACGACAGAACCATACGGATGTCGTTGTCGTCGACGCCCTCTTCCTTCAGGCGGGTATAGCCGGTGGCGACGTCGGAATAATCCGAAACAGTCACACCCGAGGCAGTACCAGTCCAGTTGTTAGAGGCGAGGACGGCGTACGAAAGGACGTAGCTGTCGATGACTTCAGCGAGCTGCTGGGCAGCCGCCTTAAGGGCTTCGGATTCACGGGCTTCGCCGATATCCCGAATCTTGACGAAATCGCCCCAACCCATCGAAGTCCCAAAGGTCTTATTAACCTTGTAGATTTCGGAACCGAAGACGGTGTCCTGTACGCCCGACGTCAAATCCTTGACGCCGTCAGTGGTGGTCGTCACCGAGTACCGGGGACCGATTTGTTCAATAACCTGCAGGCCATTGCGGTCGTTCATTTCAGTATCGTGCTGTTTCCATGACACAAGGTCAGCAGCAACGAGGTTATTCTGGAAGGTAGCCGCAAAAGCATTCAGGACCAGCTTCTGCTGGGTAACAGTGACAGTAGCCATTGTTTTAGTTTCCTTTTACTTTTTATGCTTCTGCGAAAAAGCCTTACCGTTTACGGAAGAACTTCTTCTCAAAAGCGTTGAGATCGTCGGTGTCGTCCGGAGTCTCGAACTTCGCCGTAGTGCCCTTATTAATGGGCGGCGGAGTCGGGGCGTTCGATACCTTGATCGGTTGCTTTTCGGGTTCATCGACGGCGAGGCGGGCTTCAAGCCGACCTAACGCAATCGTTGCACCCCGAGGACCGGCGTTGACAATCTGCCGCGCCTCGTCGATGTGAGTCGAAAGATAGTAAAGAATTTCCGGACCGCTATCGAGGGACATAATAGTCTCAGAGAGGTACTCGCCATAGGCCGGGTCGAGACCCGAAAATGCCGATACGAGGTTCTGCGTCTGATCGTTGAAATCAGGCATCCTCTGCTGTGCTTCCTCCAGCCTAGCTTGCCAGTCTGCTGTCAATGCATTCCTAGCTTCCTGCGCTTGCTGTACTCTGGCTGCTTCGGCCTGCTCTTCCTGAATACGGGCAGTTTCCTGTCGGACAGCAAACTTCGTATAATCAGCAATGAACTTCGGGTCGAATTCGCCGAGTTGGTATTTAGGAGAGCCGTCTTCAAGCAGATCATCTGCCGTCGGGGGACCGCCTTCTACCTTCGCAGGAGTCGTTGGTTCTGGTTCTTTCGTTGCCTTGAGTCTTTCAAGTTCGGCCTTAGCAGCCTCGAGCTCTCGCTCTACCTGTCTTTCTCGGGCAATGACTTCTTTGATTCTTTCTTGAGCCGTCTTCTTCTTCTTCGGAACCAGATTCTTAACTAGTTCGTCGTTGTCGGAGTCGTCATCTGCGAGGGAATCATCCTCGATATCTTCATCGACTTCAGGCGTAGCCTGCTCGTCTTCTACGGTCTCCTCGGGCTCTGGCGTCTGATCAGGACTCTCCTTGCCATAGAGGATATCATTGAAAGCGTCGAGATCGTCGGTGTCGATGTCAACAAGTGTTTCGGGCGTATTGTTATCAGCCATTCGTGCGGTCCTTCAACCGGTACTGCTTTATTGCGACGGCTTCCTTGTAAGGCAGTTTACTTACTAGGCGTCGAGGAACTTACGTTCTTTTGAGCTGCCGCCTTCGCGGCATGTTCAATCTTTCTTTCTTCACGAGAATGAGCAAGGATTTCTGCGATCGCATTTTGCTCTAGCTGCGTGGCGTCGACTTGGTTATCCGACAGGGCCATGATTCTCTTAGTCTCGGAGTCGTACTCCTTGATCTCGAGTTCTCTGACCTTCAATTCATATTGCTTCTTGAGGTCCTCGTTCTCCTTTTGGAGCTCCTGCATCTGCGCCATCATCTCAGGCGTCATCGGGGGAGCGGCAGGACCTGCATTCTTCTGCTCTTCCTCGGAGAGGAACTGAGGCGGAATAGTCTTCTTCAGGCGCTCAGCGAGATCGTCTGCACCCGGCCAATCCTGCGCCTTAACCACGAGGTCGCCAGCGATCTGCATCAGCTCTGGGTAGACTTGGATGGCGTTCATCATGGCTTCAGCAGCCTCGAGACGTCTAGTCATATAGCTCGTGCCAGTCGTCAGGGCGACGTCATAGCTGCCGGTGGCGAGGTTAGGTGACTCGGGATCATTGGGGTCGTTGATCTTCATGAGACGGGCTTCACCGTCTTCACCGAGGAGTCGGGCTATACGGGTGCCGTCATAGACTTGGGAGATCAACTGATTCGCGACGTCACCGGCTTCGAGGATAGAGGCGTTGCCGTTGTCGTGGTAGGTAAGGGAGGCGATGTCTCCTTCCTGCTGTCTCGCCTTGATCGCCCTACCAGAGATTTCGTTACTACGAATACCAAGAGAGGCGTCATGGAGACCCGTGACATCCTTCATGTCTTGGGAGTTGACCTGAGCCTCATTAAGGAGCGCCATTTGAGGGGCAGGAGGATCGAGACGCTGAGGGGCTTCAGTCGCTCCGTCGTTATAGACGAGGAGAGGGTCACGAGAGAGATGGGCCTTACGGAAGGCGTCCTCACGGCCTTCGACGGCACTCTCAGGGGCAATCCACTGGGCTTTAGGTGCGTAGCCAAGCTGCTCTGCAGCAACCGATCGCCAGAAGTTCCTAAGGCGGACAGGGTCCTTCATGAAACGGACGAGGCCATAGCGGGTTCTCTGACCGGCGATGTTGACGACTCTACCAGTCATACGGATGATCGGGAGTCGATTGAGCTTGTACTCGTACGGACCAGAGAGAATCTTCCAGCCGGTAGTGAGGTGCATCTGGGCGTAGAGGCAAGGAGAGATTCTGGACTTGATCGGCTGGCCATGCTTCTCAATGAGGTCGTCGACCTTATCCCCTTCTAGGACGTGCATCGAGCCGTCTTGGAAGAGGGCGATCAATCGATCTCTCTCGAGGAGTCTCCAATGCTCAGTTACGCGGACACCTGTCTCTCCAATCCAGCCGGTATTGAACATGAGGTTACGTTCAGTACTCGAGAGCATCGAGGGGTCGGCGTCCTTCCACTTACGGCAGAACTCCTTCTTAGGAAGGACGTCGTCTACGAAGCAATGGCGGGCGTCACGACCAGTGGGATCGACAGACATCCTGTCCCAGACGACGGACAGGGCGTCATCGATAGGTCGGATGAAGATATCCTGATCGAAGGCGTCATCCTTGGCGTACTCGACAGCGACACGGAATGCCCCGTCACCGCACTGGACAGTACTTTCGAAGGCGTTGTCATAGACTCGTTGGGCACGAGACTCCATTTCGATGGCGCGGATGAGATCACCACGAATGGCGGCTACATCGACGTCGCCGTCTTCGGCTGGAACGACTTTGATACCGTTTCTATTCGAACGCCAGTCACCAACCAACTGGGCAGTAAACTGTGGGACGGTGTTAATCAGAAGACAAGGAAGGCCCTTCCGCTGTTCAAGAACGAGGGGGTCCCACTGCTCACCGGCAGCGAACTTCTTGTCCTCAAGAGCCTGACGACGATTCTCGTAGTCGGCATCTAGATCGAGCTGGTACTCCTCACGGAGGTCCTCGAGATAGTCTTCGACGCTATCAAAGCCTTCGGGGACATACGACTTCTTGACGTTGTCCTCGTAAGGGAGGGCATCGACTTCAGTCTTCTTTTCTTTGTCTTCGGTTTCTTCAGCCATTAAGCCATCCATGATTGCGGGTGGTATTCTAGATATGGGTTATCGAATCTAGAGATATTGCTCGGTTCCGTTGTCTTTGCCTTTCGAGGGCGGGACGTCATCTTGTCAAAGATTTCGGTCATTCCCCATACTAGGGCGTCGACTCTATCGGGAGAACCGAAGTTATTGGAGCGGAGGTTGTCGATTGAGAAGAGGCACATCTGGTCCTCTAGTTTGTCGAAACGACCGCAGTGATGAATTCTTCCTTGCTCGTAGAGAGCAGAGATAGGCTCGGCCCGGACGTGCTTGCCACGAGAGGCGTGAACGAGGGTAATAGGGACAGAACGGTCTACGGACTTGATAACGGAGCCGACCATCTCACCGCCTTGATTCTTCTCGGCAACGATCTTATCGGCATCAAACTTCCGATAGAGTCGGACGGCTTCTTTAGCCCATTCCTCGGGGGAACCCCTCAGAGAGCCGTCGTAAAGGACGTAGCCTCTGCCGTAGCCGTCTGCGTCTCTGCCGTAGGCCACGACGACGATACCGGTTTCGTCAGAACCTTCTTCAGAGGACGTCGCGGGATCGACAGCCACGAGGACTCTTTCGAGGTCTTCAGGGACTTCCCTGAGGCGGTGGTCGTCGATAGACGCCCTAGTCCAGAGAGCCCCGGGGATGTCGTCGAGGATTTCTCCTTCGAGCTCCTGACGGCCCAGTCGGGTGCCGCCGTACTTGTCCTCGATCTCCTTGATGAAGGACTCCGGCATGTTCCCGGCGTTATCCCAAGTCGCTCCCCTAGTTACTACAACCTTCGGATCGGCTACTAGTCTACGGATCAGGGGGAGGGGGCGGGGAGTCGTGGTTACGATAGTCTTAGGATGGTCGCCGAGGCGGAGACCGAACTGCAACTGATCCCATGACTCCTGACAGTACTGCCACTTAGCTAGCTCGTCACACCAAGCTCCGTCATGCTGGGGTCCTCGAAGCTGATCGGGTTCAGTGGCATTATATAGGGTTGCAATCGCACCATTAGGCCAAGTAAGACGTCTGAGGGAGGGTTGGTAGGTAGGGCGGAAATCGGGTGGATGAACGGCCATAATACCGGATTCACCTTCGACCATGACATCTCGTGCGTCTGCAGCCGTCTCAGCAACGAGAGCAATTCTAGAGCAGGAACCTCCTGATAGGGGCGTAGTTCCGCAAACCCATTGTCTGATGGTCTCTGCTCCGCAACGGGTTTTTCCGAAACCTCGTCCGGCAAGGATAAGCCAAGTCGACCAATCGCCTTCCGGCGCAAGCTGGTTAGGTCTCGCCCAAAACGTCCACTGATACTGAAGAGCGGCTTTTTGGGCATTGGTAAGTCCTTTCAGGAACTCTTCTCTCTCTTCTTCAGAGAGCGATGCTAGTATCTGGGCTCGAGAGAGCATTAGATGTTCCATGAACCGTCCGGGAGATATGCGCCCTTGTACGCACCAGAGGCGAGGAGATTGCCTCCTGCAACCGGGGAGAGATTCGAGGGAGCGCCGTTATAGAGGTTAGTAGTCGCGATGGTGCTATTGGTAGCCCCAGACGGCAGTGAGCCATCGGCGTCATTGATCTTGTCGATCACAAGGTCGGCGTCAGCGGTGCTGGACCAGATAACCGAGCCGAACGCGCTGTTCTTGACCGAGCTATACGCGTCAGGATTGAACTTAGCCCCCGCCGAAAAGTCAGTCTTCATGTGGAGAGGCTGGTCGTAAAGAGTGATCTTGTCGAGCACGAGGTGGCTACAAACCGATGCGAGCTGCGAGACCGCGACAATGCCCGCGCCATCGGTAGACCCGGCGAAATTGGTGATTGCAACGTCGCTGATCGTGGTTGCGCTGTTGTCAAGGAAGATCGTCTGGCAGCCGTTGAAGCTATCGACATTCTGAGCCCGTACAAAGCGTACAGAGATGTTTGATACCGTGGTGTAGAACTGCGTGACGTCGCCGTGGATGTCGAAAATCGAGGTCATGTTCTGACCCGGCGTAATCGTCCTGCCAGACCCGAACTCCATCGTCTCGGTAGGCAGCAACCCGGACTTGGAAGCCGAATGTGCCCGCCTTGTCCCCGCCGCGCCGTTGACCGTGGACGCAAAGCCCCCGCCGACGCCATTGATATGGGTGTTTACATCAGCCCAAGTCGTGTAGCCCGAGCCGGTAGCGGAATAGGCCGGGTTGGTGATCGACAGCGCACCCCCCTGCGCCACGCCCGAGATATAGCACTGCAAGGTCCGGGTGCCCGCCGTGTTGCTCGCCCCCGTGATCGCAATCTCGCCGTTGGCCGGGATTGTGAGGTTTAGCGCGGTAAGGTGTGCACGGTGCCCGCCCGTTCCGGCAGGGGAGAGACCGTTGATGGTGTCGCCGTGGATCGCACCGCCGACGCGGAAGAAGAGGTCTCCGCCGATGTCGGTCCATGTGTTATTACGGCAGAGGGTGGCCCGCGCCGGACCGTTGAAGATATTACTACCGACACAGTCTACGAAGTACAACTTACAAGCCGAGTTGTCTGCCGCTGCAACCCATTCCTGATTCTGCGGGGGCATGCCGTCATAGACGGAATAACGACCGCCAGTCTGAGAGATAGTGACGCCGTCGAAGGTGAGACACTTGTTGCAGCCCGATGCCACGCTTTCCATGAGAAATGCGTCAAACAGGGTCTGGTCGATAACGATACCGGACCCCCGGAACCGCAGGCCGTCATACTTCGCCCGAATGAACCCGCGCGTCCCGGTCTTGCTGATCGTCGCTGTGACGCCCGTATCCGCCGTAATGGTCGTCCAGTGCGTTGCGCCGTTGAAGTCTACGGCGACGGCGTCCAGCGGATAGGTGCCGTTGGCGATGATCTTGATGTTGACGTTTCTGGCCGAGGACGAATTCGTCGTGACCCAGTTGAACGCAGCAGCAAGCGTGGTGTGATCCGCACCGGAAGGTCCGACCGTGCGGGTTGCGGAGTATGCCGATGCCCGGTTGTGCAGCACGAACGGCCCGATCACCCGGTTCTGCTTCGTGCCGTCGCCAGAGAAGGCTTCTGCGTAAATCCGCGCCGAACCCGAGGCCGTTACCGCGTTGAAGGCCGACCAGTTCAGGGTGACGGGGTAGACGTCATAGAGCGTTTTCGTGTTGCCGTTGGCGTCGGTGTAGGTGACGTTGCTCTTGGTGGAGATATCGACGTAATTCGCATCGCCTTCGCAGTAGACGCGGACCTTGGAAATGCTCACCCCATCCACGGCCTCAAAGGCAATCGTGGTGTTGCCGGTGAATACGTCATTTTCGACGAACAGGTGTGTGAGGATAGGCTTTGCCGTGGTGCGGGCCGGGTCGCTAGGAGGTGTGGTGAACCCGCTACCCGCCGTGCCGGTCCAGCCCGCGCCGGGGCCGAGGGTTGCGACAGAGGTAGTCGTAGGGACACGACGACGGGAACCGATCCCGATGCCGATGTCTAACCTACGACCCGACAATTAACGAAGACCTACGATAAGGGTGGCTGTGGTACTCGTGGACATCACCTTCGTAACCGAGATAGGGAGGAAGGTATTGGCAGTGACATTCGAGAGGGTGACGGCGGCAGAGTCTTCGGCAGCAATCAAGGAGATATTTCCGGCACCGCCGACGTAAATACCTCGAAGGGGTGGGTCGAAGGTCGTGGTGTCGGAGGGGGTGACAGCCACGAGCTTTCTAGCTGGGATGGAGGTTAGGAGTAGGTGCATTATTTAACTACTTTCAAGTCAGGGGAGCGTCTTGCGAGACGATCGATGGAGCGTACGAATTCTTCGGCTTCCTGCTCGATCTTCTCGTACTGGATGGGGTCGCCGTCCTTACCAGTGATTTCGGTTCTCTCGATGAACATCCCGAGGTGTCGGGCGAGGAGTTCGAGGCCCCGGAGGGTGGCGTTGTGGTTGTCGTTCTCGTCCGCCTTCTCAACGACTTTGACTAGCTTCCGAAGGACGTACTCGGCAGAGACGGAGACTTCTTCGATCTTCTTTCTGGAAAGCTCTTCCATTGCGGCTTTGATATGAGGCTTCTGGAGGAGTTCATGACCGACACGATTGAGGTTGTTACCGCCATAGCCTGCGAGACGGGCGGCTTCTGTGGCGTTGTAATTAGTCTTGAAGTAGGCTTCTACGAAGAGCCGCTGCTTCATGGTGAGTTCTTTATCTGGTGCCGTCACTTTCTCTGGGCTTTCTTGTTACGGGGGAAAGAACGATTCTTCGACGGAGACTGGACGGCGAGATTCGATGGAGAGTTGTGGGCGGTGTTGTTATCCTTGTGGGCCACGTCCTTGCCGTCACCCTTACGAACACGTCCAGCCGCAATCATCTTACGACGTGCGGCATTTCTTTGGGCTCGACGCTTCTTTTGCTCGGGTTTGGCGTTGTACTTCTTCTGAGCAAGCTGTCGGGCTCTGGTATTTTTCATTGATGGCATAGAGAGCTCCGTATCTATACCAGTATTATACCATATTTTGACGGGTTTGTCAAGAGAAAAATGCATAAAGAGAGATTTTTTTATAGAAATCGTGTAAAAATCGGTATTTGTAAAATTTCTCTTGACAAATCGACAAAAATATGGTATAATATTCGTACAGGGTAGGTATATAGGATGGTTATTGTCGATGAAGATTAATAAAAATTAAAGAGTAGGAGCTGGGGCGAGGGCGACTGAAAGGAGCCAGAGCCATGGAGTAGCTCTAGAATCGATTCTAAGCCCCGTACAGAGGGTTCTATGGGCAGGCCGGTAGGTGACTGCCTTTTTCTGTGTTTATTGCTGTAATATGCCTTAGAGGGGATTTTTTTAATATCGTAAGAGGTCGCCTTCCACACGCTACCACCGAAAGTCCTCCGCAACCCTCCCCCCCATAGCCCCCCTAGGCAGAAATGTCCCCTTACGGCAACAAAAGAACAACGACTCGAAGCCGGAAAGCAACAAAAGAACACACAAACACAACAACAGGGGCGTGATGTCATAACAACATGCGATGAACCGTGCCATGTATGCGATGAGTGGAGTGAGTTTATCGATAAACGATATGGCACCAGAGGGGGGGGTGGGGTAGGGCAGGGCATCGGAAGCGAGAACGGAGGGCGGATGCCCGGCTGGACCCTCGCGCCCCCGACTGCACGGACAATCACGCTTAGTGGCTCACGCCTATGTGTGTAGCGCCTGCACAATCAGGAGAAAGTCAATGGCTTCTAGGCATCAACGCCGGAAGCGGGCTAAGGCTAAGCGTCTCGCAATGGAGACGTCACGCCGGGAAGCGTTCATCGCCTTTCAAAAGTCCGCAACCGTCAATGAAAATCTAGCGCATGACAACCGCCCTACGGCTACGGTCTACCGTATCTCGAAGGATGGTAAGAAGCGTGGTTACGTCACTGTCCAGGACCGGGGTTACTCTCGGATAACAGACAGTTATGTCCAGATGGTCCAAGGCGGGGGACTACGCGAAAGCGTCAACCTCAACCGACCTATCGGTGACTCAGACCGTCAAATCGCCGCCCTCAAAAAGCGGCTTGACAAAGACTGAGACAGACCTTAGTCATGACTTTCAAATCGGGTGTAAACCCGTCACCTACCGGGGAGTGATAACTCCGACTAGGGCAGACCCTCTCGGGGGGTAACTCGACACAATCACAGGGACTGACAATCCCTATCAGGCTGGGTTTGCCACCGTCGAGTGAATTGCACCAGCAAGGAGCAAGCGGATAGACTGGGACCTCACGGCCTTGGTATAACTGTCTTAATGCAACCTACTGGGGGAACGTGCCATTTTCGATGGCCGCTATGCAATCCTGTTCGGTAACGGGTGTGGTGTTCCCTATCCCTGTAAGATAATCGTCTTGGTTACGCCATTGTGAGCTTCCCGCTTGATTGCTGCCGTAGGCCGGGCATTTCAAGGAAACTTCCTATGCCTACTTTCAAGACACTGTTCGCTAATCAATTCCAAGAGAAACGTCTCGCCTTCGAGGCTGCCCAACGTCAATACCGTTCGGCGTTGACCGATTACGTCCTAGCGTTGAGGTCCCAGAACAACGACCGTATCAAGGCCGCTGACTTCGCTGCCAAAGCCGCCTTCAACCGCTCGGACATCCTCTACAGGATATACATCGGCGAGGACCTTCCCGTCCCTGCCTAAGCTTTAGCCTTCTCTCTCGCCCGGTCTACGCCAGCAATCTCGCTGGGACGCAATCTAGGATTGTGCGTTTAATAAGGAATATACCTATGACTACCAAGACTGCCAAGGCCAAGGCCAAGGCCACTCTGACGGCTGCAACGTCCAACGCCGCCATCAACGGCAATATCTCGACCATCCGCCGGAATTCCAACGCCCACAAGGCCTTCGTCCAGAAGACGCTCATCATGATCGTCGAACACGCTCATCGCTTCGGTGACTGCACTGGCATGGCTCGGCTGATGAACGAAGGCCTTTC
>JACCDQ010852843.1_pt1 | contig 10173 bp, 7 predicted proteins | sample 7446031 | NCBI WGS metagenome assembly JACCDQ01 (sample SAMN15323442, study PRJNA562643) | freshwater metagenome | isolation source: river surface water | place: USA:Blue River Watershed | collected 2017-08-17 | reverse complement strand
TGGCACAAGGGCGCAATGGCGTCCGGGATGACGGTGTACTGGACCGAAGGCCAGCGGCAGTGGCTGGCGCCCGAGCCCGGCAGCCTCGACGAGGTGCTGACGCGCGCATCCTGCGCCAGCATGAAATAACGGACGTTGCCGCCCCGCTTCGTCACCTGACCTCTGAACATGAACGTTTTCTCCAATCTGGCCGCAGCCACGCTGCTACTGGCGCTGGCTGCGCCGTCCATCGCTGCCGACAATGCCGGCAAAGGCGCGGCGGCGCGCATCAGCAACGCCGAACTGTCCGCGTGTGTCGGCGGCAGCGTCGAACGCTACGATGACGGCGCGACGCCGGTCGGCGAGGTCGCGCGCACGATCTGGCAGGCTTGCCGTGGCGACGAGTCGCAGGCGGTGGCCGACAGCCCGGCCGCGGCCGACATGCTGCACCTGCGCATTCGGGCAATGGTGACCGAGCATCGCAATACCGTGTTTGCCGCACGCGCGGCCAAGCGCAGCGTGGAAAAGGCGGCCAGCGGCGGGGCGGCGCAATGAGCGTTCGCGCGTTCCCCGGCGAGCGCGCATGAACGCCAACCTCTGGCTGCTGGCAGCTGCGCAGGGGCTCTTCCTCGCGAATAACGTCACGCTGATCGCGATCAACGGTCTGGTCGGCTTGCGCCTTGCGCCGCAGGCGTGGATGGCAACGCTCCCCGTGATGGGCTACGTGGTCGGCAGCGCGCTGTCGACCGGGCTGGTCGCGCGCACGCAGTCACGCTGGGGCCGCAAGGCCTCGTTCCAGGCCGGGCTGCTGGTCGCGCTGGGCGCCAGCCTGCTGAGCGCGTTCGCGGTGACTTCCGGGCAGTTCTGGCTGCTGGTGGCAGCAACCGTCGTCGCCGGCTTCTACGCGGCAAATGCCCACCTGTACCGCTTTGCCGCGGCCGAACTGTGCGCGCCCGATCAGCGGGACAAGGCGGTGTCGCTGGTGATGGCCGGCGGCCTGCTGGGTGCCGTGATCGGGCCGAACCTTGCCAATTACTCGCGCAATGCGTTGGGGGTGCCGTTCGTCGGTGCCTATCTCGCGCTGGCCGTGCTGGCGCTGCTGGCAATGGCGCTGCTTGCGCGTATCGGCTTCCCGCCGATGCCGCCGAAGGCGGCGCAGTCGGTGCGCGGGCGCACCGTGCGCGAGCTGCTGCGCGAACCGGCCTTCCTGGTGTCGGCGGTCGCAGCCGCGGCCAGCTATGGCGTGATGAACCTGCTGATGGCGGCCACGCCGCTGGCGATGGATGCCTGCGGCATGCCGTTCGGTGACGTTGCCTTCGTGCTCGAATGGCATGTGATCGGCATGTTCGCGCCGGGCTTTGTCACGGGCCACCTGATCCGCCGTTTCGGCACGACCCGCGTGATGGGCGCCGGCGTGCTGCTGTTCCTGCTCTGCATTGCGATTGCGCTGTCGGGCGAATCACTGCACCACTACACGGTAGCGCTGTTCCTGCTCGGCGTCGGCTGGAATTTCCTCTTCACCGGCAGCACCACGCTGTCGCTTGATGCCTATCGTCCGGAAGAAAAGGACCGCGCGCAGGGCGCGCTGAACTTCTTCGTGTTTGCGACGATGGCGGTCAGCTCGTTTGCGTCCGGCGCACTGGTGGTCGGGCAGGGTTGGCGCTGGCTGAATTTCGGATCGATTCCGCCGGTACTTGCGACCGGCGCGGCGCTGGCGTGGCTGGCGCTGCGGCGTTCGCGCAGCGCGGCGGCGCTGCAATAAGCGATGTGAAACGCCGTTGCGAATACCTCCGATGAGCGTACAAGCATGGCACTCGGTGCCGGTCCGCCCGCTGAACCATCCGGCACTGCACCCTGATACCCACCCATGATCAAGCACGTATCCGAAACCCCGGCCACGCAATTCCTCGCGCAGCGCAAGATCGCGTTCGACCGGCATCCGTATGACTATGTCGAGCACGGCGGCACCGGCGAGTCGGCGCGCCAGCTCGGCGTCGACGAGCATCAGGTCGTCAAGACGCTGGTGATGCGCGACGAGCAGAAGAAGCCGCTGATCATCCTGATGCACGGCGACTGCAAGGTGTCGACAAAGAACCTTGCGCGGCAGGTCGGCTGCAAGTCGGTCGAGCCCTGCGACCCGGACGAGGCGACCCGGCACACCGGCTACCTGATCGGCGGCACTTCGCCGTTCGGCACCCGCAAGCGCCTGCCGGTCTATGTCGAATCGTCGATCCTGCAGCTGCCACGCATCTACATCAATGGCGGGCGGCGCGGCTTCCTGGTCAGCATGGAGCCGAAGCAGCTGACGGAGCTGCTGGCGGCCAAGCCGGTCGATTGCGCGCTGTGACGGCGCACTGATTCAGACCGGGTGAGGCAGCGTGGCCACAACAGCCAGCCCGCCGAGTGCCGGGTCGGTGTCGAAGCGCAATTCGCCGCCGTAGAAGTCGGTGATTTCCCGGCAGATGGCGAGGCCGAGCCCATGTCCGGGCAGGGACTCATCGAGCCGGGTGCCGCGCTTGAGCATGCGCTCGCGCTCTTCGGCCGGGCAGCCCGGGCCGTCATCGGCAACACGGATCACCAGTGCCTGCGCGGTGTCGCTGGCCTCGATGCGGACCTGCGCGCGCGCCCATTTGCAGGCGTTGTCGCCGAGGTTGCCGATGAGCTCCAGCAGGTCTTCGCGGTCGTACTGGAACGCCTTGTCGGGCGCAACGACCTCGATGTTCAGCGGCTTGTCGCGGTAAATCGCCTGCAGTACCCCGGCCAGTTCGTTCAGCTCCGATTGCAGCTGGACGCCCATGCCGCTTTGCCGGAATCCGGCCAGCCGCGCCCGCTTGAGTTCGGTTTCGACGCGGCCGTGGATGATTTGCGCATGATCTTTCAGCGCCTTCCTGACTTCCGGTGTCAGCGTCGGCTCGTCCGCCAGTCGGAACAGCACGGCCAGCGGCGTTTTCAGCGCATGCGCGAGGTTGCCGATGGCGGTGCGCGATTGTGACAGGCGGCGGTTGACCAGTTCGAGCAGTCGGTTGACTTCGTCGATCAGGGGCTGCACTTCGCTTGGCAGGGTCATTTCAAAGTGCCGGATCTCGCCGCGCCCGAGGCGCTGCAGCTCGTCCCTGGCGCGCGTCAGCGGCGCAAGCTCCCGGTTGACGACATACAGCTGCAGAATGACCGCGAGGATCAGGCCCGGCACGACCAGCATCAGGATGAACACGCTGTGGTCGCGGACCGCGCTTTCGAGGTCCGCGAGGTCCTCGGCCACCGCCAGCTGGACCGGCATGCCGTGCAATTCGAGGCTGCGCACCAGCACGAGCAGCTTCTGCTGGCTGGCTCCGACGTTGCGTACGATGACATGCTGGCCCGGTGCGAATTTTTGTCCGAGCGGCTCGGTGCCGGCCAGCGACGGCGAGGCCAGCGTCTCGCCCGGGCTGGTGATCGTGTAGTAGTGGCCGGAATCGGGCTGCCGGTATACCGCTTCGACACTGGCTTCGAGCAGCTGCAAGTGCCCGTGCGCATCCAGACTGATGCCGGACAGCAGCGAGTTGCCGTCGTGCGTGAGGTGCATCAGCAGCTGCTCGCGCGCGACCTTGTTGATCGCGAAGTGAACGGCCGCCAGGAAGCTGAGGAAAACGACCACCAGCGTGCCGGTCAGGCTCAGCGTCAGGCTCTTGCGCAGCGAGGTCATGGCCTGTCCCTCGGCGCAGGATCGAACATGTAGCCTTGCCCGCGCCGGGTGACGATCCTCGACTCGCCGATCTTCTTGCGCAGGCGGTTGATGTAGACCTCGATCACGTTGCTGTCGTGGTCACGCTCGCATTCGTAGATGCTCTCGGCCAGCTGGGTCTTCGACAGCACCGAGCCCGGCTGCATCATCAGCCGCCGCAACAGGCGGAATTCGATCGCGGTCAGCATCGTCCGCGCGCCGGCGTCGCTGACGACGCTCTGGTCTTCCTCGTCCAGCGTGATCCCGTGGCCCAGCAGCGTGCGCGGCGCATGTCCGTGCCTTCGCTTGGCCAGCGCCAGCAGGCGCAGGCTGAGCTCCTCGAAATGGAAAGGTTTGCCGAGGTAATCATCGGCGCCGGCCTTGAAGCCTTCGATGCGCTCCAGCCACGCGTTGCGCGCGGTCAGTACCAGTACCGGCAGTTCGTTGCCGGCCGAGCGCCAGCGGCGCAGCACTTCCAGCCCTGACATTTCCGGCAGTCCGAGGTCGAGCACCGCGAGGTCGAAATTCTCGGTCGCGCCGAGGAACTCGCCGTCCTTGCCATTCGCGGCCAGTTCGACGGCGAAGCCGGCAGCCGTCAGGTCGCGCTGCAGCGACTTTCCCAGCACTTCGTCGTCTTCAATGACCAGGATGCGAATTTTTCCTACCCCTGTACGGAACGCAATCCGGCGCCAACGGCAGTTCGCGCTGCCTGCGCGCCCGGACGGCAGCGTCTTGTCTGCACGGCGCCCATTATCGCCGATGTGGCAAGACTGACAATAAAAATATCAAAAATGTATTCATCTTGAATTTATCTTCGATTCATAGAATGCCGCAATTGTCCGCGCCGTCGGCTGTTGCGACCACCGCATGTCCGCCGGTGCAGGCGTCCGCCATCCCACCTTGTCAGGAGTCGTCAATTGGCCATTACATCCATGTCCGGCACGAATGCCACCACCGCCACGGTCGTCGACAGCCTGCTGGCGGCGAACTCGGGGATTGCCGTCAGCTATGACAGCATCGTGCTCCGGGCGTCGTCGGCCGATGCGGTGAATTTCTATGACGGCTCGCTGAACCTGGGGATCGGGGCGGGCCTGCTGCTGACCTCGGGCTATGCGCCCGGCACCGCCAACACGTCCACCAGCGACGGCCAGGACAACAGCGGCGCCACGGGCTTCTTCAACGGCGACGCCGACATTGACGCGGTCGTGAACACCGTCTTCCAGACCCAGTCGTACGACGCCACCACGCTGGCGTTCGACTTCACCGTGCTGGACCCGAACGCGACCTCGATCAGCTTCGACATCGTGTTCGGCTCGGAGGAATTTCCCGAATGGGTCGATGCCTTCGTCGATTCGGCGGTGGTCATCGTCAACGGCGTGAACTATGCGCTGTTCAACCACGACCCGAATGCGCCGCTGAGCGTGATCAGCCCGAACCTTGCGGCAGGCTATTTCCAGGACAACGCAGACGGGCGCCTGAGCATCGAGTATGACGGCGTCAGCCAGGTGCTGAAGATCGTGGCGCCCGTCCACGGCGGCGCGCTCAACAGCATCAAGATCGGCATCGCCGACACGGGTGACCATATCCTCGACAGCGGCATCTTCATTTCGAACCTCAGCGCCGGCAACATCCCCGGCTCGGGCGTGGTCTATACCGATGGCTCCGGCACGTCGGGCGACGACCAGATGACCGGCTCGGCGAAAAGCGAGTATTTCGATGCCTGCGCCGGCAATGACGTGGTCTATGCCGGCGGCGGCGACGACATCGTGGTGGCCGGCGCTGGCAACGACAAGGTGTATGGCGGCAGCGGCGCCGATGAGGCCGAGGGCGACGCCGGTGACGACTACTATGACGGCGGCACCGAATGCGACACCGCGGTTTACGCAGGCAACCGGTCCGCGTACAGCGTCAGCTATGACGCGGCCAGCGGCAAGACGACGGTCACGTCGCTGGATGACGGCGTCGATACGCTGGTCAATGTGGAACAGGTCCGTTTCAGGGATGGCCTGTTCGCGCTCGCCAACGGCCAGCTCACCGAAGTCGTTACCAATCCGACGCCGACCAACACGGCGGGCACGGTAGCGATCAGCGGCAAGGTGATGGCCGGCCAGACCCTGAGCGCGGTGGTGATCGATCCGGACGGCGTCGAGCCGGCGACGGTCGCGTACGAATGGTCCGTGTCGGCCGACGGCGTGAACTGGTCGGTGGCCGGCAGCCAGGACACGCTGCTGCTCGGCGCGGAGGCGGCCGGCTGGCAAGTGAAGGTCAGCGCCAGCTATGCCGATGGCCAGAATCACCTCGAAAGCCCGGTGAGCAATGTCGTCACCGTGGCCCAGACCAGCACCAAGATCACGGTGGAGCCGATGCTGCTGTCGGCGCCGGCCGGCGCCGGCGTCATGGATCCGCTGACGACGCTGGTGGCGCAGGCGTCCGCGCTCGGCTATTCGCCGACCGAGGCATCGCTGCTGGTGAAGGAAGGGCTCGGCATCGATGCGGGCATCAACCTCGCGACCTACGATTTCTACGCGGCCCTGTCGGCCAATCCGGACGATCCGCAGGCGATCGCTTTCGGCAAGGTCGCCGGTATGGTCGCGATGACCGCGTCGGTGTCCGATCCGACCGGCATGAACCTGGCGCTGGCCGTGCTGTCGGCCGTAGCGCAGGGGCAGGCGCTGGACCTGACGAATGCCGCCGATCTCGCCGCCGCCGGACTGGATGCGAATGCGATCGACTTTGTCCAGCCGCTGAACCAGGACATGACCGACGCCGGCACCTTCGCCAAGATGGCGGGTGTCTGGGACGACTGGGCCGGGCAGCGCGACAACCTCAAGTCGCTCAAGGGCCATTTCGATGTGATCAGCATCGACCTGAACCTGGCGCCGACCGGTTTCACGGACGCGCAATACGCGGTGGCTGCCGACGGCACGCTGACCATCAGCAATGACGAACTGATTGCCGGTTTTGCCGACCCGGATGGCGATGCGCTGTCGGCGGTGGACGTGCAGGCCGACCAGGGCGGGGCCTTCACGCCGAACCCGGACGGTTCATGGACCTTTACGCCGGCCGCCGGTTTCAGCGGCCCGGTGGAGCTGAGCTATCTGGTGTCCGACGGGCTGGCGTCGGCCACCGCGACCGCGCTGCTGATCGTGGGCGCCGGCGCGACCCCGGCCAACAGCGCACCGACCGGCGCGGTGAGCATCAGCGGCCTTGCGCAGGAAGATCAGACGCTCGCCGCGACCAACACGCTCGATGATGCCGACGGCATGGGCAGCGTCGCGTACCAGTGGTATGCCGACGGAGCGGCCATCGGCGGCGCGGTGGCGGATACCTTCACGCTGACTGCGGCGGAAGTCGGCAAGTCGATCTCCGTGCAAGCCAGTTATACCGACGGCGCCGGCCATGCCGAAGCGGTCGCCAGCGGCAGCACCGCAGCGGTGATGCATGTGAACCATGCGGCCACGGGCGAGGTGACGGTGACGGGCAGCGCCGAACAGAACCAGATGCTGACGGCGTCCAACACGCTGGCCGATGCCGATGGTCTCGGCAGCGTCGTCTACCAGTGGTATGCCGACGATGTCGCGATCGGCGGCGCGACTGCAGAGTCCTTCACGCTGTCCCAGGCCGAGGTGAACAAGACGATTTCCGTGACGGCCAGCTATACCGACGGTTTTGGCCATGCCGAGAGCAGCAGCAGCCTGGCGACGCTGGCAGTGGCCAACGTCAACGACGCGCCCGGCGGCGGCATCGGCATCAGCGGCACGGCACAGCAAGGCCAGACGCTGAGCGCGTCCTCCACGGTCGATGATCTTGATGGCATGGGCACCCTCGGCTACCAGTGGCTGGCCAACGGCGCCGAGATTGTCGGCGCCAACGGCAGCAGCTATGTGCTGACCGCCGGCGAAGTCGGCAAGGCCATCACGGTCCGGGCCAGTTATGTCGATGGCTTCGGCACCGCGGAAAATGTGACCAGCGCGGCCACCGCCCTCGTTGCCGCGCTGGCCGGCAAGACCCTCAACGGAAGCTCGAAGGCCAACACGCTGACTGGCACCGCCGGCGATGACGTGCTCAACGGCCTCGGCGGCAACGACGTGCTGAACGGCGGCGACGGCAGCGACCTGCTGAATGGCGGCGCCGGCACCGACAAGATGAACGGCGGCGATGGCAGCGACCGGTACCTGATAGAGAAATCCGCGGATCACGCGGCGGCGGAAATTGCCGACAGCGGCATTTCAGGCGTGGACGAGCTCCGCTTTGCGGCGACCCTGAAGGACACCCTGACGCTGTTTGCAGGCGACACCGGCATCGAGCGCGTGGTGATCGGCACCGGCACCGGCGCGATCGCCGTGACCAGCGCCACCACCGCGATCAGCATCAATGCCGCAGCCGTCAAGAATGGCCTCAGCCTGAGCGGCAACGCGGGCACCAACGCGCTGACCGGCACCGCCTTCGCCGACACCCTCGACGGCGGCGCCGGCGTGGACACCCTGATCGGCGGTGCGGGCAACGATACCTATGTCGTCGACCTGACAGCGGCCGGCGCATTGCAGGACAGCGTGTCGGAAGGCGGCGCGGATGCGTCGGACTCGCTGGTGCTGCGCGGCATGTCGACGAATGCCGGCGCAGTGACCCTGACGCTGGCCGGCGCACTGGAAAACCTCGATGCCAGCGCCACCGGCAGCAGCGCGCTGAACCTGACCGGCAATGCGGCGAACAACAGCCTGATCGGCAACGCAGCCGCCAACCTGATCAGCGGTAACGCAGGCAATGACTGGATCTGCGGCGGTGCGGGGGCTGACGTACTCGACGGCGGCCTCGGCAATGACGTGTTTGCCTACGGCGCGTCCACGCAATCGGACCGGGCATCGACGGACCGGATCAACAACATCGACTTCGGCGGCGCCGATGCAGCGACCGTGGCCGACAGCTTCCATTTCGACGGACTGGCGATCACCCGCGCGACCTTGCTGAACAACGTGTCGACGAATGCGATGAATACCCTGGTCGCGCTGCAGAACACGCTGAGCTTCATGTCCTCGGGCGACGCGGTGCTGATGAACGTGACCAGCGGCGTGGGCGTGGGCACCTACCTGTTCGTCGACGCCAACGGGCAAGCCGGCTATCAGGCATCGGGCGACTATGCGATCCAGCTGGTCGGCGTGAATCATCTGACGAACTTTGACCTGTCGGACCTGACCGCCTGATGCACGCCCCGGCTGCAGTGCGGCCGGCCGTGGCGAAAAAAAAGCTGCACGCTGGCGCGTGCAGCTTTTTCCTGAAACGCCGGCGATTACAGGCGCTCGAAAATCGCGGCGATGCCCTGGCCGCCGCCGATGCACATCGTCACGAGGCCGTAACGCTTCTCGGTGCGGATCAGTTCGTACAGGCACTTCACCGTAATGATCGCGCCGCTCGCGCCCAGCGGGTGGCCGAGGGCGATCGCGCCGCCGTTCGGGTTGGTGCGCGCCGGATCGAGGTCGAGGCCGCGGCAGACGCCGATCGACTGGGCGGCAAACGCCTCGTTCGACTCGATCACGTCCATCTGGTCCAGCGTCAGGTTCGCGCGCTTGAGCGCGAGCTTGACCGCCGGGATCGGGCCGGTGCCCATGATCGACGGATCGACGCCGGCCACGGCGTACGACACCAGACGGGCCAGCGGCACGAGGTTCGCGCGTGCGGCAGCTTCGGCTTCCATCAGCACGCAGGCCGCTGCGCCGTCGTTCAGGCCGGACGCATTGCCGGCGGTGACGGTGCCGTTCTCTTTCTGGAAGGCCGGGCGCAGCGCCGACAGCGATTCGACCGTGGTGCCGGCCTTCGGATGTTCGTCGGTGTCGAACAGGGTGACGCCCTTGCGCGACTTCAGCTCGACCGGGACGATCTGCGACTTGAAATAGCCGGCCTCGATCGCGGCCAGCGCCTTGCGCTGGCTGTCCGCGGCGAACGCATCCTGCTCTTCGCGGGTGATGCCGTACAGCTTGGCGACGTTCTCTGCGGTGACGCCCATGTGGCCGGCGCCGAACGGATCGTTCAGTGCGCCCAGCATCATGTCGATCATCGCGGCGTCGCCCATGCGCGCGCCCCAGCGCGTCATCGCGGCGTTGTACGGCGCACGGCTCATGGTCTCGACGCCGCCGCCGATGGCCACGTCGGCGTCGCCCAGCTGGATCGCGTTGGCCGCGGTGACGATCGCCTGCAGGCCCGAGCCGCACAGGCGGTTCAGCGTCAGCGCGGCGGATTCCTTCGCCATGCCGGCCTGGACGCCGGCCACGCGGGACACGTACAAGTCGCGCGGTTCGCACTGGATCACGTTGCCCAGCACGATCTGCTGGGCTGCGCTGGCCTCGATGCCGGCGCGCGCGACCGCCGCCTTGATGGCGATGGTCGCCAGGTCGGATGCCGGAAGGTCCTTCAGCGATCCGCCGAAGGTGCCGATTGCGGTACGGGCTGCGCCGACGACCACGACCTCTCTGTTAGCTGCCATTTGATTTCCTTTTTTA
>JACCDQ012197587.1_pt1 | contig 10174 bp, 9 predicted proteins | sample 7446031 | NCBI WGS metagenome assembly JACCDQ01 (sample SAMN15323442, study PRJNA562643) | freshwater metagenome | isolation source: river surface water | place: USA:Blue River Watershed | collected 2017-08-17 | reverse complement strand
CTGGACGGCGTGCAGAACAAGATCCACCCGGGCGAGGCAGCATCGAAGGACCTGTACCACCTGCCGCCGGAAGAAGACGCGAAGATCCCGACCGTCTGCGCGTCCCTCGACGAAGCGCTGGCATGCCTGGACAAGGATCGCGAATTCCTGACCCGTGGCGGCGTGTTCACCGACACCATGATCGATGCTTACATCGAGCTGAAGATGCAGGAAGTCACCCGCTTCCGCATGACGACGCACCCGATCGAGTTCGACATGTACTACTCGCTGTAATCGAAGCGAGACAGTAGCGAAAGGGCGACGCGAGTCGCCCTTTTTCGCTACTAATTGTTGCCTTTATATTAATTTCATCTGCGACTTTCTGGTATAAAAAGAGCCATTCCCCATTTGCTGCTGTCTGCTCAAGCCATGAAGATATTTGCCCTTGCTGCACTGCTCGTCCTGCTGGCCGCTGACGCGACTGCGCAGGGTGTTTATGTCTGCGTTCAGCCGAATGGCGTACGCGAGTACCGCAATACCGGCGATACGCGGGGGTGCCGTCGCCTGGCGACCGACGCTCTGTCGGCGATACCGGCACCGTCGTCGGTGACGCAGGCGAAGGCCGATCCGTCATTTCCGCGCATCGATAGCCAGGTCCAGAAGCGGCGCGACCAGGACCGGATGCAAATCCTGCTCGATGAAGTGCGCACCGAGGAAGGCAAGTTGGCCGACCTGCGCAAGGAGTATCAAAACGGCGAACCCGAGCGCCAGGGAAATGAGCGCAATTACGCGAAGTATCAGGAGCGCGTCGCGCTGATGAAAGACGAGATTGCGCGGACGGAAAAAAATATCGAGGCGCTGAAACGCGAGATCGGTAATTTAAAATAAGAAACCGTCTCGCCAGGCTGCTGGCGGCGTTAGCATCTCCTGGCAGTGCTTTCTTACTGTCGGCGTTACTGTCGCCTTGGCACTGACCTTGCGGGACAGGTGACAGGATGCTTGCGTTTTGAGCAGTTTGCCCGGGGCCGCATCGCGGCCTCTGTTTTTCCCGGTCTTCATCGTGAACATACTTTCCACCTCGCTTGGCGGACTTGACCTGCTGGTCTCCGCTGTACTGATCCTCGATAGCGATGCACGCATCAGCTATGCGAATGCTGCCGCCGAAAACCTGCTGGAAAGCTCGTTCAAGGTGCTGCAGGGCCTGCGCTTTGCGGAGCTCTTCATCAACGGCGATCGCCTCACGACGATCTTCGAGCAGGCGCGTGAGCACCGCTTCGATGAAAAGCGTGAGGACATGGTGCTCGAACGGCTCGGGCGACCGCCGCTGCAGGTCAACATGACCGTCACGGCCACCGACGATGCAGAAAACCCGGTGTTGATCGAACTGCGCGAGAACGTGCAGCAGATGAAGCTGGATCGTGAGGAGCGGCTGCTCGACCAGACGCAAGCGAACAAGGAGCTGATCCGTAATCTCGCGCATGAGATCAAGAATCCTCTGGGCGGCATCCGCGGCGCGGCGCAGCTGCTCGAGCTGGAGCTGCCAGGGCAGGGACTGAAAGACCTGCGCGAATATACGCAGGTGATCATCAAGGAATCCGACCGGCTGCAGACGCTGGTTGACCGGCTGCTTGCGCCGCACCGGCGCCCGCAGATTGTCGGCGACGTGAATATCCATGAAGTGTTCGAGCGAGTCCGCAGCCTGATCATGGCCGAGTTCCCGAGCGGTCTGACCATCATCCGTGACTATGACTTGTCGCTGCCCGAGTTCAGGGGTGACAAGGAGCAGCTGATCCAAGCGGTGCTGAACATCGCGCACAACGCAGCACAGGCGCTTGGGCCGCGAATAGAGCGGGGTGACGCCGAGCTGATTTTCCGCACCCGCATCGCGCGTTCGATCACGCTGGCGAAGGTGCGTTATCGGCTGGCACTGGACTTGCATATCATCGACAACGGTCCGGGCATCCCGGCTGAATTGAGGGACAAGATCTTTTATCCGCTCGTCTCCGGCAAGGACGGAGGAAGCGGACTCGGGCTGACACTGGCCCAGACCTTCGTCCAGCAACACATGGGCGTGATCGAATGCGAGAGCCGCCCGGGATGCACGGATTTTCGTATCCTGATTGCGTTGCCCTGATCCGCACTGTGTCGTTGTGCACCGGATTGGCGCGCGTCGGGCGAGCGAGCAGGCATCCGCCGGATGCCTGAACATGGACACGGCAGGCACAACAAAACACACATGAAACCGATCTGGATAGTTGACGACGATGAATCGATCCGCTGGGTGCTCGAAAAGGCGCTAGCCCGTGAGAGCCTCGCCACACGCAGTTTTTCGAATGTGCGCGATGTCGTCGATGCGTTGCGGAGCGATACGCCGCAAGTTCTGGTTTCCGACATCCGCATGCCGGGCGAATCGGGCCTCGAGCTGCTGCAGCTGGTCAAACAGCGTTACCCCGGGCTGCCCGTCATCGTGATGACGGCGTTCTCCGATCTGGACTCGACCGTCGCAGCTTTTCAGGGGGGCGCCTTCGAATATCTTGCGAAGCCGTTCGATCTCGACAAGGCGGTTGAGCTGATTCGCCGCGCGCTTGACGAAAGCCTGCGCGAATCCGGCGTCGAGCAGGCCGTGCCGGAAAATCCGGAGATTCTCGGCTCGGCGCCTGCGATGCAGGACGTATTCCGCGCCATCGGCCGGCTGTCGCAGTCCAACGTGACCGTGCTGATCACGGGCGAGTCCGGCACCGGCAAGGAGCTCGTCGCACACGCACTGCACAAGCACAGCCCGCGCGCATTGCAGCCTTTCATTGCACTGAACACGGCGGCCATACCGAAGGACTTGCTCGAATCTGAACTGTTCGGTCACGAGCGCGGCGCCTTTACCGGCGCGCAGGCGATGCGGCGCGGTCGTTTCGAGCAGGCCGAAGGCGGCACGCTGTTCCTGGACGAAATTGGCGACATGCCATTCGACCTGCAGACGCGATTGTTGCGCGTGCTGTCTGATGGTCATTTCTATCGGGTTGGCGGCCATCAGTCGCTGAAGGCGAATGTCCGGGTGATCGCAGCGACCCATCAAAACCTCGAGCAGCGCGTGCGCGAAGGTCTGTTCCGCGAGGACTTGTATCACCGGCTCAACGTGATCCGCCTGCGCTTGCCGTCGCTGCGCGAACGGCGCGAAGACATACCGGTGCTGGCTCGCCATTTCCTGGCGCAGAGCGCGCGTCAGCTGGGCGTCGAGGCGAAGCGGCTGTCGGAGCAGGCGATGCAATTCTTGTCGTCGCTGGAATTGCCGGGCAACGTGCGGCAGCTCGAGAACCTGTGCAACTGGATTACCGTGATGGCTCCCGGCCAGACCGTCGAGCTCAAGGACTTGCCGCCTGAGCTGATTGCCAATGCCGGCGGGTCGATGCCGCCCGGTCCGGAGTCGACCCACACTGCGGCGCCGCTGCCAGCGGTTCCGTCCGAAGGCATCTCATTCTCTGCCGGCAGCTTGCCGGTACACGCCAATGGCCAGAGCCAGCCTGTCCTGGTCGGAGCGCCCGTCAGCGAGGGCGGCTGGATTGCGCTGCTGGAAGCCGAGGCGGCGAAGATGCTCGCGGCCGGCAAGCCGGAAGTGATGGATGCGCTTGGCCGCCAGTTTGAATCGGCGCTGATCAAGACGGCGTTGAAGCACACGCATGGACGCAAGAACGACGCCGCGATACGCCTGGGCATAGGTCGCAATACGATCACGCGCAAAATTCAGGAACTCGGCATTGGCGGCGCGAAGGACGACTAGCCGCTAGCCCATTCGGTGCGCACGCGAGCATTCGCCGCGCCGCCTGTATCCTCAGTACGTCCTGCGATACCTATGATGCCCGTCGATTGCCCGCCGGCCGGGCAATCGACGGGACTAGAGGGGCTGGCAAGCAGGGCGGACAAACAGGGCGTGTTCCCGTCGTGTCATGCCGTTCCCGATTTCGCTGGCGCGAGCATTAGCTGCTGAAGTGGCAGGCGGGTGGCACGGGCTTCGGGCGGCGGGCCTCCGCCTATCCGTCCCATCCAAACGGCGCGTCCGGCGTCGCATCCCAGCATGTCCGCCAATTTCTGATCGAGGCTGAGTGCCGCTTCCTGCTTTCCGGCGACCCGGGTGAAGCGCGTTCCCGAGCGTGCATACCCGGAAAAAATCAACGGGGCCATTTCCGGTTGCTGCCAGAGGCCAAGCGCAGTGGCGGTCAGCCATACCCGCTGCACCGCCCGCCCCGCGTTAACGTAATCATCGATGGTGCTTGGCGCTGTGTTGGCCACGATGATGAAATGCGCGCCGCATGCCAGCGCAGGCAGCCAATCCATTTGCATCGCTGTTGTCCATGCGGCACCGAACACTCGGTTGGCGATTTGCATGTGCCTCCAGCTTTGCATGACGACGCGCATGATCCTTAGCTGGAAGGTACCCACGCCCAGCGCCCGATCCGGGATGCGATTCGTGCTGTGCATCGTGTGCCAAGCGATGACGTTTTGATGCGTAGCGAATGCTTCCGGGATCGTATAGCGTATACGTCCGCTGGCGAACATCAGGCGACCGATGCGGAAGCGTTCGTGCAGTGATTCAAACCAGCGTATGCCGTAGCCCGGACCTGCAGCTTGTTCAAGCGCCTGCTTGTCATCGAGGTGCAGGCGCCTGGTCGGCATCCAGCGTCGTTGCACGGCACGGCGGCGGATTTCGCCTAGCAAAGGATGAACCGCAGCGACGGCCTGATGTTCAAAGTTCAGGCTGAACCTCGGTCGGGAATCCGCCGCATCCGCGTGTCTGAAGATATCGACCTGCCAGCCTTCGGCGCTCGCTGCAATGGCGATGGTTTCAAGCAGGGCACCAAGGGACAGCTGGCTGGCGTGTCCGTGCAAGTCATACAGGCAGCATTCACGCGTATCGTGCCCATGGACCACCAGCGCTTGCTCGCCCGTGATTTCAAAGCGCCAGGGTTGTGTATTGTCGCCGCTGGGTGCCCAGCGGGCGAGCTCAAGAATGCGCTGAAGTGCAAGGCGGGTCATGTTTGCCTCGTGATGTTTGCCAATATCCGATGGAATCGCGTTGGTGTGTCGCAGGCCAGCAGGCGCTGCGCAGCCGCCTTGGCGGCCTGGCGGCACGCGGGTCGGGCGAGCATGTCTGCAACCGACGAGCGGACTGTCGCCGGGGTCACGGAGGCAAGGCGCAACTCCCGTACGGCGTCGCCGGCGACGAAGGGGGCGATGCACATCTGTTGATCCATGTTGGACGGAATCGCCAGCATCGGCGTGCCTGCGCTGAGCATCTGCTGCAACATCATTGAGCCGCCATTGCCAATGGCTAGCGCGGCTCGCGCGGCAACCAGCGAACCTGGCAGGTAATCCGCACTGAACAGCTGGTCGGGCTGGCTGCGTATCCTGCCTGCGCCGGCCGTACTGACGACTGCGGTGACCGGCAAACCGTCGAGTCCGCGAAGGATGGCTGGCAAAACCGCAGCGCCGCCTGAGCTACCCATGCAGACATAGATGAGTGGGCGATCATCCGGTAACGCCGACCACCACGCCGGCAGCTCCACCGGCGGGTCCCAGACAACGGGGCCGACATAGTGATGATGTGAAGGCAGGCCGGGAAGCGGACTATCCTGTTCCGGTTCTGCATAGATGACGTGATCCGCCGCTGAGTACAGTTGCTGAAGGCTCGTTTCCATCGTCGGCAAGCCGAATCTGCGGCGTGCCTGATTCATTGGCCGGACAAAGCGCGCAATCAGCCATGGCAGGATCGCCTCGCCGATGCGTGCCGCGTTGCGTGCGCCCACATAACGCGAGAGCCCAAGTTCAGGCAGGTCTGGCAGTCGATAGCGCCCGCAAAATTCCGGGCTCCAATGCGTGTTCGTGATGCACGCGTAAGGGACGTCGCGCAAGGTGCTGGCGATGCGCATCGACAGGCGGAAGTCGGCGACGACCACGTCGGGACGCATGTCGTCCAGCAGCGCCAGGTCCTCTTCCGTGTCCCTGCACAAAGAGTCGCTCGACCACGGAGGCTTGCCTTTGGCGAGTGCGGCGAGGAAGGTGGCGCTGTCCTGCGTATGGATTTCACGCCACACGCCATCGAGTGCTCCGAGCCAATGGCGGTAACGTGCATCGCATGCAAAATGCACGTCATATCGGGCCGGGTCGGCACAGCGGGCCAGCACGATGGGACGGCCGATGTGGGCCAGTGTGACGCCATTGCCGACGAACAGAAGTCGCTTGGCCAAGTGTCGCTCCGCGTCATCCTCGAAGGAGGACTCAGTTTGAAAACCGCCGCATCCCGATCGCGATCAGCACGCGCTGGATCGGGTTGGCGTTGCCCCAGGGACGCCAGGTGTGCGCGAGCTTCCCGCGGTAAGCATCGAAGTGGCGGCCTCGTGGCGCACAGATGACCGGACCGCGCCTGAGCAGAATTTTTAAAACCTCGGTGGCCGCCATGCCGGCGCATAAATAACAGGCGATCGAGGTCGAAGGGCCCGACCCGGCGGCTAAATTGATACGGGTTACGTCGACAAGATAATCGTGCAGCATGGATGGAGCGAGCCCGACCATGAAGCGCACGGCCTTCTCCGTATCGCTGCAGTCTCCCCATCTGAAATACTCGTCGAACGACATTTTCCCCGGCATGAATATGAGCAGGGCGGCACCCATGCCAAGCGGGGCAGCGGTCACGGCAGGAATGCCCAGCCGGTTGCAGGCGGCAAACAACGCACGCCGCATGTCAAAGGCAAAAAAATCGATGCCATCGACATAAACGTCGGCCCCGGCAAGAAAGCGGTCGACATTCTCTGGCGAGATACCGACGCCAAAGGTGTCAATGTGCGCGAGCGGGTTGATTTCGCTGGCCATGGCGGCCATGGTGTCGGCCTTCGGTGCATTCAGCGTCGACACACGGGCACCGGCCTGCCGGTTGAAATTCTCCAGCTCGAAATGATCGAAGTCGGCGATGCGAAAGTGGCCAATGCCGAGCCGCGCGAGCGCAAGCAGATGATGGCCCCCGACACCGCCCATGCCGGCAATCGCGACGGTCCGGGTGCGCAAAATGGATTGCTCTCGCGCCGTCACCCATCCCAGATTTCTCGAGAATGCGCGTTGATAATCAAATGCCGGATCAACCATGATTTTTTGAATTTAAAAAATCGTGGCAGAGGGATCGGGGTTCATGGCGGAGCCTCCAGCGGTATCGCTGGCGCCGTGGCGGGACGGCGATGCGCTGATTCGGCGTGCATGCGGCTGCTGGCATCGATGCGGGCCAGCACGCCGCCGATATCCTCCCAGAGCATGCTGTATCGAATGATGCGATGCCATGGGCCATAGCGCCTGCCCGCACCGTGTGTGTGAAGCGGCCAGCATTGATGCAGCGTCTGCGTGTACGCATCAAAGTCGAGGATCATCAACACACTGGGTGCATTGACGCGAACACAGTGGCGCGGCGGGCCGGCCACCTGCCAGCCGAGACTGCGCCAGTAGTTGACATGATGCGGATTGACTTCAAACACGATCGCCAGCCGCTGTTGTTTCAGGCTGGCGCAAAGCAGGTAGCCGGCGTTGAGCAGTGCGCTGATGACCCTCTGTGACATCGGCAGACTGTCGAATGGCCGTGTCGCGAATTGCCCGAGTTCGGCGAGTGGCCTTCCCATCGCGCGGATCGCGGCGATTTCGTCGGGATAGGAGAGTTCAGCCTGCATGCCGTCCGGACCATCCAGGAAGGCCGTGAATGTCCCGACAGGCTGGTTGCCGATGCGGGCCAGCACCGTCAGCCGCATCGGATCTTGGCGTTGGCCGGAGCTTTGCGAGCCCAGGAAGCCCGTGTCGTAGCCGAGTCCCGAGTAAGCCGATCGAACCAGATTTTCAGCCTGTCGGAATTCGTTCTCGGTGGTGGCGACGGCGATCGAGGTCGCGTGGGTGGACGCGTGCGAGACCCGGGAGCGCAAGTGGCGGCGTTCCCCGGCCGTCAACCCAGGCGCTGCCGGCGATCCCAAGATTGCGATCTTTTCATTCCACGCGTGAAGTCCTTCAGGCCATCGCATCTCAGGCACCTGTATCGTTCAAAATGACATATCGAATTGGAGGCGACAGCGATGGCGCGGGCGGATGGGCACGCGGATCTGGCGCGCCAGCCCGGAATTCCGCAGGCAGTGTCGGTATGCGTTTCCGTACCGTTGGTCATTGGAGTGAAATGCTTGGTTCCGAAACCATTCGGATCCAATGTATTCGCGTTGTACTTTGTTCGATGAAGCAGGCCCTGGCCTGTCGGTGGGGCGCGGACGAGACTTTATAGCCCGGTGCCTGCCATGCCTGTGCAAGCGGCGCTCGGAATGACCGGCTGGACTGGCTGCCCGTTCCTTACGTCGATGCGAGGCCAGCCTCTTTCAAGCGCCGCCACAGCGTCGTGCGGCTGATGCCGAGATAGGCTGCCGCCTCGGCACGGTTGCCACCGAAGCGGGCAAGCACGGCGGCGAGATCGGTATCGGTGGTTTCGGAGAGCGCAGGGCTCGCGTTTGGCAACGTCGACCCGGCTGCGAATTCTGGCGCCACCCGCGCGAGGAAAGCCGGCGTAAAAGCCTGCAAGGGTTCGACCGCAAGGAACAGCGCCACCCGCTGCATCAGGTTGCGCAGCTCGCGTACATTGCCCGGCCACGACCAGGCGGACAGGATAGGCGCGCAGGCCTGGCATTCGGCATGCAGGTTCGCATTGGGCCGCACGCCCAGCTCCGCCAGCGCATTTTTCAGGAACCATTCGGCCAGCGCCGCGATATCGTCACCGCGTTCGCGCAACGGCGGGATCACCAGCCGCAGCACGCCCAGCCGATAAAACAAATCGGCGCGGAATTTTCCCTCGGCGACCAACTGCTCGAGGCGGCAGTGGGTCGCGCTGACCACGCGCACATCGATCGCGATCGGCCGCGTTCCGCCGACGCGCACGACCTCTTTTTCTTCCAGCACGCGCAGCAGCCTTGTCTGCAATTGCAATGGCATTTCACCGATCTCGTCGAGAAACAGCGTACCGCGATGCGCGGCCTCGAACAGGCCGGCGTGGCCGCCGCGGCGCGAGCCCGTGAAGGCGCCTTCTTCATAGCCGAACAATTCCGACTCGAGCAGCGATTCGGCGATCGCGCCGCAGTTCACTGCAACAAAAGGGCGGTCGCCGCCGACACCACGCAAGCTCTCGCGGTGAATCGCCTGTGCCACCAGTTCCTTGCCGGTGCCGGTCTCGCCCTCGATCAGCACCGCTGCGGGGGATTTCGCATACACCGTCGCCGTCTGCCTTAGCGTCTGCATCGCTTCCGAGTCGCCGCGCAGCGCCGACAGCGCGTACTTTGCACGCGGGCTGTCGGCTACCGGGTACGCGCGCCCCTTTGGCGCATCGAGCTGTGTCGCACGCGTGATGTCGAGCGCATCCTCGAAGGCCTGCCGGATGGATGCAGCCGAGTAGACAAACACGCCGGCCAGCCCGGCTTCCTCTGCCAGGTCAGTGATCAGGCCTGCGCCGACGACGGCGCGGACTCCGGCAGCTTTCATCTCATTGATCTGCGCGCGGGCGTCTTCGGCGGTGACATAGCTGCGCTGCATGATCGGCAGCGCAAAGGTCTGCTGAAAATCAAGCAACTCCGGCGGAGGCTCCTGATAGCTGATCATGCCGATCTCGCGGGTGATCTTGCGCGCGCGCGCGAGCGCCTGCATCACGTCGAAACCGGTAGCTTTCGCCAGCACGACCGGAATCGCCAGCCGGCTCTTCAGATAGGCGCCATTCGATCCGGCCGAAATGACGGCGTCACAGCGCTCGGCCTGCAGCCGCGCACGAATCTGCTCGACCGCATCCTCGAAGCCGAGATTGATCAGCTCGACGCTGGCGCGATCGTCAAACTCCAGCATGATGTCGCGGAACATGTCGAACAGCCGCGAACTGGAGACGGCCCAGAACACCGGCCGGTGGCCGGAATCACGCAGGGACGGGGAGGGACGGGCCATGTTTCGTAAACACCCAGTGTTTCAAAAAGACGAAACATTGAAACACAGTTTGAAACAGGCAAGCAAGTGAGCACTGCCGCTTGATGGTTAAGGGTATTTCCAAGGCCTTGTTTTTTCTGGAATTTTCAATGCTGCGCCGCAGCGAAAAAAGTGCTGTCACCAATGGCACGGCGATTGCAATAATGCAGTCGCTTTATCCCCCTGAAACAGTTTT
>JACCDQ011046773.1_pt1 | contig 10176 bp, 10 predicted proteins | sample 7446031 | NCBI WGS metagenome assembly JACCDQ01 (sample SAMN15323442, study PRJNA562643) | freshwater metagenome | isolation source: river surface water | place: USA:Blue River Watershed | collected 2017-08-17 | reverse complement strand
GCTACCAGGTGCCGCAGCCCTTCGGCAACATGAGCGTCTTCGAGAACCTGGTCACGGCCGCCAGCTTCGGTGGCGGCAAGACCGAGTCGGAGGCCTGGGACCAGGCGGTCCAGGTGCTCGAGCAGACCGGCCTGATGCCGTATGCCAACAAGCCGGCCGGCTCGCTGACCCTGCTCAACCGCAAGCGGCTCGAGCTCGCGCGCGCCCTGGCCACCGGGCCGGAGCTGCTGCTGCTCGACGAGATCGCTGGCGGCCTGACCGAGCACGAGGCGGCCGAGCTGGTCGATGAGCTCAAGCGCATCAAGGCCACCGGCGTGACCATGATCTGGATCGAGCATGTGGTGCACGCCCTGCTGTCGGTCGCCGACCGGCTGTTTGTCATCAACTTCGGCCAGCAACTGGCCGAGGGCAAGCCACACGACGTGATGAACGATCCGGAAGTCCAGCGTGTCTACATGGGGATGGAGGTCTGAGATGGCAGCCGTATTGCAAACCCGCGACCTGCAGGCCTTCTACGGCGACGCGCAGGCGCTGTTCGGCATCGACTTCGAGCTCAACGCGGGCGAACTGGTCGCGATCATCGGCGCCAACGGTGCGGGCAAGTCGACCTTCCTCAAGTGCCTGACCGGCCTGGTCAAGGCCGAGCCCGAGGCGATCCGCTGGAAGGGCCGGCCCGTGGGCGGCCAGTCACCGGGCGACATCGTGCGCCAGGGGCTAGCGATGGTGCCCGAAGGCCGTCGCCTGTTTCCCTCGCTCAGCGTCGAGGAGAACCTGCTGATGGGCGCCAACGCCGGCCGCAAGGGCCCCTGGAGCCTCAAGCGCCTGTACCAGATGTTCCCTATCCTCGATGAGAAGCGCAACGCCCCCGGCACCTCGCTCTCGGGCGGACAGCAGCAGATGGTCGCGATGGGCCGCGCGCTCATGAGCAACCCCGAGGTGCTGCTGTGCGACGAACTCTCGCTGGGCCTGGCGCCGATCGTGATCCGCGAGATCTACCAGGCCATGCCGGCCATCACGGCCGAGGGCATGACGGTGGTGATCGTCGAGCAGGACGTGACGATGGCGCGCCAGGTCTCGCAACGCCTGTACTGCTTCCAGGAAGGCAGGGTCTCGCTTCAAGGTGCCTCCAGCGAGCTGAGCCGCGAGCAGATCAGCCAAGCCTATTTCGGAGTCTGAATCCCATGGAAACCTTAGTACAGGGCCTGCTGCTCGGCGGCCTCTACGGGCTGTTCGCGCTCGGCCAATCCCTGATGTTCGGCGTCATGCGCCTGACCAATACCGCGCATGGCGACTTCCTGATCCTGGGGGCGTTTTGCTCGCTGGCACTGGTCGCGCTGGGCCTGGCGCCCTGGGTCGCGCTGCTGGCCACGCTGCCGCTGGCCTGGGTCGCGGGTTACGCCATGCAGCGGGTCGTACTCAACGGCCCGCTAGGCAAGGACCCCTTGCCCTCGCTGGTGGTGACCTTCGGCCTGTCGATCGTGATCCAGAACCTGCTGCTGGAGCTGTTCTCGGCCGACCCGCGCTCGATCGACAGCGGCGGCTTCGACCAGCTCAGCTGGGCCGTGACCGACAGCCTGTCGGTGGGCGTGCTGCCGCTGACCATCCTGCTGTTGGCCGTGGCTGCGACGGCCGGGCTGCAGTGGCTGTTCAACCACACCGCGCTGGGCCGCTCCTTCCGCGCCGTCTCGGACGATCGCGAGATCGCCGAACTGATGGGACTGAAGTCGCGCCAGGTCTACGCGCTGGCCACCGCACTGGCTTTCGTGCTGGTCGGGCTGGCGGGCACGCTGCAGGGCATGCGCACGACGGTGGCGCCGGCCGACGGTCCGATGCTGCTGCTGTTCGCCTTCGAGGCCGTGATCATGGGCGGCATGGGCAGCTTCTGGGGCACGCTGGCCGGCGCCATGCTGCTCGGGCTGACCCAGCAGGTGGGTTTCCGCCTGGATCCCGGCTGGGGCATCTGGGCCGGCCACCTGATGTTCCTGACCGTGCTGGTGCTGCGCCCGCAGGGCCTGTTTCCCAAGACCCGTGGCTGAGGAGATGAATCCCATGACTACTGCTTACACCGTGGTGCGTGGCACACGCGCCAGCCAGGCGCTGTCCTTCGCCGCGCTGGTCCTGATCGCCCTGGCGGCCAGCCTGCCGCTCTGGGGCGAATCGAGCTGGATGCGCGAGTTCGTACAGATCGCCTGCTATTTCATCTTCGCGATGATGTGGAACCTGCTGGCCGGCTATGGCGGCATGGTCTCGATCGGGCAGCAAGCCTTCTTCGGCCTGGGCGGCTACGTGATGCTCGCGCTGGGCAACTTCGGCGGGGTCAATCCCTTCCTGGGGGTGCTGCTCGGTGCGCTGGCTGCCGGCCTGATCGCGATCCCCGTCTCGCGCATCGCCTTTCGGCTTCAGGGTGGCTACTTCGCGATCAGCACCTGGGTCATCGCCGAGGTGTTTCGGCTCTCGATCTCTAACATCGCAGCGGTGGGCGGCGGCTCCGGCACCACGCTGACGGCGTTGCGCGGCATCGACAAGGCCACCCGCGAGTCCACCACCTACTGGATGGCACTGGCTTGCGTGGTCGCCTCGATTGCGCTGGTCTACCTGTTCCTGCGCAGCAAGCAGGGCCTGGCCCTGCTGGCGATCCGCGACAACGAAGTCGCCGCGCGCTCTCAGGGCATCGCGGTGGATCGCATGAAGCTGGCGGTCTATGCGGTCGCTGCCTTCGGTGCCGGCCTGGCCGGTGCCCTGTACTTCGTCGGCAACCTGCGCATCAGCCCGGATGCCGCCTTCAGCGTCAACTGGACGGCGTTTGCGATCTTCATGGTCATCATCGGCGGCATCGGTCGCATCGAGGGTCCGCTGGTCGGCGCACTGATCTTCTGGGCGCTCAACAAGCTCTTCAGCGACTACGGCAGCGGGTACCTGATTGGCCTCGGACTGCTGGCCATCGTCGTGACGATCTACTTCAAGCAAGGCTTGTGGGGCTATGCCCAGCAGCGCTGGGGCTGGACGCTGTTCCCGACCGCGCGCCGGCTGGTGCTGACCCAGGATGCTGCCAGCAGCCCGAAACCCCGGCCTGGCGGAGTGCCTGCCGCCGCCAAGCCGGCCAGCGCCACCGCCTGAAATCCTGCAGAGCCGCCCGGCCAAAGGGGGCGGGCGGCTCTGCCACCACTCACCGCTAAGGCTGTGACGGACCTGTTTCGACAGGGCCGAGTCCCCCTACGTTCCAACACAAGTCAGGAGACAAGAATGATCCATCGCAATCTGATCGCCGCCGCCGCGCTGCTGGCCACCCTCGGTACCGTCCACGCCACTGAAGGCGGCGGCTCCGTCTACCCGCACGGTACCGAGAACTTCATGTCCGGGGCACTGCCGCCGCCCGGCCTCTACGGCATGGTGTTCGGCAATCACTACAGTGCCGACCGCGTCAACGACCAGGACGGCAACGACCTGCATGTGCCGGGCTTCAAGGTGCGAGCCAACGTGGTCGCGCCACGCCTGGTCTGGGTGACCGGCCAGAAGGTCATGGGTGGCGATCTGGCCGCGCATGTCATCGCACCCCTGGTCGACCTGAAGGTCAGCACCCCGGGCGGCACCCAGAGCAAGTCGGGCCTGGGCGACCTCACGGTCGGCCTGGCGCTGGGTTATCACCACAGCCCCAATCTGCACAGCGTCGCCGCGCTCGATGCCTACCTGCCGACCGGCGGCTACGACAAGAACGACATCGCCAACATCGGGCGCAACTATGCCGCTATCGAGCCGGTCTACGCGCTGAGCTACATCGACCCTAAGGGCTTCAACGGCGACATCAAGCTGGGCTACCTGATCAACCAGCGCAATGACGACACGAAGTACCGCTCGGGCAACGAGTTCCACTTCGACTATGCCGCAGGCTGGGGCCTGGGCAACGGCTGGGTGCTGGGCGTCGGTGGCTACTACAAGCAGCAGCTGACGGGCGACTCGGGCGCCGGCGCCAAGGGCGACAACAAGTACCGCGGCCTGGCCATCGGTCCCAACCTCAAGTACGACAGCGGCAAGGGCTGGTTCGTCACCGCCAAGTGGCAGAAGGAGACCCAGGTCGAGAACGGCGTCCAGGGCGATGCGCTCTGGATCAAGGCGGTGTTCCCGCTCTGATGTTGCTTAACGTTTAGCGAGTTTTGGAGCGAGTGTCGGGTGCCAGCCATGACTGGCATCTGATCAACCAAAGTCATGAGGATTTGAGGTCAAAGTAAATGAGCGCTATCAACCATGCAATTGCGCATATCGTGACATGGCGACTCAATGGGCAAACGGCCGCAGACCGAGAACGGCAAGCCCAGCAAGTTGTGCGGGCCTTCGAAGTTCGGCGACACGAGGTTCCAGGCCTGCGGCGGATGGAGGTAGGGGTGAATATCGTCGAGGCTCCAGATGCCTGGGATGTCGCGCTCTACATGGAGTTTGCGTCCCGAGCTGACCTGGATGCTTACCAGACACATCCCTCACACCTGGAAATCAAGCAGCTGGTTGGTCCCATGCGGGCTGCACGCGGCCAGGCCGATTTCGAATTGCTCGCTGGAGGGCAAAGCCAGACGGATCGTACATTTGATAGCCCGGAAACGACCCGTGTTGCCCAGGAATGGTGCAGCCAGGAGACAACATGACACACGCAGATAAACCGATCAAGAACGTACTTTTCATTATGGCCGACCAGCTGCGCTGGGACTACCTCGGCTGCTATGGCCACCCCAGCATCAAGACGCCTCACATTGATGCACTGGCCAAGCGTGGCGTGCGCTTCGCGAACGCCTTCGTGCAGGGGCCCGTCTGCGGTGCCTCGCGCATGTCCACCTACACCGGCCGCTACGTGACCAGTCACGGTTCAGCCTGGAATTTCGTCCCGTTGGCGGTCTCGCAGAAGACCATGGGCGACCATTTGCGGCCGCATGGCGTGCGCTGCGCTGTGGTCGGCAAGACCCATGTCGAAGCCGACAAGGAGGGCGCTGCGCGGCTCGGCATCGACACCACGCAGGATCCGGGTCGGTTGGTGATGCACGGCGGTTTCGAGCCCTACGAGCGTGATGACGGCATCTGGCCACCCGGCTTCAAGGTCCAGGGCAACCCTTATTGTGACTACCTGCGTCAGCAGGGCTATGGCGGCGACAACCCCTGGCACGACTGGGCCAATTCCTCGCAGGGCGAGGACGGCGAGCTGCATTCAGGCTGGCAGCTGCGCTGGGCCCGCGAGCCCGCACGCATCGCCGAGGAGCACAGCGAGACACCGTACATGACCAACCGCGCGATGGACTTCATCCGCGAGCAGGGCGATCGGCCCTGGGTGTTGCACCTGTCCTACATCAAGCCGCACTGGCCGTATGTGGTGCCGGCTCCCTACCACGACATGTACGGCCCCGAGGACGTGCTGCCGGCCCAGCGCAGCGAGGGTGAGCGCGTCGATCCGCACCCGGTCTACCGCGGCTTCATGGACTATACGCCTAGCACCACCTTCAGCCAGGAAGAGGTCAGGCAGACCGTGATCCCGACCTATATGGGACTCATCACGCAGGTCGATGACCACATCGGCCGACTGATGCAGTTTCTGCAGGAAACCGGTCGTGACCAAGATACGCTAATCGTCTTTACCAGCGACCATGGCGACTACCTGGGCGACCATTGGATGGGCGAGAAGGAGTTGTTCCACGACGCGATCGTCAAGGTGCCCTTGATCGTGGTCGACCCGCGCCACAGCGCAGATGCCAGCCGCGGTAGTGTGTGCGATGCCATTGTCGAGTCGATCGACCTTGCGCCCACCTTCCTTGATGCGCTGGGCCTGCCGCAGCCGGCCGAGTGGCTGGAAGGCGCTTCGCTCCAGCCCCTGCTGCACGGACAGAGCGGCCTCTGGCGCAAGGACCAGGCGGTGAGTGAGAACACCTTCGCCTTCCGCGACTGTGTGCGTCTGCCGATTGGCGCACCGGTCGACCGCTGCAACATGACCATGGTCCGCACTCACGAGTGGAAATACGTTCACGTTGACGGCCTGCGGCCCATGCTGTTTGACCTCCTCAACGATCCCCAGGAGCTCCACGATCTGGGTGCTTCGCCCGAGCACGCGGCCGTGCGCGAGCAGATGCAGCGTCGCTTGCTCGACTGGCTGTTCTGCCGCCGTCGCACCACCGGCATCTCCCCCGTCGGCATAGAAACCTGGAACAAACGGGAACTCAAGGCCGGCATAGACATCGGGGTCTGGTGAACCCAGAACCTGGACTGCATGACCCAACTATTACAACAGGAGACAAAAATGAAACTGAAGCTCAAAGTCACCGTCGCAGCCTTGATCGGTGCCACAGCAGTCATGGCATCCGCCTCGACCCCGGCTTGGCCCGAGAAACCGCTGCGTTTTGTAGTGTCTTTCCCGGCCGGTGCGCCAGGCGACATCGTGGCGCGAGTGATTGCGCCAGAACTGCAGAAGGAACTCGGCCAGCCCGTTATCGTGGAGAACAAGCCAGGTGCCGGAGGCAACATCGGTGCCCAGGAAGTGGTCCGCGCGACTGATACCTATACCTTCTTGGTTGGTCCTGACACCATGTACACGATCAACCCGCACCTCTACCGCAAGCTGGCCTTTAAGCCGCTGGAGGATCTCAAGCCCATCATGCTGCTGGCCAGCTTCAACCAGATGCTGGTTTGCCATCCTTCGACGCAGATCAAGGGGCTGGGCGACTTTGTCCGCAAGGCCCGCGAACAGCGCATGGACTATGCCTCGGGTGGTCCGGGCGTTCCCGGTCACATGGCGATGGAGATGCTGCTCGATGCCGCAGGCGTCAAGATGGAGCATGTGCCCTACAAGGGGCCGGCTCCGGCGATGCAGGACGTGCTGGCGGGTCAGGTGCCTTGCGGCTTCCTGGCCGCACCTGCTGTTGGCCCGCAGGCCAAGGCCGGCAAGCTCAACGCGCTTGCGGTATCCGGAGTCAAGCGTTCGCCTGGTTCACCCGAGGTTGCCTCGGTAGCTGAACTCGGCTTCAAGGGTTATGACGCCTCCTTCTTTGAAACGCTAGCAGCACCGCGCAATACGCCGCAGGTCGTGATTGACAGGCTGCAGAAGGCAGTTGCCAAGGTGATGCAACAACCCGAGATCCGCAACAAGCTGCTGGGCGGTGAGCTTGATCCGGTTGCAAGCACCAGTGCCGAGGCGGAGCAGCGTCTGCGTGCTGATCAACAAAAATGGGGCAGGGTAGCCAAACAGATTGGCCTGCAACTCGACTGACAGCTGAATCAACAAAACAGGAGAACTCAATGGTCAAACAGGATCTCGATGCACTGACACAGTCCGTCATGGAACGTTTCGCTGATACACCAGACGCCCGACTCAAGGTCATCATGAGCTCGCTGGTCAAGCATTTACATGCTTTTGCTCGGGAGGTGAACCTTACCGAGACCGAATGGTTCAAAGGGATCGAGTTCCTGACGGCCACCGGACAGAAATGCACCGAGACACGCCAGGAGTTCATCCTGTTGAGCGACGTTCTCGGACTGTCGATGCTGACCGTGGCCATGAACAATGACAAGCCCCAAGGCTGTACCGAGGCGACCGTGTTCGGGCCTTTCTATGTCCAGGATGCACCGCACTACGAAAACGGGGAGGATGTCGCCAACGGCGCCAGTGGCCAACCCTGCAAGGTCAAGGGCACAGTCAGGGGGGCAGGTGGCGAGCCGGTACCCAATGCCGTGATCGAGGTCTGGCAGGCCGACGATGAAGGGCACTACGACGTGCAGAAAGAGGGCCTGGAGCATGCACAGGCCCGTGGCGTGCTGCACGCACGCAGCGACGGCAGTTTCTATTTCAAGACCATAGTGGCGGAGGCCTACCCCATCCCCACAGACGGTCCTGTTGGCGAGATGCTCGAAGCCACCAAGCGTTCGCCCTGGCGTCCCGCGCACCTGCATTTCATGATCAAGGCAGAAGGCTACGAAACGCTGATCACCCATGTGTTCCGGCGCGGTGATGCCTACCTCGACGCAGATCCCGTGTTCGGAGTCCGTCAGTCGCTCATTGCAGACTGGATTTCTCAGGCCGACGGCAGCACCTTGCTGGATTTCGACTTCGTCCTGAACCCGGTTCGCTCCTCTTAATGAGACTCGATGCCATGAAAATCCCCGAAACCCTGCGGGTGATCCGCGACGAGCACAACGCTCTCTCGGGTATGTTGCAGTCCCTGAGCCTTCTGATCCGTCGTGGGCCTGGAGACGAACCGCAGAGATTCTTCGACACGCTCGAAGCCATGCTGTTCTACATCGACGAGTTTCCCGAGCGTCTGCATCACACGAAGGAGTCCGGCCTGCTGTTTCCGCGTGTGGTCAAGCTTGCTCCACAAACAGCAGACGCGGTCGCCAGACTGGAGCATGACCATGCCAAGGGCGAGCCCGCTGTGCGCGAATTGCAGCATTTGTTGCTGGCTTGGAAATTCCTTGGCGAGTCGCGCCGCGCAGCATTTGTTGATCAGTTTGGCCGTTATCTCAGCTTCTATCTGGAGCACATGCTCCTCGAAGAACAGGAGATACTGCCTGTTGCCGAGAGATGTCTGTCGGCGCAGGACTGGGCCGACCTTGATCAAGCGTTTGCGGCCAACCGTGATCCGTTGACAGGCAAATACCCACCTGACGATATCTACGAGCAATTGTTCAAGCGCATCGTCCATGATGCACCTGCACCGATCGGTCTGGGTGGCTGAGTCGGTCTGAAGGATGGCGGGCTTCTCGTCAACCCTGCGCTTGGTCTGGCTGACCGCCTTTGCCAGCATGGCGTCGGCTCGGGTTTGCGACCCGATGCTGCTGGTGCTCTCACGCGAGTTCAATGTCAGCACCGGCGAGGCGGCGGCGGTCGTCTCATGGTTCGCGATTGCGTACGGCGGCATGCAGTTGCTTTACGGCCCTTTCGGCGACCGCTACGGCAAGCTGCGCGTGATCGTGTTTGCCGCGTTCGCCTGCTCTTTCTTCAGCCTGCTGACCGCGCTCGCACCCACTTTCGGGCTGCTGGCACTCGCTCGCGCCGGAATGGGCGCGACCGCTGCGGGTATCGTGCCAATGGCGATGGTCTGGATCGGCGACCAGGTGCCCTACGACAAGCGCCAGGAGACGATCGCTCGCCTGACCAGTGCGACGGTGTTGGGTCTGATGATGGGGCAGTGGTTCGGCGGCGTTGCCGCCGACAGCCTGGGCTGGCGGGCCGCTTTCTTCGTGCTTGCCGGTTTGTTCTTCATCGCCGCTTGGCGTCTGTTCCGCAGCGTCGGTGCCCAACAGGCGCCACAGCCCGCCCAGGCCGCTGTCGGTGGCACCGCCTACGCGCTCAAGGCGCTACAGCTGCTGCGACTGCCGCGCGTGCGCTGGGTGCTGGCGATGACCTTAGTCGAAGGCGCGCTGGCGTTCGGCTCGATTGCTTTTGCACCCAGCCTGCTGACGCAGAACTTCGGACTGTCGGCATCGTCGGCCGGCGCGATGATGATCCTGTACGGCATCGGTGGCCTGTGCTACAGCCAGCTGGCAGGCCGCTGGATCAGCCGGTTAGGCGAGCGTGGTTTGGCACTGGTCGGCGGTGCACTGATAGCGCTCGGCCTGCTGCTGCTGACTTGGGCCAGCCAGGTCTGGCTCGGCGCGCTGGCCTGCATCGTTGCTGGGCTGGGTTTCTACATGCTGCACAGTAACCTGCAGGTGCAAGCAACGCAGATGGCACCCGAAGCGCGCGCTACCGCCGTGACGCTGTTCGCCTGCACGCTGTTCTTCGGGCATCGTGCTGCTCGGTCTCAGTCTGGACCGGGGGGTGTTGGCGTACGCTTTCAGCGCTGCAGCGCTGGTGATGCTGGTCTTGGGCTGGCAGGTTTCGAGCAAGGCCCGGCGGCGCTGAAAGCTTGCGCAGCAATTTACTTCTCCCACTCATGACCCGATCGCAGCGACTCTTTCCCTACCTGTCCTGGCCGAGCCCGGACGCCCAGCTGCTGCGCGGCGAAGCGCTGGCCGGCCTGACCGTGGGCCTGATGGTGATCCCGCAGGGCGTGGCCTATGCCGCGCTGGCCGGCATGCCGCTGATCACCGGCATCTACGCCTCCATGCTGCCCGCCCTGGTGGCCGTGCTGTTCAGCGCCTCGCCCCGGCTGTCGGTCGGGCCCACCGCGCTGTCATGCCTGCTGGTGAGCGCAGGCTTGAGTGGCCTGG
>JACCDQ010945700.1_pt1 | contig 10178 bp, 9 predicted proteins | sample 7446031 | NCBI WGS metagenome assembly JACCDQ01 (sample SAMN15323442, study PRJNA562643) | freshwater metagenome | isolation source: river surface water | place: USA:Blue River Watershed | collected 2017-08-17 | reverse complement strand
GTGATCCAGCACTGGACGCAAGAAGCCCTAACTCCGCCATACTATCTGCAAAGTCAGGTTTACCGCCTGGATCTATCCCAATAAGGGCTGCTTTAACTGCTTCCATAAGAAGTTAAGCGTCTGAGGATCCCTCATCCGCACGAAACTCCACGGCTCTAGCAGGAACCACTGTTGAAATGGCATGTTTGTAAACCATTTGAGTCACAGTGTTACGCAAAAGAATCACATATTGGTCAAATGATTCAACATTTCCCTGTAACTTAATGCCATTCACCAAATAAATGGATACGGGAATATGCTCTTTTCGCAAAGCATTTAAAAATGGATCTTGTAAAAGTTGGCCTTTGTTATTGTTCATGCCTGCTCCTTCTTTCTTATTGGTTGTTTGGAGTCTTACTCTAAAAAAACTGGTCTCAATTAATCTTTGTTATCAGTGAATTATCCCTAAGTTTAACTAAGCTCTGTAAAAAGTGTTTTTCACTTCTTTTTCTTGCCTTTATCCGAGTCAACAAAAGGGTTTTGACCCGTTCTGAATTCAAGCCTTAATGGGGTCCCGCGTAACTTGAAAGCCTCTCGGAAGCGCCCCTCTAGGTAGCGACGATAACTATCAGTCACACCACTCAAAGCATTACCGTGAATCACAACAATCGGCGGGTTTGATCCACCTTGGTGCGCATAGCGCATCTTGGGTCTAGACATACCAACGCGCTTGGGTTGCTGAAACTCAACCGCCTCTTCCAAGATACGGGTCAACTTTGGAGTTGGCAACTTAGACATGGCCGCTGCATAAGCTGCGTCCACGTCCTTGAACAATTCTTTAATACCAAAGCCTTTGATAGCTGAGATTGGATGAACGTTGGCAAAGTCCAAGAAACGAAGTTTTCTAGCGATATCTGTTCTGGCACGTTCTTTTTGGTAATCGTCCATACCATCCCATTTATTCACCGCCAAGACCAATGCACGACCAGCATCGACAATAAATCCTGCAATGTGAGCGTCTTGCTCAGAGATGTCTTGCTGGGCATCCAGCATCAAAATGACCACATTCGCATCAGCAATCGCTTGCAAGGTTTTCACAACCGAGAATTTCTCGATGGCCTCAAAAACTTTGCCACGCTTGCGCAAACCTGCTGTATCGATCATCACATACGGTTTGCCGTTTCGTGTAAATGGCACGTCAATCGCATCACGGGTTGTACCAGGCATGTCAAAAGCAATCACACGTTCTTCGCCAATCAAGGTGTTGATGAATGTCGATTTACCAACGTTTGGTCGACCAACCACGGCAATTCTCATTGGCTTATCGGTGCGATCATCTTCTTCAGGCTCATCAGGCAAACCCAATGAATCCAAAGCATCATCAATCATGTAGCGAACACCATCACCGTGTGCTGATGAAATCGCCACGGGCTCGCCCAAACCTAATTCATAAAAGTCTGCTGTGACTGTGGCATGAGCCATGCCTTCAGCTTTGTTGACTGCCAAAATCACTGGGCGACCAGTCTTACGTAAAAAGTCTGCAATAACACGGTCTTGAGGTGCCATACCCAAACGGGCATCCACCAAGAAAATCACCACATCAGCTTCAACCACTGCTTGCTTAGTTTGCTTGGCCATCTCAGCCAAGATGCCTGTTTTAGCAACAGGCTCAAAACCACCCGTATCGATACAAATGAACTCGCGCTCACCAACACGACCATTGCCATAGTGACGATCACGCGTTAAGCCAGAAAAATCAGCTACCAAGGCATCACGCGAACGCGTCAAGCGATTGAATAGTGTTGATTTACCAACGTTTGGTCTGCCAACAATGGCAATAACTGGTTTCATAGATTCTTTAAGCGTCTAATCAAGCTAGGCTTGAATAATTTCTTCCAAGCCACACTCAAGCAGATCTAATTTAATTAGGGCGATAGGCAGATAAAGTGCCGCCTCGTGTTTGAACGATCAATAATCCATTAGCAACAATCGGTGCAGCACTGACTCCACTGCTATCAACGCGGACTCTGGCAATGGCTTGACCACTGGCTTGCTCCAAGAAATGGAGATAACCTTGTTTATCACCCATCACAAGCACGCGACCAACTGCCAATGGCTCACCAACATCACGCCAAGTCATCGTCTCATTGCGCCAAACTTCAACACCATCAGCTGCCCTGTATGCCACAACATGAGATTTTTCATCAGCTGCGAATACTAATTCTTGCGATTGAGCAGTCCCTGTATGACTTGAAAAATCTTTTGCCCAAATTAAAGTACCACTGGCCATATCACCGCAAGCAATTCTTCCCTGGAAGGCAACTGCACACAAGCGTCGACCTAACACGGTTGGCTTAGCAGAGACATCCGTCATGCGCTCGATTTCTGAGAAACCCTTAGGGTAAGACAACGATGCTTCCCATAAAACACTTCCTGAAGATAAACCAAGCACGCCAATTTTGCCGCCTGAAAACCCTGTCACGAATGCATCGGCAGCAACTGGGACCATCGGAAAACTATTTCTAAGTGCCAAGGGTGATTGTGGACGAACATAAGACCAACGACGCTTACCTGTTTTTGCATCTAAACCAATGAAGCGATTATCAATCGTTCGAATCACTGCAAGACCACCCAATACGAGCGGCTCCGTTAACACTTCCCCGCCAACCTTTTCTTCCCAAAGCTTCTGACCATTTGAATCGTAGGCATAAACAAGGCCCTTGGTTGAACCAACGACAACAACATTGCCATCACTACCAGGTCCTGATGAAATATCTGAAGGAGCTTTGACTTGCCAGACGGCTTTACCTGTCAAAACTTCAATTTTGGAAATCAAACCATTACCCGCTGAGGTATATAAATAATCACCAGCCAAGACTGGTCTCATCACAAAAGTATCAGATTTACCAACGCTACTGGACCACACTGAAGTGACTGAAATTTTTTCGTCAACTTTGGTCAATGCAGCAGGCTCACGCTTTTTGACACTGGAGCACGAAGCCAGAAAGCTTATGGCTAATAATGCCCAAGCAAGTTTAGATAAAGATTTAGTCATTAACGACCTCCAACAGCATCTAATTTAACCTTCAATAAACGTTTTGCTTCATCAGCAGCATCTGGGTTCTTTGCTAACTTATCCCAAGCTTGTTGATAAAACTGACGCGCTTCAGCCGTTTTTTGTTGAGCTAACTGAACATCGCCGCGTCTCTCAAGCAATAATGGCTCAAAAGCTTTTGAGACAGAAGCGCTGGCTACTTTTTCAGCATCAGCAAAATCAGACTTATCAATCAATAAAGAAACCAAGCGGGCTCTGGCAACATCGCGGTGGGCATCTGACGAAGCCTTGGACATGGTCCAACGCAATTGCTGCTCTGCGGCTCCCATATCACCTGAACTGTTTGCGACTTGAGCAGCCACCAATCCAGCCATACCAGCATAGCTGGTTGATGAATATTGATCTTGCAAATCTTTGGTAGCCCTTAATACCCCGGGAATATCTTGCTTTTGAGCAGATATCAACAAAGTGTCATACAGCTTGCTAGCTGCAAGAGAAGATCTGTTCTGCCACCAATTCCAAGCAGTGAAAGAAGCATATGAGAGCAAAATTAGGATAAGGATTGCAATCAACCACTTGCCATATTGCTTCCACCAAGCTTTGAGCTCGGCTAATTGTTCTTGTTCTTCTAGATTGAAATGCATAGTTCTCTCTTATTCTGAAGTACTGACTAATTGATTAATGACCTCATCAACCAAATTTTCCATTGAGACTGTGATTTGCTGTCCATCACGGCGCAAATCTTTCAACTGAACTTGATTGGCAGCCAACTCATCAGGCCCAATAATAATCGCATATGCAGCTCCGCTGGCATCTGCTTTTTTCATCTGTGATTTAAAGCTAGCAGCCTCACCATCGGCAGAGCAATGCAGAATGACTTCTAGACCAGCACTGCGCAGACGCTCAGCCATGATGAAAGCGGGCTCAAGTGTTTCACCAGCTTGGTGCAGCATATAAATATCGCACCCCGCTTCCAAATCACTGGCCAAGCCTTGCTCTTTCATTAGCTCAATCACGCGCTCCATGCCCATGGCCCAACCGCACGCTGGGGCAGCTTTTCCACCCATCTGGGCAATCAAAGGATCATAACGACCGCCGCCGGCAACCGTGCCCTGCGAGCCCAACTCTGTTGTGACCCACTCAAAAACAGTCAAGTTGTAATAATCCAAACCCCTCACCAAACGAGGATTGATCGTGAAAGGCAAATTATTGGCTTTCAGTAACTTTTGCACACCCTCGAAATGTTTGAGAGATTCCTCTCCTAAATAGTTCAAGATTTGTGGAGCAGATTCAACGATGGCTTTCATCGCAGGATTCTTGCTATCAAGAATGCGCAAAGGGTTTGAACCCAAGCGTCGCTTTGAATCTTCATCAAGCTCAGATTGGTGCTTTTTAAAATGCTCAATCAAAGCCTCTCGATGCGCTGCGCGCTCATTGGCTTGACCCAGTGAATTCAGCTCTAACTTGATGCCTGACAAACCTAAGTCATCCCATAAACGCTGACACATCAAAATGATTTCAGCATCAATGTCTGGGCCAGCAAAACCAAGAGCTTCAATGCCCAATTGGTGGAACTGTCTATAACGACCACGTTGTGGACGCTCATGTCTGAACATTGGACCTGTGTACCAAAGACGCTTAGGCCCTTCATAAAGCATGTTGTGCTCAATCACCGCTCGAACAGCGGCCGCTGTTCCTTCAGGCCTCAAGGTTAACTGCTCACCATTCAGACCATCTTCAAAGGAGTACATCTCTTTTTCAACAATATCTGTAACTTCGCCGATACCGCGTTTAAAAAGCGCTGTTTGCTCAACGATCGGGGTACGAATTTGCTGGTAACCATAGGCTCTCACCAAACTCTGGATAGACTGCTCTAAGTGAGCCCAGAGTGGTGCCTCTGCTGGAAGCATGTCATTCATGCCGCGCACACCAGTGATTTTATTTTGCTTATTCTGGCTTGCTTGTTTTTCTTGACTCATATTCTTACCCACTCACTTTGTTCTGATATGTATTTTTGACATATTCATCAACAATCAATTGAAACTCTTCGGCGATTTTGTCGCCACGCAAGGTTTTGACTTTGACACCGTCAACAAACACAGGAGCTGCTGGAGACTCTCCAGTACCTGGCAATGAAATACCAATATTGGCATGCTTGCTCTCACCTGGACCATTCACAATGCAACCCATCACGGCAACGTTCATGGCTTCAACACCTGGGTGATTCTTTTTCCAGATAGGCATTTGATGACGAAGATAGGACTGAATACGTGAAGCCAACTCTTGGAAATAAGTACTGGTTGTCCGTCCACAACCTGGACAAGCGATGACCATTGGCGTGAAGTGACGCAAGCCCATGGTTTGCAAAATCTCTTGAGCCACGATCACTTCATTCTCTCGAGGAGCGCCTGGTTCAGGCGTCAATGAAATGCGAATCGTGTCGCCAATACCTTCTTGCAACAGCACAGCAAGCGCGGCGGTCGAAGCAACGATGCCTTTGCTGCCAATACCTGCCTCAGTCAAGCCCAAATGCAATGGATAATCACAACGCACAGCAAGATCTCTGTAAACAGCAATCAAATCTTGAACATTACTCACCTTGCAAGACAAAGTGATCTGATTACCTGGCAAACCTAATTCCTCTGCTCTTTGAGCGGATTGCAAAGCAGATTGAATCAAGGCTTCAGCCATCACCTGATTCAACTCTTTAGGAGCGGAACTCGCAGCATTTTGATCCATCAGTTTTGCCAGCAAGTCTTGATCAAGGCTTCCCCAGTTCACACCAATGCGAATTGGCTTTTTGTACTGGCAAGCCATCTCAATCATTTGCGAGAACTGCACATCGCGCTTGGCACCTTGACCTACATTACCAGGATTGATTCGGTACTTTGATAAAGCCTGCGCACAATCAGGGTAATCTTTTAAAAGGGTATGGCCGTTGTAATGGAAGTCGCCCACCAATGGAACATACACATCCATTTTGTCGAGTTGCTCACGAATCGCAGGAACGGCTGCTGCCGCAGCTGGAGTGTCGACCGTGATACGAACAATTTCTGAGCCGGCTCTGGCTAATTCTTTGACCTGTATCGCAGTGGCAATGGCATCAGCAGTATCAGTATTGGTCATCGACTGAACGCGCACCGGCGCATCACCACCGACAGTGACGACCTGACCAGCCCATTCAATATTGGACTGACGACTAATTCTTCTTTTGACTGGCGAAGTAGGATTCGAACTCATGAACGAGTGACTCCTTTTTCGAATTTAACCACCTGCATTCTTTGTTTAACATTGGTGCGGTCTTTGACATCACCTGCCAATTGACCACAAGCAGCAGCAATGTCATCACCACGTGTTTTACGCACAGTGGTAATGATTCCGGCATCCATGAGGCGTTTGGCAAAATCTTGCACACGCGCAGGACTTGATTTTTTCAAACCAGAATCAGGGAAAGGATTGAACGGAATCAAGTTCAACTTGCAAGGTATTTTCTTGAGTAAATCGACCAACTCTTTTGCATGCTGATCAGAATCATTAACGCCATCCAACATGCAATATTCAAATGTTAAAAAATCTCGTGGAGCAAATGGTAAATAACGCATGCAAGCAGCCATCAACTCTTTGAGTGGATATTTTTTATTGATTGGCACAAGCTCATCACGTAAGGCATCATTGGGCGCATGCAGTGACACAGCCAAAGCCACAGGCAAGTCATTCGCCAAACGATCCATCATGGGAACAACACCTGAAGTTGATAAGGTCACACGGCGACGAGATAAGCCATAAGCGTTATCGCTCAACATCAAACGCATCGCACCAACGACAGGCTCATAGTTGAGCAAAGGTTCACCCATGCCCATCATCACCACGTTCGAAATCACTCGGCCTTCATGTTCATCAAGCGGCGTACCATCGTAACCATCAATTCGTTTGATTGCACCAGGTTCTTTTCGCAAGGTGTGTTCAGCCATCCAAAGTTGGCCAATGATTTCACCGAGTGTGAGATTTCTTGAGAAGCCCTGCTTGCCTGTAGAACAAAAACTACAGTTCACCGCACAGCCTGCCTGAGAAGAGATGCACAGTGTGCCTCGATCATCCTCAGGGATGTAAACCATTTCTACTGCATTGCCATCAGCCACATCCAACAACCATTTACGGGTGCCATCTGCTGCTTGCTGATCGCTGATAATTGGTAGAGCAGATACACAAGCTTTTTCAGCGAGTGTTGCTCTGAAGGTTTTGGCCAAATCGCTCATTTGAGCAATATCAGCCTCACCACGCTGATGAACCCAGCGCATCAACTGTTGAGCACGAAACGGTTTCTCCTGGAGGGAGGCGATGTAATCGCTCATTCCCTCAGGATCAAAGTTCAGTAAGTTGATGCGTGAGTCAATCAATGGGATGAATTAACGTGAGAAAACTTGCATGCCTGGGAAGAAAAATGCAATCTCAACCGCAGCTGTTTCAGGAGCGTCTGAACCGTGCACTGCATTCGCATCGATGCTGTCAGCAAAATCAGCACGAATCGTACCTTTGTCAGCCTTCTTAGGATCTGTTGCACCCATCAATTCACGATTCTTAGCAATGGCGTTCTCGCCTTGCAAAGCTTGAATCATCACAGGACCTGAAATCATGAAATCAACCAAATCTTTGAAGAAAGGACGATCTTTGTGAACGCCATAAAACTGTTCAGCTTCTTGACGTGAAAGATGGGCCATCTTGGCAGCAACAACTTTCAAGCCAGCAGCCTCAAAACGAGCATAAATTTGACCAATAACGTTTTTAGCTACTGCATCAGGTTTGATAATAGAAAGGGTGCGCTCAATTGCCATGAATAAACTCCATTGATAGATAGATTAAAAACCCCAAATTATACAGCGTTCATGAGGGATTTCCCGAGTCAAAAATTGCTAAAAGCGTTGATTTTTAAGGAAAAGTCCCAAAATCGAGTGGCTAAAATGGGGCTTCTAAGGCAAAAAACCACAAAAACACCCCTATTTGTCTATCAACAATCGATTTTCCCCTTGAAATTCATGGGAAATGTCTATACTTAGTACACGAGTCCAGTGGTGGACGAGTCATGTTTAAACATAAAGGAGTATCAATGAGCGATTTAAACACTTATGGTTTTGGAAATAGCGGCGCTACATCCAGCGTTCAGGTCCGCAACCGAGTGTTGCGTAACACCTACGCACTCTTAGCGTTATCAATGGTGCCTACAGTATTAGGCGCTTGGATTGGTGTTGCGACAGGATTTTCACTTTTTGCTGGAAGCCCTTTCATTGGTTTGATCGCCTTTTTAGCGATCGCGTTCGGTTTTTTCTGGGCAATTGAGAAGAACAAAGATTCTGGACTAGGTGTGGCTCTATTACTAGGCTTCACATTCTTCATGGGTCTGATGCTCTCACGTTTGATTGGCTCAATTCTTGGCTTAAGCAATGGCGCAAGCTTGATCATGACCGCCTTCGGTGGCACAGCCGTGATTTTTGCAGGTATGGCAAGTTTGGCTGGCACTGTTAAGAAAGACTTGTCAGCAGGTCTTGGCAAATGGTTATTCGTTGGCGTGATTTTGTTGCTACTTGCTTCAGTGGCTAACATTTGGCTACAAATGCCTGCTTTGATGCTCACAATCAGTGTTGTAGCGATTGCGATCTTCTCAGCATTTATTTTGGTTGATGTTCAGCGCGTGATCAATGGTGGGGAGACAAACTATGTGGTGGCAACTTTGAGTATCTACCTCAGTGTCTATAACGTGTTTAGTAATTTGCTAGCGTTGTTAGGCATTTTTGGTGGTGACCGCGAGTAATCCACACAACTATAAGAAAAGGCCAGCATTGCTGGCCTTTTTTATTGCGCGTTGTTTACATCAATCAAGGCGACAAATGATTTAACGTTCAAAAACTGCGATTGACTCGATATGCGAGGTATGAGGGAACATATTGATCACACCAGCAGCCTTCAATCGATAGCCTGCTTGACCAACGAGGATGCCAACATCTCTGGCCAAAGTCGCTGGATTACAAGAAACGTAGACGATACGTTTTGGTAAATGAGCTTTTAATTGAGCATCGTCAGACTTGGCCATGATGCCCATTGATGTTGCCAAAGCCATTGCACCATCACGTGGCGGGTCAATCAGCCATTTATCAGCCTTACCCCATGACTGAATGACCTCTGGAGTTACTTCAAACAAGTTACTGCAAGCAAAGTTAACGCGCTCACCCAAATGATTGTGAATGGCATTTTCTTTGGCGCGTTTTGTTAGCTCATCACTGCCTTCAATCCCAAATACTTCTCTCGCCCTTCTAGCAAGCGGTAATGTGAAATTACCAATCCCACAAAATAAATCAATCACGCGCTCAGATGCTAGAGGAGCTAGCAACTGAATCGCTTTACTGACCAAGACCCTATTGACCTGGTGATTGACCTGTGTGAAGTCTGTGGGCTTGAAAGGCATTTCAATATCGAACTCTGGCAAGCGATAGCAAAGATGACTTTCTGTCGGATACAGTGGATAAGCACTATCAAGACCATCAGGTTGTAACCACATATCAATGCCATGAATTTCTGCAAAATTGATCAGCTTTTGCTGATCCTCAGCACTCAATGGCTCAAGATGTCTTAGAACAAAGGCAGTTGTCAAAGAAGCAGGTGTTTTACCTTCACCAATCGCAAATTCCAGTTGCGCCAATTCTCCAGGAATGGATAACTGCGCAATCAACTCCCTCCAACGTGGTAATAAATTGGAGACATGAACTGGCAAGATATCGCATGACAACATGTCAGTGATACGACTGCCCTTTTTTTGATGAAAGCCAACCAAGACTCGACCCTTGGGGATCTTGAAGATTGATAAGCGGCCACGGTAGCGATACTCCCAAGTTGGACCAGATATCGGTCGCAAGATGATTTCTGGTTTTACTCGACCAAGATACTTCAAGTTATCTTCAAGCACTCTTTGCTTCATCGCTAACTGCGCTCTTGCATCCAAATGCTGCATCGAGCAACCACCGCACTCATTAAAAGAGGGGCATTTTGGTGTGACACGACTCGATGAAGTTTTATAAATATGCGTGAGTTTGGCTAACTCAAATTTGCTTTTAACTTTATAAGATTGAAATTCGACATCTTCTCTGGGCAAGGC
>JACCDQ011772867.1_pt1 | contig 10179 bp, 10 predicted proteins | sample 7446031 | NCBI WGS metagenome assembly JACCDQ01 (sample SAMN15323442, study PRJNA562643) | freshwater metagenome | isolation source: river surface water | place: USA:Blue River Watershed | collected 2017-08-17 | reverse complement strand
TGGCGTGACCGGGTTCCTGACCCTGCGATGCGCGATGATGCCACTGCTATTTACCGGGATGTCCTGCGCTTTTTTGTGAACAACAGCGATTTTGTTTCTGCGCTTTCGCCAAGCGGAGATGGCCTGCTCATGGCCAGCAAGCGAGCGCACTAGAGGATTTCAAGCATAAAAAAAGACCAGTCGCTTTTGACTGGTCTTTTTTATTGAGCTTAGTTTTTGACTACGCCCGCTAGAACTTGGTGAAGGTTCTTGGCCTCTTCTTCGTTTACTGAAACGACAAGTCGACCTCCGCCTTCTAGTGGAACTCGAAGGATGATCAGTCCGCGAGGTTCGCGTTCTGCCTCCATTGGACCGTCGCCGGTACGTGGCTTCATTGCTGCCATTGAGAACTCCTTGAATAGCTGGCTTTTTACGGCCGAAGTTCTATTATCCCACGGTGAGCCAAGATCTAAGACCGCTTTCGCAGGCATAGATCTGACTGCACGGTACCGCTTCATCATCGGCATGGGCCTTTGATGGGTCGCCCGGGCCATAGTTGACCGCTGGCACACCTAGTTCGCTGAATCGGGCAACGTCGGTCCAACCGTACTTTGGCCGTGCTTCAGTCTTGGTGGCGGCAACAAAAGCTGCTGCCTCTGGTCGGTCAAGACCTGGGCGGGCACCCTCGGCAACATCGGTGACTACCAACTCAAAGCCGGCAAATACCTCACGCAAATGCGCCTCAGCCTCAGCACCCGACTTGCTAGGAGCAAACCGATAGTTAACCGTGACTACGGTTTCATCTGGAATGACATTGGTGGCAATTCCGCCGCTGATCAAAACTGCATTCAAGCTTTCGCGATAAACCAAACCGTCAACGTCAATCTCTGCCGGCTGGTAGTTGGCCAAAATGGTTAGCGCCTGGGCAGCACCGTGAATAGCATTTTTACCCATCCAAGGGCGCGCCGAGTGTGCCTTGACTCCGCGGAAGGTTAGATCAACGCGCATGGTGCCGTTGCAACCACCTTCAACCTGCGCCGAGGTTGGCTCACACAAAACAGCAAAGTTGGCCTGAAGTAGATCGGGGCGGTTGCGAGACAGACGACCCAAACCGTTCTTCGATGCCTCTACCTCTTCGTGGTCGTAGAAAATCCAAGTGACATCTACATTTGGTTCGGCGACTGTAGCAGCAAGTTTTAGCTGAACGGCAACCCCGGCCTTCATGTCTACTGTGCCGCGGCCGTAGAGCACTTGCTCGCGCTCCATCGACAACAACTGCACCGGAAGGTTATTGGCAACCGGAACCGTATCGATGTGACCGGCGATAACCACACGCGAATCGCGACCAAGGTTGGTGCGGGCCACAATTGCGTCGGCGTCGCGAATTACCTCAAGGTGCGGGTAGGCAGACAGTGCCGCTTCGATGGCGTCAGCCAAAGCTTTCTCGTTACCCGAAACCGACTCGATGTCGCAAATTTCACGGGTCAGTTCTACTACGTCAGCTTCTAGATTCAGGGTTACAGGCGCCATAGAACGAGCCTAACTTGTAACCTTGACTCTATGACTCAAGCAGCTTTCCTAGATTCCAAGGCATGGGGCCACGGCCTGGCCACCATCGCAACTGACGGCACGGTTCTCGACGTTTGGTTTCCGAACCCACAACTGGGCGATGCCCCGACCGATGATGCCCTTTGGGTTACGCCTAAAGAACTAGACGCTCTTGCCGGTGAAGATGCTCGCCGCCGCGTAACCACCCAGGTGGTCCGCACCGAGTTAGATCTAACCCAGCCGGTATCTTCGACTGCCGACGCCTACCTGCGCCTTCACCTGCTGTCACACCTGCTGGTCAAGCCAAACTCAATCAACCTTGACGGCCTGATTCCGGCCCTGCCGATTGTGGCCTTTACCAATGTCGGTCCGGTATCAATTGATGACATCGATGAACTGCGCCCAACGCTTACCCGCGCTGGAATCAGCGTTTATGCCATCGACAAATTCCCGCGCCTAGTCGACTACGTGACTCCGAAGAAAGTCCGAATCGCAGATGCATCGCGGGTTCGTTTGGGTGCACACCTAAGCCCGGGCACCACCATCATGCACGAAGGTTTTGTGAACTTTAATGCCGGAACTCTGGGCACCTCGATGGTTGAGGGACGAATTTCGCAGGGCGTTATTGTTGGCGACGGAGCAGACATTGGTGGTGGCGCCTCAATCATGGGCACACTATCCGGCGGCGGTAAAGAGCGCGTTGCAATTGGCGCCCGTGCGCTGCTCGGCGCAAACGCCGGTGTTGGTATCTCGATTGGTGACGACTCAGTTGTCGAAGCTGGCCTCTACGTAACTGCTGGCACCAAGGTCACCATCATCGATGGTGAGGGTGAGAGAACCGCCAAGGCAGCAGACCTTTCCGGAGTGGCCAACCTACTGTTCCGCCGCAACTCGGTTACCGGTCGCGTCGAGGTACTGCCTAGATCTGGCGTTGGCATCACGCTCAACAGCCAGCTGCACGGCTAGTCTCGGACTGAATCCCAGCCGTATTCAGGCATTGGGTTGGCCCCAAGCATCACTGGTGCGTGGCCAACTGGCAAAACCACACCGATGGGCTTGAAGGCGCGCGGAATTACCACATCACTCGGAAAAGTTGCCAGCAGTGAGTGGTCCTCTCCCCCGCCGATGACCCAGTCAAACTCATTCGCTTCGATGGCACGGGCTGCTTCTTCAAGCACGGCCTCAAAACCCTGAAGCTGCAGGCGGTCGATTTGAATGGTCACCCCTGATGCCTTTGCGATTCGAGCGGCATCCTTAGCCAAACCATCGGATAGGTCCAGCATCGAAGTTGCCCCGGCTGCGGCTGCGTCAACTCCAGAGGTAATCGGTGGTTGCGGGCGGCGCTGCGTGTCAACCAATGCGTCGTAGGCCGAAATAGCATCACGGTTGGCGCTTTGCAACAGAGCCAAGCCAGCTGCTGCGCGCCCCAGAGTGCCCGCTACAGCAACAATGTCGCCAATCTGTGCACCTGAGCGCAAAACCGGCTCGCGGCCCTCGAGCGAGCCGTGTGCAGCCACTGAAATCATGATCTGTTCACTGGCAGCTAGGTCTCCGCCGACAACCCCACAGCCCGGAGCAAGGCGCTCGCAGGCGTCACGCAGGCCGTCGGCAAATGACTCGAGCCAGTGAATCTCGGTTCGCGCCGGTGCGCTGACTGCAACTACTAAGGCGGTTGGGACGGCACCCATCGCTGCCACATCAGCAATGTTGGTTGCCACAGCCTTCCAGCCAAGGTCATAACCGGTGGACCAATCCAACCTAAAGTCATGGCCCTCGATCATGGTGTCGGTGGTAACCACAAATCTGCCATCCGGGGCACTGATTACGGCTGAATCATCGCCGGGCCCAACCAAGGCATGCTGCGATGCGTTGAGGCGCGAGATGGTGCGCTTGAGGCTTTCGTTCTCGCCGAGCGAGCCGATGGTTTCTGCAGTATTCACATAACAAAGGTAGCCTGTTGGAGATGAAGATTTTGAAAGCTCAGGCAACTGTGGGCGCACTGCTTTTGGCCACGATTGGCCTAACCGGCTGCGCCACCACGGTGACACTAGACCCGGCACCGCTAGCCAATGACCCTAACTGCGCTGAGGTAATTGTTCGTCTGCCCGAGTTGGTCGGAGATCAATCCGAGCGCCCGACCAATGCCCAGGCCACAGCAGCTTGGGGCGACCCAGCATCAGTGTTGCTGCGCTGCGGATTGGAACCAGTGTTGGTCAGCGACCTACCTTGCGTAACCGCTGGTGGAGTGGACTGGCTAGTGGATGAGTCAGAAAAACCGTCTTATCGATTCATCAGTTTTGCGCGGACCCCGGGAACTGAAATCATCGTGGATTCAAACGCCATCTCTGGAATTACGGCTCTCGAGGCGCTTGGCCCTGCGGTGCAAAACATCGAGGCATCAAAAACCTGCACCACCGCTGAATAGTCAGAGTTAGTGCTTGGCAGTGAGGCCCAGGTTGATGAGTTCGTCGATCAAATCTGCATAGGCAATGCCTGACGCCTGCCAAAGTGACGGAAACATTGATAGCGGCGTAAACCCAGGCATGGTGTTGATTTCATTCACGAAAAAACCGTCGGCGGTCAAGAAGAAGTCGACTCGACCCAGACCCTGGCAACCCAGTGCCTCAAACGCACGCCGAGCAATGCTCTGCATTTCGGTCAACTGGTCCTCGGTCATGGCTGCCGGAATGATTAGGTCGACGGAATCTTCATCCTGGTATTTGGCATCGAAATCGTAGAAATCGCGACCGGTGACGACAATCTCACCCGCAACCGAAACCCGAGGCCGAGCGCCATCACGGCCAGAAAGCACAGCGCATTCAACCTCACGGCCAACCAATCCGTGCTCGACCACCAATTTGTTGTCGTGCTCGAGAGCCAAGGCCACCGCTGAGGCAAAGTCATCCCAGTTCTTGACCTTTGAAACACCCACCGATGAACCGGCGCGCGCAGGCTTGACAAAAACCGGGAGGCCAAGGTTTCGGACCGCCTCGAGTGATGACTCTGGGTCGCGCATCCAGTTGGCTTCGCGAATGACAACGTGCGGTGTAACCGGAATCTTGGCATCTTGAAAAATTGCCTTGGTGAACTCTTTGTCCATTCCGGCAGCCGAGGCCAAAACGCCATTGCCGACGTATGGAATACCGGCTAGCTCGAGGAAGCCCTGGATCGTTCCGTCTTCACCGAAAGGACCGTGCAGGACCGGAAAAACGATGTCTACCGCGCCGAGCGAGGAACGACTGCCGTCGATGCCAATGCGGTAAATCTGACGACTTCCATCCATGGCAAATTCAACTCGAGCGCCTTCATCCTGAACCACGGCAAGCTCACCCTTGCGCAACGCCCAACGCTCAGCATTGTCTTCGGCAGGTACAAAAACACCCTGGCGGGTAATGCCCACCGGAATAACGTGATACTTGCTGCGATCAATCGCGCCTAAAACACCGGCTGCTGTTGCACAGGAAATTGAGTGTTCGCTTGATTTTCCGCCAAAAAGCAGAACCACGTTGAGTTTGGCCACAGTTACTCTCCGACCGGGCCCAGGGTGCCATTAGTTAGGTGGGGCGCAATGTCCTTTGGCGCCAGCTTGCCCTGCAGCACCAGCTGAACCTGCTCCACAATCGGCATCGATACACCTTTGGCTTTGGCTAGCTGAAGAATTGGAGCAACCGAAGCCAGGCCCTCTGCCGTCTGAGACATGCGCTTTTGCACCTCTTTGAGGGTGTAGCCCTTGCCCAGCATCTCACCGGCCTTGTGGTTGCGTGACAGTGGCGACTCAGATGTTGCAATCAGGTCACCCAAACCAGCCAGGCCGACCATAGTGTTTGGCTCGGCACCGTAAGCCACCGAAAAACGGGTCAGCTCGGCAAGGCCGCGGGTCATGATTGAGGCCTTGGTGTTTTCTCCGTAGCCAACACCGTTGACGATTCCAATGGCAACGGCAATTAGGTTCTTGAGGATTCCGCCAAACTCGGTGCCAATCACATCTGAGTTGGTGAAAGTTGTGAAGTACTCGTTGGTAGCCGATTTTGCTACCGCCTGAGAAGTCTCTTGGCTGATGCTCGAAGCCACCGATGCGGTTGGCTGCTCAGCTGCAATTTCAAGGGAAAGGTTTGGACCAGAAACCACTGCAATTTGTTCCTTGGCAAAACCAGTGACCTCGGCAATAACCTCGCTCATGCGCAGACCGGTGTCTTTCTCGACGCCCTTCATCAAGCTGACCAGGATGGCCTTCGGCGGCAGCAGCGGCCCCCATGATTCAAGGTTGGAACGCAGGGTCTGCGAAGGAATTGATAGATATACCTGCTCAGCACCCTCTAGAACTGCGGCGACATCACTCGAGGCCTTTAGGTGAGCCGGAAGGTGGATGCCCGGCAGGTAATCGCCGTTGCGGTGGTCTTCGTTGATCTCTTCAACCACGTCTTCGCGGCGAGCCCAAAGGGTGACCTGATTTTCAGGATTATCGGCAAGAACTTTGGCAAAGGTGGTTCCCCAGCTACCCGCACCCATAACAGCAATCTTGGTCACGGTTACTTGCTCTCTTTCTTGAAGTTTCCGGCAACAGTTTGCCCAGCCTTCACTGGGTCCCAACGCTCAGCAGGGGCTGATTCTTTGCGGAGTTTCTCGACCAATAGTGTGATTTCGTGCATCACCAAATCGGTAGCCTCATGCAGTTCGGCCGGGGTCAGTTGCTTTTTACGGTACTTATCCAGATTGATTTCATCGCCAACGATGATGTCAACCGGCTTCCAGAATCCCGGTCTAAATTTGCTACCGTACTGCGGCAGAATCTGCTCACTACCCCAGTGGGCCATTGGGTAAACCGGCACATTGGTTTCAATAGCCAGACGGATGGCACCTGACTTACCGCGCATTGGCCAAAGGTTTGGCTCGCGGGTCAGGGTACCTTCTGGGAAGATCGCGATGGTGTGGCCTGCCTCTAGAAAGGCGTTGGCAGCGCGCATCGGAGCATCGTTGCGTTGGCCCGAACGGTAGACAGGAATCTGCCCAGCTGCACGAAGAATTGAGCCGATAACCGGTACTCGAAAAAGCCCCTCTTTGGCCAAAAAGTGGGGCGCCCGCTTGAGCACTCGATAGACAAAGTAGGCAACCGCTAGAGCATCAACGTTGGTGACGTGATTGGCCACCAAGATGTACGGCCCCTGCTTCGGCAATTTTTCTTGGCCGGTCGGGCGGATCCGAAACATGGCACGCACGATCGGAATAAGAATGGCTGCCACTAATGCGAGCACCGCATTGAGTTCCGGAGATTTGATCTTCGGCATTGGAAGTGCTTTTTTGGACTTTGCCATGGTCGGTTATTCGCTGTAGCTGAAGTCGGCGCCGAGGTCGGTCAACTTCTGCAAGAAGTGCTCGTATCCTCGAGAAATTAGCTGCACATTGGTCACGTTTGAGGTGCCCTTGGCCGCCAACGCCGCAACCATGTGGCTGAAACCGCCACGAAGGTCAGGCACCCGGATGTCAGCTGCGTGCAACTCGGTTGGGCCAGAAATAACCGCAGAGTGGTTGAAGTTTCGCTGACCAAATCGGCAAGCGGTACCGCCTAAGCACTCACGGTAAATCTGAATCTGCGCACCCATCTGAACCAGTGCGTCTGTAAAGCCAAAGCGGTTCTCGTAAACCGTCTCATGGATGATTGACAAACCCTTGGCCTGAGTAAGAGCTACAACCAGTGGCTGCTGCCAGTCAGTCATAAATCCAGGGTGCACGTCAGTTTCAAGAACTACCGGCTTGAGGTCGCCACCCGGGTGGTAGAAGCGGATGCCCTCGTCTTCAATTTCAAAGGCGCCGCCAACCTTGCGGAATACGTTCAAGAAGGTGGTCATTTCTTGCTGACGGGCTCCGCCAACAAAAATGTCTCCCTTGGTGGCCAACGCGGCACAAGCCCACGAGGCAGCTTCGTTGCGGTCAAACAGAGCGCGGTGGGTGTAACCCTTTAGTTCCTTGACGCCCTCGATGCGAATCACGCGATCGGTGTCTACCGAGATGATGGCGCCCATCTTCTGCAGGATTGCGATGAGGTCCATGATCTCAGGCTCAATCGCTGCGCCAGAAAGTTCGGTAAGGCCCTCGGCACGGGTTGCGGTGAGCAATACCTGCTCGGTTGCACCCACCGATGGGTAAGGCAGGCTGATTTTTGCGCCCTTCAACCCACGAGGAGCCGATAGTCGGGTGCCGTTCTCGAGTTCTTCGATGACAGCTCCGAAGTTTCTAAGCACTTCAAAGTGGTAGTCGATTGGGCGATCACCGATGTGGCAGCCGCCGAGGCCCGGGATGAATGCCTCACCCAAACGGTGCAGCAACGGGCCACAGAAGAGGATTGGAATTCGAGAAGATCCAGCATGTGCGTCGATGTCAACCATGCGTGCCGAGGCAACATTGCTTGGATCCAGGCTCATAACGCCGCCTTCAGAGTGGCTAATCGCCACTCCGTGTAGCTGAAGGAGTCTCGAAACAATGTCGACGTCACTGATGAATGGAACGTCTTTGAGCACGCTTGGGGTCTCGCCCAGCAGCGCGGCAACCATTGCCTTGGTAACTAGGTTTTTGGCACCCTTGAGGTCAACCCGGCCGATTAGTGGCTTGCCACCGGTAACGGTGATCTGACTCATCGGTCTCCTTAGTTCTTAATCGGAAGGGTCTTAGGCATCCAGGCTGGGCGCTTGGCTTCAAAATCAGTGATTGCCTGTTCGTCGCGCAAGGTTAGACCGATGTCATCTAGGCCCTCAAGCAGACGCCATTTAGTGTATTCATCAATCTCAAACGGAACGGTTAGGTCACCAATCGTGGCGGTTTGCTCAACCAGATTGATGGTGATTGATGAACCAGGGTTGGCCTCAATTGCCGCCCAGAGCTTCTCAGTGTCTTCTTCGGTGATCTGCCCCGCAACCAAGCCTTGCTTGCCAGCGTTACCGCGGAAGATGTCGGCAAACTTGCTCGACAAAACGGCCTTGAAACCGTAGTCGCGTAGTGCCCATACCGCGTGCTCACGGCTGGAACCGGTACCAAAGTCTGGCCCGGCAACCAGCACCTGGCCGCGCTTGTAAGGCTCTTGGTTCAGCACAAACTCAGGGTCATTGCGCCAAGCCGAAAACAGTGCGTCTTCAAAGCCGGTCTTGGTGATGCGCTTTAGGTAAACCGCTGGGATGATCTGATCGGTGTCAACATTGCTGCGGCGAAGCGGTACAGCAACGCCAGTGAAAACTTCGAACTTTTCCATTAGTTGTCTCCGTCAAGGTCAGCAGGTGATGAAAGGGTTCCGCGAATTGCCGTCGCAGCAGCAACCAGAGGAGACACCAAGTGGGTGCGGGCACCCTTACCCTGGCGGCCTTCAAAGTTTCGGTTTGAGGTTGAAGCGGCTCGCTCGCCCGGCGCCAACTGATCTGGGTTCATACCCAAACACATTGAACAACCGGCAAAGCGCCACTCGGCACCAAAGTCCTTGAAGACCTTGTCAAGGCCTTCGGCTTCTGCCTGCAGACGAACGCGTGCCGAACCAGGAACAACCAAGAAACGAACGCCGTCCGCCTTTTTTCTGCCCTTGATAATCTCGGCAGCGGCCCGAAGGTCTTCGATGCGGCTGTTGGTGCAAGAGCCAAGGAACACGGTGTTGACCGGAATTGACTTCATCAGAGTTCCAGGCTGAAGATCCATGTACTCGAGCGCGCGCATTGCAGCGGCCTTCTCGTTTGGGTCATCGATGTCATCAGGGTTTGGCACAGCGTCGAGCAAGCTAACACCCTGGCCCGGGTTGGTGCCCCAGGTTACAAACGGGTCAAGCTGGTTGGCGTCCAAGAAGACTTCAGCATCAAACTTGGCGCCTTCGTCGGTTGGCAAGGTGTTCCAGTACTCAACTGCGGCATCCCAGTCAGCACCCTCTGGCGCATGTGGGCGACCCTTTAGGTAGTCGTAAGTAGTTTGGTCCGGCGCAACCATTCCAGCGCGGGCTCCGGCCTCGATTGACATGTTGCAGATAGTCATTCGGGCTTCCATAGACAGGGCACGGATGGCGCTGCCTCGGTACTCAAGCACGTAACCCTGGCCACCACCGGTGCCAATTTTGGCAATCACGGCAAGGATGATGTCCTTGGCGGTCACACCTGGGCGCAGGGTTCCTTCAACGTTGATCGCCATAGTTTTGAAAGGCTTTAGCGGAAGAGTCTGGGTAGCCAAAACGTGCTCAACCTCGCTGGTACCAATACCCATGGCCAAGGCACCGAAGGCACCGTGGGTTGAAGTGTGAGAGTCACCACAAACAACAGTGATACCCGGCATGGTTAGACCAAGCTGAGGGCCAACCACGTGCACAATGCCCTGGTCTTTGTCGCCAAGTGAGTGAATTCGCACACCGAACTCTTTGGCATTGGTGCGAAGGGCCTCAATCTGGGTACGGCTAGTTGGGTCAGCGATTGGCTTATCGATGTCCCAGGTAGGAGTGTTGTGGTCTTCAGTGGCAATGGTTAGGTCGGTGCGGCGAACCTTTCGACCGGCCATGCGAAGCCCGTCAAATGCCTGTGGGCTAGTTACCTCGTGCACCAAGTGCAGGTCAATGTAGAGCAGGTCCGGAGAGCCATTCTCGCCTTTGACCACCAAGTGGTCATTCCATACCTTCTCAGCCAGAGTTAACGGCTT
>JACCDQ010186246.1_pt1 | contig 10179 bp, 10 predicted proteins | sample 7446031 | NCBI WGS metagenome assembly JACCDQ01 (sample SAMN15323442, study PRJNA562643) | freshwater metagenome | isolation source: river surface water | place: USA:Blue River Watershed | collected 2017-08-17 | reverse complement strand
CTGGTTTGGTAGGTCGGTCGCGGCAAAGCGGGCCTGAAGGCCGGTGGCCGAACCGGCACCGAGAAGAAATAGGGCGAGCAGCAGCATCGGGAAGAATCGAAGCGAGGCGGCCGTGATAATCAGGGTGGCACCGGAGATGGCGATGGCAGCGCCCGAGGCCAGGGCCACCTTGCGGCCGCGAGAGTAGGCCAATCGGGCAAGCGGGATGGCCCAGGTGGCAGCGCCGAGGGTCGAGAAGGTGGCTGCGGCGCCGGCCCAGGCGGCCGAACCGCTCAGGTCCTGGGCTAGCAGGGAGCCAATCGAGAGGGTAGAGCCGAGCCCAAAGCCGCTAAGTACCTGTCCGGCAGTCAGTGTGCGGACGGTCTTGCGTTGCAGTAAAGGCAGGTTTTGAGTGGACATCAGCCCCAGCCTAAGCCGATATTGCGGTTAAACTTGGGGTTCAAGCTAATTGAGGTGCATTAATGGGCAATCAGCCGCTTACCCTTGCCGAAAAGGTATGGAACGACCACCTGGTCGCTAAAGGCGAAGACGGCGCACCCGACCTGCTTTACATCGACCTCCACCTCGTTCACGAGGTAACCAGCCCGCAGGCATTCGACGGTTTGCGCATGGCGGGCCGTCCGGTTCGTCGCCCTGACCTCACCATCGCGACCGAAGACCACAACACTCCGACCTGGGACATTGATCAGCCGATTGCCGACCTGGTCAGCCGCACTCAGATAATGGCGCTGCGTAAGAACGCAGAAGAATTTGGCATTCGCATTCACTCACTCGGCGACATCGATCAGGGGATCGTGCACGTGGTCGGTCCGCAGCTCGGACTCACCATGCCGGGCATCACAGTGGTTTGCGGTGACTCACACACTTCCACTCACGGCGCATTCGGTGCGTTGGCGATGGGTATCGGCACTAGTGAAGTCGAGCACGTGCTCGCCACACAGACTCTTCCGTTGAAGCCGTTCAAGACCATGGCCATCAACGTGGAAGGCACTCTTCGCCCGGGCGTAACCGCGAAGGACATCATCCTCGCTGTGATCGCCAAAATTGGCACCGGTGGTGGACAGGGTTATGTGCTCGAATATCGCGGTTCTGCAATTCGTTCGCTCTCGATGGAAGCGCGCATGACTATTTGCAACATGTCGATCGAAGCCGGTGCTCGCGCCGGAATGGTTGCGCCTGACGAAATTACTTTCGAGTACCTAAAGGGTCGCCCGCACGCACCACAGGGTGCCGACTGGGATGCAGCCGTGGAATTCTGGAAGACACTTCCGACCGACGACGGCGCAAAGTTCGACGCCGAAGTTTTCTTGGATGCCAACACATTGGATCCATTTGTCACCTGGGGTACCAACCCTGGTCAGGGTGTCTCGCTTCTCGGCGAGGTGCCTTCACCGGATGACTACAGCGACCCCAACGACCGTGCCGCAGCTGAGCGCGCGCTTGAATACATGGACTTGAAGCCAGGCACCAAGCTCAAGGACATCAAGGTCGACACCGTGTTCCTTGGCTCATGCACCAACTCTCGCATCGAGGATTTGCGCGCTGCCGCCGAGATAATCAAGGGCAAGACCAAGGCCGAGGGGCTTCGCATGATGGTGGTGCCTGGTTCTGCAAAGGTTCGCGCGCAGGCCGAGCAAGAGGGGCTCGATCAGGTCTTCAAAGACTTCGGAGCTGAGTGGCGCTTTGCCGGTTGCTCAATGTGTCTTGGCATGAACCCGGATCAGTTGGCTCCGGGTGAGCGTGCTGCATCAACTTCAAACCGTAACTTCGAGGGACGTCAGGGTAAGGGTGCTCGCACTCACCTGGTGTCTCCACTGGTAGCAGCGGCCACCGCAATTCGCGGCACGCTGTCGTCTCCTGCAGATTTGATTGAAGGTAACTAATGGAAAAGTTCATTGTTGAATCAGGTGTTGCAGTTCCGCTTCGTCGCAGCAACGTCGACACCGATCAGATCATCCCTGCGGTTTATCTAAAGCGCATCACCAAGACCGGTTTCGAAGATGCACTCTTTGCATCATGGCGCGGAGATAAAGATTTCGTTTTGAATCAGGAGCCATACAAGAACGGTCAGGTGCTCATCGCCGGCCCAGACTTCGGTACCGGTTCTTCTCGCGAGCACGCAGTCTGGGCGCTTCGCGATTACGGATTCAAGGCAGTGTTCTCGAGTAAGTTCGCAGACATCTTCCGAGGCAACTCTGGCAAGCAGGGGCTGGTCACCGGAATCATCACAGACGAAGATACCGAAAAGTTGTGGACTGCAATCGAAGCGCAGCCTGGAGTTTCGGCGACAGTAGACCTCGAAAAGAAAACCGTTTCGGTTGGCGATGTCGTGGTTCACTTCGAAATTGACGAATACACTCGCTGGCGTTTGATGGAGGGCTTGGACGACATCGGTCTGACTCTTCGCGACGAGCAGGCAATCACCGACTTCGAAGCTAAGCGCGAGGCTTGGCGTCCAAAGACACTACCGGCTAGGAGCTAGTCCAGATGAGCCAAATCACTGTCCGCGGAGGCAAGCCGCTAAAGGGTCGCGTCGACCTCAAGGGCGCTAAAAACCTGGTCACCAAGGCCATGGTTGCCGCGCTGCTAGGCGATGGCCCGAGTGTGCTCAAAGATGTACCGTTCATCAGCGATGTTGAAATCGTTTCGCGTCTGCTGCAGTTGCACGGCGTGAAGATCACTCACAGCGAAGACGGCGTGATGCACCTCGACCCGACCAACGTAAAGTCTGCGCGTATGATCGACATCGATGCACACGCTGGCTCATCACGAATTCCAATTTTGTTCTGTGGTCCGCTGCTGCACCAGTTGGGTGAGGCGTTTATTCCTGGACTCGGTGGCTGCCACATTGGCGACCGTCCAATCGACTTCCACTTCGAAGTGCTGCGCAACTTTGGTGCGGTAATCGAAGAACTTGAGAACGGCACTCGCTTGTCTGCACCTAAGGGACTCAAGGGTGCGAAGATCAGCCTTCCTTATCCTTCAGTCGGTGCTACCGAGCAGGTGCTGCTCACAGCAACTCGCGCAGAAGGCGTCACTGAATTATCGGGCGCGGCAATCGAACCAGAGATTATGGACCTAATTGCCATCTTGCAGAAGATGGGCGCAATCATTTCTGTCGACACCGATCGAGTGATTCGCATCGAAGGCGTTAAGCGTCTCGGTGGCTACTCACACCGCGCACTGTTCGACCGCAACGAAGCCGCATCTTGGGCCGCTGCTGCACTCGCTACCAACGGAGATATCTTCGTCGGCGGAGCGCGTCAGCAAGAGATGACAACTTTCTTGAACGTCTTCCGCAAAGTCGGCGGAGCTTTCGAAATCGAAGACGATGGCATTCGCTTCTATCACCCGGGTGGAGATCTCAACCCGGTGGTCATCGAGACCGATGTGCACCCAGGCTTCATGACCGACTGGCAGCAGCCGCTCGTGGTTGCACTAACCCAGGCCAAGGGTCTTTCGATTGTTCACGAGACTGTGTACGAGCAGCGCTTCGGCTTCACCGACGCACTGGTCGAAATGGGTGCGAGCATCCAGATTTACCGCGAGTGCTTGGGTGGCAGCCCTTGCCGCTTCGGTCAGCGTAACTTCAACCACAGCGCTGTTATCAGCGGCCCGACAGCCCTGAAGGGCGCGGATATCCGGGTGCCTGACCTTCGCGGTGGCTTCAGCCACATGGTCGCTGCACTGGCAGCAGAGGGCACCTCGAACGTCACCAACGTCCAGTTGATCTCTCGCGGCTACGAGCACTTCCTGCAGAAGCTCACCGACCTCGGCGCCGACTTCACCTATTCGGAATAACTTCACGAATGTCGAAGAAACCCAAAAAACAACTTCCGATGCCGAAGGTTAAATCGGTAGAGAAGTCGTTTAGCGTTCGCGCAGCTGCATCGATTTTGGTGCCACTGGTTCGTTCGATGTTCCACCTCAAAGTCGAAGGACTCGAGAAACTTCCGAAAAAGGGTTCATACATTTTGGTTTCGAATCACGTGACCAACGTAGATGCACTTGCGGTCGCATACTTCATTTACAAATACCTAAACCGCGGACCGCACTTCCTAGCTAAGGAAAGCCTTTTCCGAATTCCTGGAATCGGCAAGATCCTCACCGCGGCCGGACAGATTCCGGTCTACCGAAGCACTCACCGCAACGATGGTCCGCTGCGCGCAGCGAATCAGTATCTTGCCGCCGGTCACTGCATCGCAATTTTTCCTGAGGGCACACTCACTCGCGATCCTGAACTGTGGCCGATGCGCGGACGCACCGGTGCTGTTCGCCTTGCGCTAGAAACCAACGTTCCGGTTTATGCAATCGCACACTGGGGTAGCGAAGAAATTCTGCCGACCTATGGAGCAAAGTTCCGTCCGAACCCAACCAAAGCTGTTCGAATTCTGGTCGGTGGCGAAATCGATCTCGCTAAATTCCGCAAGAAGCAACTGAGCCCTGCCGAAGTGCAAGAGGCAACCGAATTGGTAATGGACACCATCACCAAGCTCGTCGAAAAACTTCGTGGTGAAAAGGCACCGGCCAAGCGCTGGGATGCTGCGGTCGCAGGACAGGCCGCCACTGGAAACTTCAAGAAAAAGGAAAAAAAGTGACCAAGATTGCGGTAGTCGGTGCCGGTAGCTGGGGTACCACTTTTGCCAAGGTGCTTGCCGATGCCGGCAACGACATCTGGCTCTGGGCTCGACGTGAAGACATCACCGAGGAAATCAACGACACTCACCGCAACGGTGACTACCTGCCGGGCATCAACCTGCCACACAACCTTCGTGCCACCAGCAACATCGCGGAGGCACTAACCGACGCCGAACTAGTCTTTCTCGCCGTTCCTTCGCAGTCGCTCCGCGGCAACCTGCAGGAGTGGGGAGCGCACCTGCCGACGAGCGCAATCTTGGTCTCGCTCATGAAGGGCGTCGAGCGCGACACCGGCCTTCGCATGAGTGAGGTAATTGCTCAGACCACCGGATTCCCGCACTCGCAGATTGCCGTGGTTTCCGGTCCTAACCTCGCGACCGAAATTGCTGGCCAGCAGCCGGCGGCATCGGTTGCCGCATCTAGCAGTCGCGACACCGCGATTCGAGTGGCCGAGGTCAGCAGCAACGACTACTTCACTACGTTCACAAACAACGATGTCATCGGCACCGAGTTCGGCGGCATCCTGAAGAACCTCATTGCGGTGGCCATCGGTATCGTCAACGGAGTCGGCTACGGGGAAAACACCAAGGCCTCGATCATGACGCGTGGCCTCGCAGAAATTTCTCGCTTCGCAGTTGCTTACGGAGCGCAGCCAAACACAATGATCGGTCTCGCCGGTCTCGGCGACCTTATCGCAACCTCAGAGTCACCGCTTTCGCGTAACCACAAGGCAGGCGAAATGCTCGGTCGCGGTTACTCGATTCGCGAAGTAATCAAGCGCATGTCGCAGACCGCTGAAGGCCTCGCCTCGGTGAAGCCGATTCTCGCACTCGCTGCCGAGAAGAACATTGCAATGCCAATCGTCGAGCAGGTTAACGCAGTGCTTGAGGGCAAGATGGATCCTCGCGATATCGCTCCGCACCTAACTCACGAAACCGACGGACCAGTCAAGGAATAATGTCCAAGCTCACCGTTGCAATTCTTTTTGGTGGCCCGTCATCGGAGCACGAAATTTCTTGCGCAACTGCGGCCGGAGTACTCGGCGCAATCGATCGCGATAAATACGACGTCATCCCAATCGGAATTACAAAAACCGGCGACTGGACTCTCGCAGCAGACGACGTGCAGAAGTGGGCTCTGCGCAAGGGCAACCTCGCATTCGTCGAAGACGAAGGCAATCGCGTGCATTTCGGCGAGAACCGCGAACTGATTTACACCGATGCCGACACCACCAAATCACTCGGCAGGGTAGACGTGGTCTTCCCGGTGCTGCACGGCCCATACGGCGAAGACGGCCAGGTGCAGCGTGAACTCGAGGCTGTCGGAGTGCCTTACGTCGGCAACGGAGTGCTGGCCTCTGAGCGCGGCATGGACAAGGAACTCAGCAAGGATGCCTTTCTAGCTGCCGGGGTGCCAGCCACCCCGCACGTGGTCATCAAACTCACCGACTGGGAATGCGACCCGGAGACCGCACTCGAGCATGTCCGCGCGCTGGGCGGACTGCCACTATTCGTCAAGCCGGCTCGCGCAGGTTCATCAAAAGGTGTGAGCAAGGTCAAGGACATGGCCGAGTTCGGCGAGGCGGTCGGCAAGGCTTTCGAAGAAGACGACAAGCTCGTGGTCGAGCACGGCATCGAAGGTCGCGAAGTAGAAGTCGCTGTGCTGCAGGACCCGAACTCAAATACTCCACGAGTTTCTGTTGCCGGCGAGATCATCGTGACCGGAAGAGACTTTTATGACTTCGATGCGAAGTACCAGGACGAAGATTCAGTTCAACTTGTCATCCCTGCGAAACTAACCGCAGGCGAATTACAAGAAATGCAGCAGCTCGCCGGCAAAGCATTCAACGCACTTGGTTGCGAAGGCCTTGCTCGCGCAGATTTCTTCCTTACCAAAGACGGTTTCCTGATTAACGAAATCAACACCATGCCTGGCTTCACACCGCTTTCGATGTTCCCATCACTATGGCAAGCAAGCGGGATCGAATACAAAGACCTTATCGACGAGCTGATTCAGCTCGGACTAAAGCGCGGTTAGTCAGCGCAGCGAGCACTAGCGGGGATGTGCCCAACCGCCGAAGCAAGTTCGTCTAGAGCAGTCACTCCCGAAACCTTGGTCGAATCCACGATGACTTCGATTGCCGGCGTGCGAGCAAAGGTGACAAAACGATAGCTCGGCTTATTGCTGTCATCAACCAGCCAATCGATATCCGAAGTTGTCACGCAGGTGAGTTTGCTGACTGTCACCGGAGCTAGCCCGCAGCGAAAGATCACACCGGTCGGTTCGCCCCAGGCGGCTGTCGATTGCGAATTGGTCTGGCGCTTGTCGAGGTTGTCAATCGAGTCCGGGAGTCGCACGACCACGTCAGCGCAAGCCGGGTTGTTGGCATCGGCGGCTGGATCGAGTGAGACGGTAGCGGTGCAGCCGGAGAGGGCAAAAGTGCACATGGTCAGAGCCGCCGCTAGCAAAAATTTCATCAAGAACAGGCTACCTTTGGATGGTGCCAACCATTGCTGACCTAGGTGAAGACGAGAGCCTGCGACGAACCATCGCTCGCCTCAACGTGTCATCCTCGGCAATCGTCGGGCCCGGTGACGACAGCGCGGTAGTGGCTGCCCCGGATGCCCGTTTCACGGTAACGACAGACACCATGGTCGAGGGGCATGACTTTCTGCTCGATTGGTCGAGCGCGTATGACCTCGGCTGGAAGGCCATCGCCAGCAACGTGGCCGATGTTGCTGCAATGGGGGCTAAGCCGACATCCCTGGTTGTCGCTCTAATCTGCCGCTCGAACACCGAGATTGAATGGCTCGAAGCCTTCGCAGATGGGCTTCGCGCCGGCTGCAATGCACTTGCTCCAGAAGCCGCCGTCGTAGGTGGAGACCTCACCGTGGCAGACACCACCGTAATTGCCGTCACCGCTCACGGCGACCTCGAGGGTCGCGAACCGGTTCTGCGCTCGGGTGCTCAGGTGGGCGACATCATCGCCATCGCCGGCACGGTCGGTCGGGCAGCGGCAGGTCTTTCGCTTTTGCAATCAAACAACAAAGACGCCATCTCTGCCTACGACGAAGTCGTCGGTTTCCAGCTTCGCCCACTGCCACCAATCGTCGCCGGTATCGAAGCCGCACTCGCGGGAGCAACCTCGATGCTGGATATCTCAGACGGACTTTCACGCGACGCAGATCGCATCGCCAAGGCAAGCGGAGTCACGCTCGCAATTCACCGCCGTGACCTTCAGGGTTACGAAGCGATTCTCGAAGAGCCGGCGATGGCAATCGGCGCAAATGCTTTTGATTGGGTAATCGATGGTGGCGAAGACCACGGTTTATTGGCGACATTCCCTCGCGACGCAAAACTACCGCGCGCGTTTAAGCCAATCGGTGAAGTTCTCAAGAAAGGCGCGTATCGCGTCACGCTTGATGGAGCTCCTCTCGATGAGGGCGGTTGGGACAGCGTGCGCGACTAGTTGTTTAGGCGTGCAGCTGGCTGTTCAGCTTGATGCCTTCGCCGGTGCGAGGAAGCACCTCGACGCGACCAGTTACTGAGTTGCGACGGAACAAGAGGTTTGCGATACCGCTTAGTTCGCCAGCCTTTGCGCTGCGTTCACCGTCTCCGTCGATGATGGTGACCTTGGTGCCGGCGGTTACGTAGAGGCCGGCTTCGACAACAGAGTCGTCACCGATAGAAATTCCAACACCTGAGTTAGCACCGAGAAGTGCGCGGGCTCCGATGGTTACGCGTTCGCGTCCGCCGCCAGAGAGTGTGCCCATGATTGAGGCTCCACCACCGATGTCGCTGCCGTCGCCGACGATGACACCCTGCGAGATGCGACCTTCGACCATTGAGTTGCCGAGGGTGCCGGCATTGAAGTTGACGAAGCCCTCGTGCATGATCGTGGTGCCAGGGGAGAGGTGAGCGCCGAGGCGCACGCGGTTGGCGTCTGCGATGCGAACCTTGCGCGGGGTTACGTAATCGACGAGGCGTGGGAACTTGTCAATGCTGTGCACGCTGATGCCCTGTTTCTGGAGGCTGCCGCGAAGTTCTTCGAGGTCGTCGAGGGCGATCGGGCCGACGTTGGTGAAGCCGACGATCGGAAGATTAGGGATTAGCTGGTCGAGGTTGATGCTGTTTGGTTTGACCAGCAGGTGGCTGAGCAGGTGAAGGCGAAGGTAGGCGTCGGCGGTGTTGGCTACCGGCTGAGTGAGGTCAACTTCGGTGCGTACCCACTGAATGCTGACGCGGCGACGGGCGTCTTCGCCGACCAGGGCGTCGAGTTCCTTTGGCACTACCCAGAGGGCATCTGACTTTGGAGCCGCGCCAAGTTCAGGCTTCGGGTACCAGACGTCGAGGATGGTGCCGTCTGCTGCAACGGTGGCTAGACCGTGGCCCCAGGCGTTGGAATCAAGAAAAGTCGCTTCAGTCACAGGCATAAGCCTACAAGTTAGGCTTGCTGTATGTCTGGTCAGGAATTGAATCTCGAGGGTGATGTAGTCGAACTCACTCGCGTAATTTGCGACATCGAGTCGGTTTCTGGAAATGAGAAGGCTCTCGCGGATGCGATCGAGCGAGCACTTGCCAAGTACTCTCACCTAACAGTTTTGCGCGATGGCGATGCCATTGTTGCGCGCACCAATTTCGGTCACGCCACTCGCGTGGTCATCGCCGGTCACATCGACACCGTTCCGGTCGCCGATAACCTCCCGGTGAAGCTACTGCCGATGGAGCGCGAGCAGGTGCTCTGGGGTCGCGGCACGGTTGACATGAAGGCCGGGGTTGCCGTGCAGCTCAAGTTGGCGGCTACGGTTGCCTCTGCGAACACCGACATCACCTGGATTTTCTATGACCACGAAGAGGTAGAGGCTAGCAAAAACGGACTAGGACGCCTCTCGCGCAACCACCCGGATTTGCTCGATGCCTCGTTTGCGGTTTTGTGTGAACCAACCAACGGCATAGTCGAGGGTGGATGTAACGGCACGATTCGCGTGGAGGTTCGCGCTCGCGGAGTGAAGGCCCACTCGGCTCGAGCCTGGATGGGTGAAAACGCGATTCACAAGTCGGCCGAGATTTTGAACCGACTCGCTGCATACGTGCCTGGCGAGGTTGAGGTCGATGGCCTGGTCTATCGCGAATCGCTGAACGCAGTTTTGATCAAGGGTGGCATCGCCACCAACGTGATTCCGGACGAAGCCGTGGTCACCGTGAACTACCGATTCGCGCCAAGTAAATCTGGCGAAGAAGCGGCCGCGCACCTGTGCGAGCTGTTCGATGGTTTCGAAATCAACATGACCGACCTCAGCGAGGGTGCTCGCCCCGGCCTAGACCGCGCGGAGGCACAGGCCTTCGTGGCTGCGGTTGGCTCAGAGCCACGACCTAAGTATGGATGGACAGACGTCGCCCGTTTCAGCGCGCTGGGCATTCCGGCAGTGAACTTCGGCCCTGGTGATCCAAACAAGGCCCACGCCGACGACGAGAACGTGCCGGTAGGCCAGATCTATGCTTGCGAAAGCGCACTGCGCAAGTGGTGGACCGACTAAAGAG
>JACCDQ012094125.1_pt1 | contig 10181 bp, 9 predicted proteins | sample 7446031 | NCBI WGS metagenome assembly JACCDQ01 (sample SAMN15323442, study PRJNA562643) | freshwater metagenome | isolation source: river surface water | place: USA:Blue River Watershed | collected 2017-08-17 | reverse complement strand
TGGCTTTTTTTTTGTGAGCACAAATGAGGACTTGTCCTCAAATTTGTGAATACATAAAAAAGACAGCATCGCCTTGCGATGAAGCTTTTTGATCCACTGCACGTTAGTTTATGGGGAAAGCGTCAGCTAACCCCTCCGACTCCACAAGGTTAAAGCGTAATCACTTTTAGATAAAGAGATTACGCTTTTTTTAATCTTGAATTTCTTGATTTACTTTTTTCGCGTTTTAATGGTGTGTGTAATGAATCGTCTTATTAAGATACCGCCGTCATTTCTAAAGTCTAATTGTTGGGCATTTTCCTCCTATACTTTCCACGAGTTTGATAGTAATATCGCGAACGATTCTGATTTCTAATCGCATGCTTATTTGTACTCACCCTCTTTCTAACATATCCTTTTCTGAATTTACCAGTTCGGGTAATTGTCGGCTTAACGTAAGTGCCTCCTGCTGAGTCAGATTTTTTTAAATCGCATGAAGGAATTGATAAACCGAAAAATCCAATTGAAAACACAAGAATTAGTTGTACCAGACAACCTCTTGAGGTTTTGTTATAGATCTTATTGTAAGCCGCTTTCTTTGGATCTGTAATCCATCCCAATCCTTTGGGGGCTTTTAAACCTAAATTATGACGCACTACTCTTTTCAAGGATGTGCGTGCAGCAATTCTTTTTGTTAATGATGGGATGCGGAAACCGAATTTCATGTTTGTAAAGTTAAATATACGATTTTGTTATCGGTGAAGTCTAACCAACTCCAAAAAGAAGGGCGTGAGAGGCAATTACTGCATTATTCTTGACCACCTGCTTGACCACCTGTTACCACAATTGAGCCTCTTTGGATGGCACTCGTAAAATTTGTCGAATGTGTGTCCAAGTTAATCGATTCAGTGGCGTTTCTTTTAATTGGTCACTCAGTGCGTGACCAATCCACTCGGGAAAAGCGGAATAAAACTGTCTGAAATACATGATGTTTGTTTCTGAAAAACCTATGCCAAACTCAGTAGACAATTCATGTGAAACCTTTTTGACAACCTCTCTTCCGTAAGCAGCTTATAATCGAATCTACAACAAAACCTCAAGGGGCTGTCTAATACAGTTGCTCGTAATGTTCGGACTCGGTTTTGGACTATTAAATGTGGCCTCCTGTGATTTCAAATCCTCCTTGAGAAGAACTTCTGACAAGTCACGGTTTATTGTTTTTCCATGCACGTGCTCATGACCTTCTTCTTTTAGAAGATCAATGATGGCTTGTTCAAGTTGTGCTTCGGTGAAACGCCGTTCAACGTTAGTTAATTTCATGTTGCCTTTCTATTATCCAATATCCGTTTTTAGTTCCAACTCTACGAAGGACTTTATGATTTGTTAATGCTTTTATATGCTTTTGTATAGCAGATTCTGCAATCTCTAATCTTTCGGCTATTTCTTTTCTTGATATTTTGTTGTTTTGAAGTATTAAATTCAACACTTCTCTTTGTCTGTCTGTAATCATCTGACCACCTATCTGACCACCTATCTGACCACCTATCTGACCACCTACTAAATGAGTATGCAAGGTCACTAAAATACCGCCATCTAAACTGGTGATTTCTGGTTCAGGAAGACCTGCTTCTTTACAAGCTTCATAAATTTTAATGGTACCGCGCCCCCAAGAGTCAATATAACCTGCTTTGAAACAAACATCAGCAATTAATGGGTTTCTGGGTCTTGATACATGATGCCCTTTCAAGCTTTCAACAGTCATACCTTCCTGGAGATTTCCCTCATTCCAAAGCGTAAGTTTATGATCATAAACTCTAATTTGAATCATAGACCCCATATACGTACGATGTACCAAGGCATTCAATAACATTTCACGAATGGCTGCCACCGGATAAATATCTTTTTCGATGCGCTGTAATCCTTCGAAAACAATGGGTTTGGTTAAGAATTTTGCATTCAGTATTTCAGGAACTTGCACTAATAAATCCAAAATATTGCCTTCTAAAACTTCTTGGAATCTTAAATCTGCATCGGTTGTTCCAAATCGACCTATTTTGACTTTAATATTGGGATAAAATTTATTCGGGTCTTTACCAAACAAAATAAGAGCTGCTCGTTTTATGGCATTTCCATTCGCTAAGCGCAATTTTTCAAGGGTTTCTTGTAAAGGCAAATCGATGATATCTTGCGGTAAACGCCCACTAATTGCAGCTTCCTTTTTAAAAAAGGCTACGCTTTTAGGTTCAATATCCTCATAACGCGCACTTTCTTCCATGACATCATCCCATGTTTTACCTGCCTTTTTCAATAAAAATTCGTTCAGTTCTACTCCCGTTAATTCAATTTTTGTACTACCTGTTCGGTAATAATAACGACCACGAAGTGAAACTGGAACTGTATAGGGGTTGACTTTTATTTGAAGGTACTTTTTTACTCCTTCTTCAAGCAATTGAACATCGCAAACGATACCCATTTGATTGCGTATTTTATTGGGTATGTCTTCTAATAACTTTTGATAGTTATCTAAATGAACAACCTCACCAGCATTGTTTTTACCAATAAAAATAGTGCCACCAATAGCATTGGCAAAACCACAGATCCATTTTAGATAGTCGTCGTGCCAGGATTGTTTCCATTCCATGTTTTGCGATTCGCTCATATTTTTTAAAGCTCTTTTATTCTTTTCGAGTGTTTAAACTTGCAACTTGCAAGCTTAAAAAGAAAACAACAACCTCTTTTCAAGATCATCCGTATGACGGAATTTCAGTTCTATGCGATGGGGTTCTTGCATTCTTGTTTTCAAACTAAATTAACACTTTTAAGAGAAAAAGAATGCTTCATTGAGGAAGATCATGGATTGGATTTTCTAAAAATGTGCTTTCTTCATGAAAGTCATTTCTATATCTGTTTTTACTCACAAGTCGAACAAATGCCTGCCTGATTGAGCTGTTGAAATAAGCTGATTTGATTGAGCTCATTATAGAGGAAATCACCCACTGATAAAAAGGTTTTGTTTTTTACGCCAGATTCAATTTCATATTTCATCTCCTTGCACAGCCGCTCATAAAAGCGCAAGACCAAGCGGTTTGAGGTCAGTTCAAAGCGGTTAATTTCAATGATCGCAAAGATATCGAGGAAGTTTTCTTGGTTGTATTTAGAGGTCAAATCTAGCTGAAGCAAGCTGTTCCAATTGGCTGTTAGAAAATCAAAATGATCAAAGATGATTTGCTCATATTGCCTAAAAAATATTATATCGTAGAAGGTTGTCGCTAGGCGGTGCGTTTCTGAATTTGAATAATGCACTTCATAATAGCCAGACTTCTTGGGTAGCATTCTAAAATCAAAACGAAATCGCTGGATTTCATTTAAACCGTTGATCAAAACTATTTCTTTTTGATTGAAATAAACTCGAAAATGATTAAATTCAAATAGTTTCAACCTACCCAATCGTTGCGCATACTGATTGAAGGAGATCAAGGTGTCATGCTTGATTAACACCATAGCAATGTTTGTATCCAACGGTTGCGGATGATTCGGGAAATCGGTCGAAGAGACGAGGTATTTCATTAGTTATTGGGTGCTAAAGTTCGAAATTCATTCAGATCACAAAGAAAAAATAGCTGACCGCCATCACTTGTCGGTTTGATGCCTTACTTTCGCAGCAAACAAAAAATATGTCACAGGTAAAATCAATCGAAAGACTCAGCAGTATTCTCAATTTCGTTCATCAGCATCCGTATTGTCAATTACAAGACATCATGGAAAATTTATCCAACAAAGATTATTTCCCGACCGAACGCACCATGCAACGCGATCTCAAAACCATTCGAGAGATGTGCTTCATCGACATCAAGTACAGCCGACTTCATAATGGCTATTTCATCGACCGAGATAGCGAACACGACTTTCATGAATGGATGCAAATCTTTGAGTTATTCAACCGTTCAAATGTCATCAATGAAGTATTGTTGAAAAAACCCGGTACCATCGACTACATAGATTTTGATCAGTCTGTTGCGCAGCACCACGAACAACTCTTCCCTACCCTTCTCAATGCCATTATTGAACGTCGAAAAATCAAATTCACCTACACTCGTTTTTGGGAATACAATCCTATTCAGATCGACTTAGCACCCCAACTCCTCAAAGAGTATCTGAATCGCTGGTATATTGTTGGCACCAACGCCGAAGGCGAATTCCGCAGCTATGCACTCGACCGCATCACTCAATTTGAGTTATTGGCAAGCACCTTCAGGCCTCAGGTTAAAAACCCCAAAAAGTTGTTTTATAATGTCATCGGCCTTTATTCAGAAAATGAACTCGAAAAAGTCGTGCTCAGCTACCAACCCTTTCAAGGAAAGTACATCAAATCACAACCTTTACACACGAGTCAAAAAATCCTCATCGACAACGTAAAAGAACTGCGCATCGAACTCACCGTTTGCCCGAACTACGAATTAGAAGAACAAATCCTCAAACAAGGAGAACGCGTTCAGGTCATTGAACCAGCATGGCTTCGGGAACACATTAAAAAAAGAATCGATCTGGCCCGTTTAAATTATGCTTGAGCCAGGTAACAGACACAACTCAAATTGATTCAATTAACCACCTTCTTTTTCACGATAAGATTTTAGCGTTTGCTTAGAATAGGCCATCACATCGAAAATCAAAGAATATTGTTCTTGAATCCACCGTTTGTAGATCAATTTTCCATTCATGAATAAATAAAATTCATTTCCCTTTATAAAAGTAACGACAGCCATCTATTTTGCCGATTTTTGACTTATTTTCCTGCAATTCTTATCATAAACCTTCAACCAACTACCTTCCAATACCGTAAAAGTTTGTCCGGCAGCACCACGCACAACAACATGCTGAGCAGCCATTTGCGCAATCTTCCGACAATTTTCATCATACGTCTTGATCCACGAACCTTCTTCCACGACAAAAAAGTCTGAAGCAATGCCAAGAATTGTCACTTTATGACTTCCCATCTGAGAAATCTTTCTACTATTTTGGTCATACACCTTGATCCAACTACCTTCCTCATGAACATTTGAAATCATCACTTTCCATTTTTAGTTTTACATACTCCAGGCGATTCATTACGCCATCTGAGGTAAAATTAGATGGTTCGAGCGCCAAAAATTGTCGGAGTGAGGTTTGTAATTTAAGGAAAGCTAAAATATGCAGTGCTGACCGAGAAGAATTAGAATTAATACTAGAAATGAGGGTAATTGTACTAGAATTGGGTTTGTGGGATAGATATGTAGATTGAATGTTTTATTTTTATGACCATACCTTAATTTTATAATTGTTTATGCCACCAGCCTTTCTCATCGCCATTTTTTGGCATTTTGACAGTCTAATTTTAAAGTCAGAAAACGCGATAACAAAATAAATTTGAATGACAAATACTTTTATTTCCATTGATTTTGAAACGGCAATTTTTTTTATGGCCTTCAGAATTGATAAAAAATGAATTAGAAGAAAAACAATTCACATATTTCAATTTATGGAAAAAGAAAAATTAGTAAACCAGTTAACTTTAAAATCAATTGGAGAGCTGTTAGGGTATGAGTTTCTAATCCCTTCTTATCAACGCGGATATAGATGGAAAAGCGGAATACAAGTAAAAGAGCTACTTAAGGATATTGCTGATTATCAAGAGAATTGTATAGAAGGCTCATTTTATTGTCTTCAGCCAGTCGTCGTAATGAAAGTCAAAGAAAATACCTTCGAATTGATAGATGGACAGCAACGATTGACTACCATTCTACTCATTTTGCATTTTTTCAATCAATCAGAATTCAAGTCTCCTAAACCTATCTTTAACATGGTATTTGAAACCAGGTTATATCAATCTGATTTCATAGAACTTCTTGACAATGAAGAGGCTGCATCAAAGAATATAGACCTGTTTCATTTATTTCAGGCTTATAAGTTTATCAAAAATTGGTTTTACGAAAATGAACTTAAAACACCTGCATTCACAGGAGATTTTTACAGGAAATTGGTTCATTATGTGAAAGTGATTTGGTATGATTGCACAACAGAGAACAATGTTCAAACAAGTAAATATGAAATCTTCACACGATTAAATATTGGGAAAATCCCCTTGACTAATTCTGAACTTGTCAAAGCCTTACTACTCAAAGAAGAAGAAAAGAACAGGATAAAATCTTCAGGATTAATAGCCTCTGAATGGGATTCAATTGAAAAGAAAATGCAACAGGATGACTTTTGGTACTTTGTATGCCCTAAGCCAAAGAATTATGATATTAGAATTGACTACCTCTTTGATTTAATTAAAAATAAACAAGAAGATGATGAAGATTATTTTACATTTCACGCATTTTTACTTGACCAAGAAAGTGGAAAGTCCAGTCTTGAAATTTGGTCTCAAATCAAGGAATATTTCATGGTTTTGGAAGAGTGGTTCTCTGATAAATTGTATTATCATTTTGTTGGATTTCTCATTTTGAATGGTCAAAATATAAATGAACTAAAACTAGATTTCTCTAGTTGTACAAAGGAGAATTTTAAAAAGATACTAAAGCAGAAATCGATTAAACGGGCAAGCACAAGGTTAGAAGGTGATTTGAGTCTTTTAGAAACACTAAATTATAATTCCGATAGGAAAGAAATTGCAAGAATACTTTTACTTACAAATATTCTGACAATAACGGAAAACCCCAGTTCAACAGAAAGATTTCCATTTGATTTGTTTAAAAAACAAAATTGGGATATTGAACATATTAGTTCACAAACTGATTTAGACATTGACGGAAAAGACCGAAGCGAATGGGCTAACACCTATTTATGGTATTTTATTGGGATTCGATTAACTGAGGAAAACAAATCTTCAGTGGAAGACAAAATTCAAGGTTTGAAAAACAATAAAGAGTTATGTGAACATCTTAGGTTTGTTGTTGAAAATGACGACCAAACGAATATTCATTTTGAAACTGCCAAAATAAAAATAAATGAGTTATTCAGAAGTCATGAAAGATATCAGGCTCCTGATGAGATTTCGAATCTTTGTTTGTTAGATCAAGGTACAAATAGAATGTACAAAAACGCACTTTTCCCTGTAAAGCGAAAACACATATTGGAACGAGATAAGTCTGCAACTTTTATTCCGCCATGTACCAGAAATGTCTTTGTAAAAGGATATAGCAATACTTTCGAGAACTTAACCCATTGGACAAATGAAGATGGAGCACAGTATTTTAATGAACTAGTAAGACTATTTACAATATGACATCCGAAAAAGAACAAAACAGTAAAAAGCTAAGTTTTTCCAAATTATTTTTGGAAGAAAATATCAATATAGAATTTCCAATAATACAAAGAGATTATGCTCAAGGAAGGGATTCTGCTGGAATCATTAGGAATAATTTTTTAACGGCATTGTTTCAATATTTGGATGCCAATCAACCGGGACAAGACTTAGATTTTATTTATGGTGATGTGGATGAGAACTCAACTTTAATCCCATTGGATGGTCAGCAGCGATTAACAACTTTATTCCTTCTTCACTGGTACCTATCAAATATTGATTGTAAACACCAAGACTTCAAAAAAATGCTCTTGCATGAAGATGGGCTATCGAGGTTTTCTTATAAAATAAGACCTTCATCTAATGATTTCGTCAATGCATTATTAAACTGTGAATTGACTATACGGAAAGATAATTCGTTCTCTCTTTCGAATAGCATTAAAGACTCCTCTTGGTTTTTTCTTTCTTGGCAAAAAGACCCGACAGTAAAGTCAATGTTACGCGTGCTTGATGAGATACATCAAAAATTCTGGAATACGAATGGCTGGTATGACCGATTAACAGATATTGATAATCCAATAATAACTTTTCAATATTTACCATTATCGGGTTATGGATTGACTGATGATTTGTACATCAAAATGAATTCAAGAGGAAAACCTCTGACTACATTCGAAAATTTTAAAGCGAAATTGGAAGGAGAATTGTTGCTTAAAATTTCTGAGTTAAATACATATGAACTCACTTTGAACCATGAAAAAACCATTGTTGATGCTAAAAAATATTTTTCTTTTCAAATTGACACCAAATGGGCAGATTTGTTTTGGGTTTATAAAAAAGAGGTCCAAAATCCTCGCACAAATGAAATCGACTATTTAATTGACCCACTTCTATTAAATTTCATTAAAACAATAGCTATAAATGAGGCCGCTTTACAAATGGCTAGTGTAAAATATGCATTTGACAATTTTGAGGAGCTGCCATTTTCATTTTTTTCAGGATTAGGGGTTCGGTTTTATACTAGATTGATTGATATACTTGACCAATTTAGCGGTAAAGAAGGTATAATAACAAGACTTTCTGCAAATTCGGTGTATCAAGAAGAATCTGAGTTCATTAAAATCATTAATAATTCCTTTAATGATTTTGCATACTCAGAAAGAATAAAATTCTTTGCATATTGCATTTTTCTTTTGAGTAACAAATCCAATACTGATGGATTTGAAGACTGGATGAGAGTCATACATAATCTGACGAAAGCAACTGAACCATATAACAGTGAAAATGAATTTATTGCATCTATCCGTTCGGTAGAAGAACTATCAATAAAATCAATAAAATCAACAAATATTATTAAACACCTAGCTGAAATTGGTGACTCTTCAGAGATAAAAGGATTTAACACATATCAAATCAAGGAGGAGAAGATTAAAGCTGAATTAATCAACAGAACAAAAGAATGGAAAGAACTTATTTTGCATTCTGAGAATAACAAATATTTTGGTGGTCAATTAACTTTTGCACTGTGTTTTTCAGGCATCGAATCTGAGCACAAAAATGGCTTGATTTCGTCATGGTCTCCAGAAATTAACAAAAAATTCATGCAGCTGTTTATAAAATACCGAGACAAGGTCTTTGCGATATTTAATTCCGAAAATGGAATTTCTGATTTCGCTCTTGAAAATCATCGTTTGCATAGAGCTGTTTTAGCCAAAGGTGATTATTTGATTTATTCAAAATCTAATTATAGTTTTTTGAATAATTCAGTTCGTGATATTAACTGGAAAAGAGTGTTACTTGGTGATGGTGATAAAAGAATTCAAAGCAGAAGTTACCTCAAGGAAGTGATCGACGACCCTCTTTTCAATTATAACGACCTTACTACCTTAGAGCAAGTTGCATCAAAAAACATCAATTCATTGGAGCCATGGAAAAAAGTATTCGTAGAATGTCCTGAAACGATTGATTACCTAGGCCCAGACAAATTCATTCGCTTTATAGATGAAAACAATATTTATTTACTTAAAAAATTGCGTAGGAATGGAGAGCATGCTGAACTTTTTACGTATGCTTTTTATCAAAATTCCATCAAGAATAGTTGGTTTTCTTCATTTAAAAAGGCAAAGTTGGATTACGAGTTAGCTTATACTGATGATAACCCACCCTACATGTTTATTAAAGGATGGAAATATGGTAATCATGACTTGAGAATACAAATATTCGGCAGTAATAAATTAGAGTTTAAACTAAAAATTGTTGATGATAATAATTTAGAAATTCAAGATTCAACTATTATTAAAGTAATGAATAACAATGGAATAAAGATTCAAAATAATGAATATCAAATTATTTTAGCTTCCTCTAAAATAAAGGATTGGTTGATAGACTTTTTCAAGAATATTTCACTTTAAAGCTGTTATCTGAAAATTTTCCTTGAACCATATTGCACGTTTGAAAAATAATAAGTGGGGCTAGCGAATATTTAATGAATTTATTTTCTAATTTAAAACACTTATTTAATCCTATTAATTCGTTTTCGCTAAAAGATTTACAAGTCTTGTTTGAATACAATCACCTTAAAAAATGATTAATTACCTTTCTGTTCCATTTCTAAATAATTATATTATTGTCAAATAATAAAAGTAAAATTAATTTCAAGATAGTTTTAATTGTATAAAGTTCATGAAATGACTAGCATTTTTTTAGGTTAGATAATTCACATTAAAAAATTAACAGTCGATTCAGTTTACAAATCAAAATATAGATTTTTTCAACCCCATTTTCACCGCCATTTTTTGGCATTTTGTCATTCTATTTTTACGGTCAGGAAATTCCATGACTAAATAAATTTAGATGACAAATACTTTTACTTCCATCGATTTTGAAACGGCACAAGGTTACCGACACAGCATTTGTCAGG
>JACCDQ011223594.1_pt1 | contig 10181 bp, 10 predicted proteins | sample 7446031 | NCBI WGS metagenome assembly JACCDQ01 (sample SAMN15323442, study PRJNA562643) | freshwater metagenome | isolation source: river surface water | place: USA:Blue River Watershed | collected 2017-08-17 | reverse complement strand
GCTTTATCTTTCTTCTTTTCATCTGCACCTTCAGCCTTGACTGGCTTATGAATGGTGCCCTTCTTTTCTTCTTCTGGTGGCTTAGCAGCCTTTAGAACTCTCGCTGGCGCATTCATCATGTCACGAATCGCCAAGGCTTCAGCTTCAGCTTTAGCACGACGCAAGCGAATATTTTCTAATTCATCGTCACGAACTTTGGCAGCAGCAGTTGCCGCTACCTTTTCTTTTTCTTCATTTTCAGCTTTAGCTTTGTCTTCTTCAGCACTTGTCTTTTCTTTTTTCTCAGACTTTGCAGCTTTTGTTTTTGCTTCAGCTTTTTCAGATTCTTCGCGAGCTTTACGATCCATTTCAGCTTGCATATCAGCTTCTTGACGAGCCAATAACTCGGCTTGGCGCTTAGCCTCAGCTTCACGCTTCGCTAACTCAGCATCATCCAAAATGCTGGTGGCTGAAGTCGCTGTCGCTGCTGGCTTCTCAACTTCTGAAACTGGCTCTTTAGCAGAATCATCACGTTTAACCAATACACGCTTTTTACGAACCTCAACTTGAACGGTGCGAGTTTTACCAGCAGAGTCTGCCTGGCGAATCTCAGTGGTTTCACGCTTAGTTAAAGTGATTTTCTTACGCGCAGCAGTATCCGAACCATGAGCAATTTGCAAATGCTCAAGTAGCTTCGCTTTATCTTTTTCAGTCAGCTTATCTTCCGCTGATGTTTTATTAATTCCGGCAGCCTGAAGCTGCTCCAGCAATGCTGCTGGAGTTCGCTTCAGTTCTTTTGCCAAATTTTCTACGGTCGTGGTCGCCATGCGAACCCCTTATGAATCAGTTAAACCAGTGTGCTCGAGCTTTCATAATGAGAGCCTTTGCGTCTTCTTCGTTGATGCCAGTCATTTCAACTAACTCATCAACAGCCAATTCCGCTAGGTCATCACGGGTATGGACATTACCTTCTGCCAACTTGGCAACAAGATTCGTAGTCATACCTTCTAAGCTACGTAGATCTTGCGACACTTCTTCAACACGCTCTTCTTTTGCTAATTCCATGGTCAACAAAGAGTCACGTGCGCGAGTACGCAATTCGTTAACTGTATCTTCATCAAATGCGTCAATTTCTAGCATTTCTGACAAAGGTACATATGCAACTTCTTCCAAACTATTGAAGCCTTCTTCAATCAAAATGTCAGCAACTTCTTGGTCCACGTCCAACTTATCCATGAACAAGGCGCGAACTTTCTCTGATTCTTCTTCAGTTTTCTGAGCAGACTCTTCTGGAGTCATGATGTTGATGTGCCATCCAGTTAATTCACTGGCCAAACGAACGTTTTGACCACTGCGGCCAATGGCAATCGCCAAGTTTTCTTCATCAACAACCACATCCATGGCGTGCTTCTCTTCGTCCACCATGATTGATTGAACTTGAGCAGGCGCTAAAGCACCGATCACAAATTGAGCCGGATCTTCAGACCACAAAACAATATCCACTGCTTCGCCAGCAACTTCATTACGAACTGCTGTCACGCGTGTACCACGCACACCCACGCATGTACCGATTGGATCAATGCGTTTGTCGTGAGCAACAACAGCAATCTTTGCACGGATACCAGGATCACGAGCGGCGCCCTTGATCTCTAATAAGCCCTGCTCCATTTCAGGAACTTCATTCTCAAACAATTTGATCAAGAAATCAGGTGCTGTTCTTGAAAGTTCAATCTGTGGGCCACGGGCTTCACGATCGACTTTCAAAATAAAACCGCGCACGCGGTCACCACTGCGCAAGTTTTCTTTTGGAATCATTTGGTCACGACGCAACAAAGCTTCAACACGACCAGATTCAATGATCAAACCATTTTTGTCAGCACGCTTCACTGTGCCAGTCATGACGTTTTCGCCACGCTCTAAATAATCGTTCAAGATCTGCTCACGTTCAGCATCACGAATACGCTGCAAGATTACTTGCTTTGCTGTTTGTGCGCCGATACGACCAAAAGCAACAGACTCAACTTGCTCTTCAATGTAATCACCGATTTCAATGTCAGCAATCTGTTCTTTTGCTTCAAATGAAAGAATCTCTTTGTCTGGCTCTTGCAGACCTGCTTCATCAGGCACCACCAACCAACGGCGATATGTTTCATATTCGCCAGTGTTGCGATCAATGGCAACGCGAATATCCACATCTTCTTCGTAACGTTTCTTACTTGCAGAGGCCAAGGCCATCTCAAGTGCTTCGAATACGATATCTCGTTCAACGTTTTTCTCGCGTGCTAAAGCGTCAGCTAGCATGAGGACTTCACGACTCATGATTTTCTTCCTTTGAAATCAACTACGGGAACCAACCGAGTTTTTTCAACCTCGGCCAGGGTAAATTCAAACATTGCCTCGCTACCATCTGTGTTTTTAATTAACAGACCCAACTTGGCATCAACAGAATCAGCGTCACCACTGATCAAGCCCTGCAAAACACCTACATAATTCTTTCTGCCAGCATGTGCGACGCGCAATTTAACGTTTGCCTCCAAACCCATGAATCGGATATGGTCAGCAACGGTTTTTACAGGTCGATCCAAGCCAGGTGAAGAAACTTCTAATCGCTCATAGTTAACGTTATCTACAGGCAAGCTGTAATTCAGATGACGACTCACTTTTTCACAATCGGTAATGTCAATCGGACGCTCAAAATCAACGTTCTCAATTGTGACGCGCAACAAACCCCGGCCTTCTCGTTCAATATCAACGAGTAGGTAACCCAGGCTCTTCAGAGCATCAGCAATCAAAACTTGTTCGTTCGCCATCGACTATTACGTTTTCTTTCACCAAAAAAAAATGGGCATATAGCCCATATTCCTAAACAAAAAGAACATGCCCGACCTACGTTGAACGCAACTTTAGCCGGAACTACTAAACAGTTGAATTATATAAGAACTTGCCAGCCCTGCCAAGGGATATCCCTCGGTTTTACTTAGAATTTAACTGGGTTTTGAGAATTTTTTACCAAATTTACCCCCAGGTTTGCCTCCTGGAGACCGATTTTGACCCTGTCCAGAGCGAGAACCACCCTGACCAGGCCCTTTTTTACCGAATTTTTGACCTGAGCGAGGCTTGTCTGCACCACCACCAAATGCACTGCCATGGTGCACGCCAGCCTGACTGTCTTCGTCACGGCGCTGCCCAAAACCTCCTGAGCGACCTCCCTGACCAGGTTTTCCATGACCAGATTTACCACCATGACCAGGCTTTCCTCTGCCACCGCCGTTATTACCTTTATATCTGCCACCACGATCATCCGCATGACCCTGAGCAAAGCGATTGGTGTTGGATGCTTGTCTTAATGCATCTTTAGAACCCCAATAAGACACTGAGGTTTGCATTGGATCGGGTTGACCGCCACTGTGTTCACGCTGAGCACGGTTACCACCCTCACGAGGATCGCGACGTGATTTCTCACCCATGCCTTGGGGAACTTTCAAGCCAGCCATTTTCATGAGCTGCACAATTTGATCTGATGGGACTTCTTCCCAACGACCACGACGCAATCTTGGCGGCAAGACAAATAAGCCATAACGTGTACGAATCAAACGAGACACAATATGCCCAACGGCCTCAAACATACGGCGCACCTCACGGTTACGACCTTCTGTTAAAGCCACGTGATACCAACGATTTGCTCCCTCACCACCACCACTGACCAAGCGCAAGAATTTAGCAACACCGTCATCTAAATTGATACCAGTTTTCAAGAGTTTTTCTTGTTCTGGTTCTAAATCACCAAGAATACGTGCCGCATACTCACGCTCGACCCCATAACGTGGGTGCATCAAGCGATTGGCTAATTCACCAGATGTGGTGAATAACAACAAGCCTTCAGTATTAAAGTCCAATCGACCGACTGCAATCCAACGACCCTGCTTGGCTTTAGGCAAGCGGTCAAATACGGTTGGACGACCTTCTGGATCAGATTGACTAACAATTTCACCCGCTGGCTTGTGATAAAGAATCACGCGTGGCGGTTTCGTTTGAATCTTGCGATGAACCATCTTGCCATTGATTCTGACTTGATCGGTTGGTCCAACACGTTGTCCAATGTGGGCAGGCATACCATTGACAGAAACTCGACCCTGAATAATCAAGTCTTCCATGTCACGGCGTGAACCCATTCCAGCATCCGCTAGAACTTTGTGCAACTTGACGGTGTCTTCGTCAAACCCTTCTTCATCAACATCATCAAGGTCAGACCAGACTTCATCACGCAAACTTAAGGGGAGTTCATCGACACTAGAGAACTGCAAACCTGGCATAGCTTCTTCTTCTGCGTGCGCTTCTTTTGTTTCTGATTCAGATGAATGTGGCTCAGACTCTAACTCAGCCAATGTCTGAGCGACCATGTCATGGGTCACTTCAGCTTCAACTTCTGGCGTGTCCAAGGTCGCATCAAACTCTCCAGAAACAACAGATGCAAACAGAGCTTGGCTTTCTTCGCTAACAGGACTTACTTTTGGCTCTTGATGGCGCGGCTGATGATTTCCTCTATCGCCGTTATTACCTTTATTTCTCTGACCTCTGGCAAATTTGTCGCCACGATCACCTCTTGGTGGACGTTGCCCACGATGAGGTCTTGTTGCTTGGTCGCCTTCTGCTAACACTTGCTCATCGGCTCCAGCTTCGATATCTTGATTTTCTCCTGCCGGCTGATCACCAACAGATACATTTTCATCACGTGGACGTCTGCCTCGGCCTTTATTAAATGGGCCACGACCGCTTCTTTTCGGACGAGTCTCGAGATTATCACCAGCCTCTTGCCCATCTATCTTGGCAGACTGTTCAGATTCAAATTCAGGACTAGTCATTAGCTTTTTTCGTTATTGGATTTTGTATCGGTATCAGCAGCTTCAGCATCACTCGCTGGCGCTGAAGTGTCAGCCACATCGCTCACATCAGATGCGCCCTCAGGAGAGGCAACTACTTCACCTTCAAACTCCATCACTCGCTGGGCCACAGATTCAGCTTGAGCTGATGCGTCATCGAGCATGGGCAATTCTTGCAAAGTGGTCAAACTTAAATCATTTAAAAATTGGCGCGTTGTGGCATACAGGCCAGGACGTCCAACCGTATCTTTATGACCGACTACTTCGATCCATCCGCGATCTTCCAACTGCTTCACCACGTTAGAGCTCACTGTGACGCCACGGATCTCTTCAATCTCGCCCCTTGTGACAGGTTGACGATAAGCGATGATCGCCAAAGTTTCCATCACAGCTCTTGAGTACTTCGGTGGCTTCTCAGGCGTCAGGCGATCTAAATACTCGCGCATGGATAGACGACTTTGAAAGCGCCAGCCAGTTGCAAGCTCTAAAAGCTCCATACCCTTGTCAGCCCAATCTGCCTGAATCTGAGCAAGCGCCTGATTCAACTCCTCTGCAGAGAGTTCTTCTAAGAACAAACGACGCAAATCGTTCATTGTCATGGGTTCATCTGCACATAAGAGTGCAGTTTCAAGCACCAGCTTGAGCTGTTCAGGAGTCATAAATTTAAAAAGGGAATCTGTTTATATTTGGGTTAAGGATGTCTGGCTAATAGATACCAGAAATCTCATCATTATTATTTAACCAACTAGGCTCACATTGTAATTCAAACTTCAGCCAATGCAAAAACCACCTTTTAGAAGAGCATCAGGCAAGGTAAAAGCTCTGTATAGACCAAAGAGTCCGGTAAAAATCATCAAGCTTGCAGCCACATAGCGTGTCCATGCCTGATGACCCCAAGCAGCTAGGCGGGCTGAGAAACCCGAGATCAATAAAAGGTTGGGCAATGTTCCCAATCCAAAAGCCAGCATCAATAGGCCTCCCGATACCCCATCGCCTGATAAAAAAGCCAAAGGCAAGATGCTGTAAATCAAACCACAGGGGACCAAACCCCACACCAACCCAACTAAAAAATGTGGCTTACGACCAGGCTGATGAAGTGATTTTGATAGTTTTGACCATAAAGCAGCGGTTTTTGTGTTGAACCAAACCTCCCATGCGGAGCTTTTGGTCTTATTTTTAGTTAAAACAAGGTAACCCTGGAACAAAAAAATCAGTGCAGCAAGAGCGAATAAGGTCCTCTGAACTGGTAACCACCCCTGTTGCCAGAGTGGGAAACCCAAAGTACCGGCCACAACACCCAACAGAACATAAGTTGAAATTCTGCCCAAATGGGTCAAAAGCTGCTCAAAAATCAGCTCTTTTTTTGAAATAAAACGCAAATGTGCTGTATTCGCATCGTTTGCACCGTTTTGCTTTGACCGCTCTAAACCAGCCGCAATCCCACCGCACATCAGAGCGCAATGCCAACCACTGACCAGGGCACCAATAAATATTGTCAAAAATAAGGCGGAAGTGACCATACTTACTGAAATTTCCTAACTGGTATTGTTGGGTGTGAAGTTATAGAATAGTACCAATGTGTTAAGTACTTGCATTGATATAAAGCAAACAACCATGAATCGTATCGCCACCTCTCAAACCGCCAACAAATGCTCAACATGCGTTTTAGGCCAGTTTTGTCTACCAGTTGGCTTAAATCCTGAAGACATCGGCAAAATTGATTCACTGGTCACTGAAAGAGTTCGCCTAAAAAAAGGCGATGTCCTTTACCGCCAAGGCGAAACTTTGAGTGCTGTTTATGGAATTAAATTTGGCACTCTCAAAACAGAATACGCACTCCCCGATGGTCGCGAACAAATCACAGGGTTTCATCTGCCAGGTGAAATGCTGGGCTTAGACGGTATCGGCAACAATCACTATCAGTCAAATGCAATTGCACTAGAGGACAGTGAAGCGTGCGTGGTTAAGTTCAATGAATTTGAAGTCTTGGCAAGACAAATTCCATCTCTTCAACAGCAATTTCACCGCATTTTGAGTAAAGAGTTAACTCAAGATCAACGTCACCTTCTGTCTTTAGGCAGTCTTCGAGCTGAAGAGCGCTTGGCCAGCTTCTTGTTGAATTTCTCAGATCGCTTAGCCGCCAGAGGATATTCTCCCAGTGAATACCACTTGCGCATGAGCCGCGAAGAGATTGGTAGCTACTTGGGTATTCAACTAGAAACCGTCAGCAGATTATTCTCACGCTTCACTGAATCAGGGCTGATTCAAATCAAGCAACGACATATCAAATTAATTGATATGAATGGTCTTCTTGAGTTAGCGGGCAAATCTAGCGCCATTCACTGCGCACCTCACGTTTAAGTTTTAAAGCAAACCGCCGTCAGCTTTTTCACTCAGATCACAGAGTGATCCTGGCAAGATGTAAATCGTCAAAGCACTTGAAAGTGCGCAAAGAAACCAAAAACAAAAAAATCCAACCGTATAGATTGCTTCTTTGGATGCACGAATTGGCTGATCAAAAAATATCAAATCCTCAGGTTGCACCAAAGTAAAAAAAACTCCCTCAGCAATTCCACCGACCAAGAAAGATGGCCATAAGATCCACATCAACAAACGGAACTTCATTTAGCCACCTGCTCTATTTTTAATCCTTGCTTGACAACGCCCTCGCGGATTGTTTGATCAACGTCTTGAGTGAAAGCAAACCAGATCGTGATAGCAGCACCAACAGCACCAATCGCTGGCCCACTGATGATCAACCATGGCCACAATTGTTTCCACCACGGTTTTGTATCTTGTTCTTTTGGCATAAAGTTTCCTTTTTCTGCTCCAGCTTTTAGCTTTAAATCTTACCCTTATCTTGGCACAATAAAACTAGACTTCTCATCACGAACTCTTAGAGTATTGGAGGCGTTTGGCCCACTTTCACTTGCTTCAATATCAAAACTAATTGGGTGAGTACCTGTCTTAACATCATCAATCGCCACCCTAACCTTCACTGGTATCAGTAAATTGCTTGATGGGTTCACAATAAGCTCGCTGATTTCTTTACCTTGAGAACTTAAAATATGCATGCTTGGCAAACCTGTAGCAGCAATTTTTACTTTCATCGGGTTTTCAGAAGAGTTCATGATTTGCAAGCGATAAACGTTTTCAATCATGGTGCCCTCAATTTCTCTAGCCAAAGCACCACGGTCACGCATCACATCGACCCGCAAAGGATTGCGCAAAAATACTGAGCTGGCAAATGCTATCAACAACACTGACATGATGCCGATATAAATCAAAACACGTGGTCTGAAAATGTAATGTCGAGCCTTCTTGTTATCCATGTGCTCGAGCATTGCACGTTCAGATGTGTAACGAATCAAGCCTTTGTTGTAACCAACCTTGTCCATCACTTGGTCGCAGGCATCAATGCAAGCGCCACAACCAATACACATGTATTGCAAACCATCCCGAATATCAATGCCTGTTGGACATACCTGAACACAAATACTGCAATCAACACAGTCGCCCAAGCCAAGTTCTTTATGATTGGCCGATTTTGATCGGCTACCGCGTGGATCTCCACGAGTTTTGTCATAAGTAACAACAAACGTATCTTTATCCACCATCACACTTTGAAAGCGTGCATAAGGACACATGTATTTACAAACTTGCTCACGCATGAAACCAGCATTACCCCAAGTGGCAAAGCTATAAAAGAGCAACCAGAATGCTTGCCATGGACCCAAAGTGAAGGCAAATATTTCAGTACTTAATACTTTGATAGGTGTGAAATAACCAACAAAAGTGAAACCAGTCCACAAAGCAATCAAAATCCATAAGGCATGTTTGGTGATTTTGATACGCCACTTACGGATACTCCATGGCCACTCTTCCCCATCCAAGCGAATGCGAGCAAAGCGATCTCCCTCAACCTTGCGCTCGATCCACATGAATATTTCTGTGTACACAGTTTGTGGACATGCATACCCGCAGAACAAACGACCAGCGACTGCTGTGAATAAGAAAAGTGCTAAAGCTGAGAGTATCAGCAATAGAGTCAAATAAATAATGTCTTGCGGCCAAAGTACCAAGCCAAAGATATAAAACTTACGCGATACCAAATCAAAGAGAACGGCTTGACGATCATTCCACTCCAACCATGGTAAACCATAGAACAGCAGTTGTGTAGCAACCACTAATATCAAACGCCACTTGGCAAAAACCCCGCTCACTGAGCGGGGGTAAATCTTGCGCCTTACCTCGTAGAGAGATAACTCAACTGTATTTTGTGAGCCACTGTCGTCTACTAGAAAATCATTTGACATTATTTGCTGGTTTTATCTTTAACGTTTGATAAACCCCAAACGTAAGCCGTTAACAAATGAATTTTTTCTGGCGTCAAAATAGTTTCATGGGCTGGCATCTTGCCATTACGCCCTTTTAATACTGTTTCAATGATGGTTGCCTCTGAGCCACCATACAACCAAACTTTATCTGTCAAGTTAGGTGCGCCCATGGCTGCCATACCCTTACCTTCAGCACCATGACAAGCAGCACAATTTGATTTGTAAACTTCTGCGCCACGACCCACCTTGATTTGATCAGCTGCTAAACCAGATAGACTGCGAACATAATTAGCCACATCAGATACTTGGGTACTCTCAAGATGAGCAAACGCTGGCATCACACCTGCACGACCAGCAATCAATGTTTGTTTGATGTCTTGAGTATCGCCACCATATAACCAATCAGTGTCTGCCAAATTAGGAAAGCCCTTAGAGCCACCCGCATCTGAGCCATGACATTGAGCGCAATGGTTCAAGAAAAGACGTTGGCCCATTTCGCGAGCAGCAGGATCAGCAGCTACCTGCTTAGCATCCATGCTCATGTATTTTGCGTAAACTGGCTTTAACTGCTCATTGGCTTGAGCAACAGATGATTCATGCGCATTGCGAGTGGTGTAACCCAAGGTGCCCTCGTAAGCCCCCATACCTGGGTACAAAACCAAATAGACAACACCGAAGACGCATGACAACAAAAACATCCACATCCACCAGCGTGGCAATGGATTATTTAATTCACGTAAATCATCATCCCAAACATGGCCAGTATCTGCTACAGAACCATCGGGTTTATAGGTGACATTGGTTTTACGTTGTGAGAACAAAAGATACAGACACCAAATAATGCCGACAGCTGTTACAACGGCAATATAAACGCCCCACCCACCATTGAAAAAATCACTCATGATTGATCCTTATTTTCCTTCTTGTATTCATCCGGGAGATTGAATGGCAATTGCGCTGACTCATCATTAGCAGCTTTGCGGTT
>JACCDQ010717160.1_pt1 | contig 10181 bp, 19 predicted proteins | sample 7446031 | NCBI WGS metagenome assembly JACCDQ01 (sample SAMN15323442, study PRJNA562643) | freshwater metagenome | isolation source: river surface water | place: USA:Blue River Watershed | collected 2017-08-17 | reverse complement strand
GTGGAAACTCAGATAGAAAACGCGATAGGTAATAACCTAATCGGAGCGCAACTCATCCGCGAAATCTGCAACGGATACGGAACGGATGTATACGCGGATTATGCCCGCGACATAATGGCGGAACTAGAAAGCGCTGGTGTTTAAACTATGCTGCCACAATCAAGTTATGTAATTGAAGCGTTGCAAATTCTCGGCGATGGCAAGAGTTTAAACGCTAAGAAAATAGACCAAGTTATCGGCATCCTTGAAGATGCACTAGCGGAAGATGCAGAGGCGTAATCATGTACGAAAACCCGTTTCCAATATGGATGCAAGGGATAGATGGGCGCACAATTCTGTTGGCTGCCATCGTAATCTATCTATGGAACAAAGCACGCACCAGTGGAGGTGAGTGATGTTTAAACAGATAAATGATGGCGATGGATACTGGCACATGGAGTGTTTAAACTGCGGTGCATATTACGATATGCGCTCCGACTGGGACAGAGCAAATGTAGACTGGCACGAGTGCGAGGTGTTTAAACATGTAAAATGTGGCGACTGCTTGCGACCTGACTGCAATGGTTGCCAATACTAAAATCAATGTGATAAACTTAACCAATTACCAACAAACAGACTGGAGAAAAAATAGATGTGCGGAATAGCAGGATATTGTTTAAACCCTAAGCACTATGCACGAACAGCGACCCACGACCTAGCAGGTCAGATGCTTTACGATATTGAGCATCGCGGGCAACATGCAACAGGCGCAGCGTGGATTAATCCACAGACAGGCAAGCGCGTAATCAGTAAGGCAGCAACGAGCGCCAGTAATTTCGTGCCGAAAGCAGGTAAGAAACTATGCGCAGGCGCTCCGACTGCAATCTTACACACGCGCTGGGCTACGCAAGGCTCGCCTACCAATAACAGCAACAATCACCCAATCCCACGCGGTAAAATTGTGCTGACCCACAACGGACACATTAGCAACGATGCCGAATTGTTTAAACAACTAGGTGTCCCACGCATCGCGCAAGTAGACAGCGAAGCGGTGGCTGCGCTCGTGGCTTTCGCTGCTGGTAAACCATGGGAAGTGTTATCCGAAATCTACGGAACCGCAGCGCTCGCATGGATTACGCAACACGACCCGCGCTCACTGCATCTTGCACGCGTTAACTCATCTCCGCTTTGGATAGGTCAGACAGACACTGGCTCCCTATTCTATGGCTCAACCAAGCAGACCATAGAGAACGCTGCAATCATGGCTGACTGCGACCTTGACTGGATACATGAAGCAGCCGAGGGAGAATACTTTAAGGTTAAGGATGGTGCGATTACCGAATACCAAACCTTTACCCCAAGCAATTACCAACCGAAGCGCTGGTACATGCAACCATACTCAACCGAGTTAGATTACGCTGGCAAGCAATACGAACGCGAGAGTACATGGGATAAATGGTGGGATGAGCAAGACGAGTTAGCCTTCTAACCAATCGTTTAAACTAAAGAAGCCCCGCCAACAACGGCGGGGTTTTTTTATTGCCTACGCAATTTGCTCGTGTTTAAACAGATGTGATACCACGGCGGTATAAATTTCTTCCAGAGCGTAATGTTTAAACAACCCAAGAAAAACACCCACTCCTTCTGGCGGCAGCGTTTAAACATGAGAAATAATTTGTACAAACATGTGTGTAATTCTGTACAAAATTTGACTGGCTTGATAGGATAACTTTTATCAAAGTGATTTGATAAAAGTTTTAATTGTTTAAACATCTCTTACAAAATCTTTTTTTATCTGGCGAATATCCTTGACTTTCATTTACTAATGATGGGAAACTTATCCCATGAACAACGAACTAACTAAACAAGAGATGAACAAACAACGCGCACGCCTGTTTAATCAGGCGGAACATATACTCAGAGAAGTTTATCGTAACGACTTTGATGCAATCTATAAGAAACTTTGCGAGGATGCAGACATACCTTATGCACCCAAGGAAAGAGAACTAATTAAGTATAAATATCAAACCTTAATTGAAAACCATAACAAGACGAAAGGAAACTAAGGTGAGAGTGGCACAAGTAAAAGAACTATTGAGCGCATACTCAGACAATGATGAACTGATGATAGCGTGGAACGATAGAACACAATTTGAATATGTCTTAGATAAAGAATTGCCTATTGAAATATGGCAGCAAGCGGTCAAAACATTTGACCTATCAGACATGCAAGGTTTAAACGACCAATGCCACGACTTAGTGGTTGATGCAAAAGATAAATTAGAAGAAGCGAAAGGAAACTAAAGTGTATCTAGGAACATGGGATATGGTTGCAATCATGCTGGCTTTGGTCAGTGCGATGGCAGTAATTGGATTTGCAGTCAGACTTAACAATCGTTTAAACACACAGAATATGTATCTTCGCAAGCGCAACATGGAACTAACCAAGCGCATGGAGAACATGGTTGAAAGACCATTTTAATGAAGCCAACAATCAACGACATAAAACGGATGATAGAAGAAAGCGAGGAAGCAATGAACGAGTACAAACCAATCAATGGGGTAATCATTTATCCTGATGGTACACACGAGGAGAGATTGTTTAAACAACTTGACGATTACAAGGATGCTATCGGTGGTTGGATAACTGCGGTCAATCTTTATGATTACAATGGCATGCAAATCGCGTGCGCTTATGTAGATGATGAGGGATTACTAAAAGAACTCTCATTAAATCCAATGGCAGGTGCATTATCTTTCCTATTCGGCAACACCCCACACCTTATGGGCAACGCGGTACTGGTGGGCAGAGCCGATGACGAGGGATATAACACAGACCTGCCTGACTTTATCCTTACGCTGATTAAAAATATCAGTGCTAAACAGGATGAGAACGCATGATGTTTAAACGACTGGTCGCCATCTTCCTTATAGTTACAGCAAGCGTGGCTATTGACGACAGGTTTTTTGATAAGTCGCATGTACCTATCGCACCATTAACAGACAGCAATGGAGTTAGCGGTGCGGTGGTTACCTTTTACGAGAACGAATACCAACGCTACGCAGTAGACCTACTAATACAGATGGATAAACTGGAGCAATGGACATGTCTATACACACTATGGATGCGCGAGAGTAACTGGAACCCACGCTCGCTCAATCGTAAGTCGGGTGCTTATGGCATCGCTCAGTTTATGCCATACACATGGAAGCAAGTCGGGTTTAAACGCAGCGATGATGGCTTCGTACAAGTTGAAGCAGGGCTTGCATATATCCAGCGTAAATATGGTGGCAATATATGTAAGGCACTAGGCAGCAACCTATCTAGGGGATGGTACTAATGAACGAATACACAGAACTACTGGATGGCTTACGCAAGCATCTAATCGTCAGTGGGTTTACCTTTAACGCGGAGATACCTACCGACCCAATAATTACTAGACCAGTGCGCGTTGAAATGCTGGTCGCATCTATCATGGAGTATCTAAATGCTACAGGCTACGCCAACACCACCAAAATTTCATAAGGTATTAAACAGCAAGGTCATGGCTGATGGCTCAGTCATGTACGCTTTCAAGTTTAATCCTAAGTTATTTGAATACGCACAATGCAGGGGAATAGATACAGAAATTTTCTATCCAGTGCAGGAGAAGTTTGAACCACTAGAAGAACGCTATATAACAGAGCGACTATGCGGGAACTGCCCAGTCAAGGAAGCCTGCTTAGAGTGGGCGCTAGTCCACGAACGCTACGGAATATGGGGTGGAACTACACCACATCGCAGGAAGTTTATCCGCAGGCATCGCAGGTGGGCTTTCAACGACCCGCGTTTGCCACACACCCAACGAGGGTGATACACTAAGAACAAGAAGCACCCGCGCCTTTCGTCAGGTATGAACTCCAGTCCATAAATGCGGGTGCTTCTCTCTTTTAAAGTTTAAACGCATTACGCATTAACATAAATACTTCATCAGACAAATCATCAAGAGTGCCGTTGTTATACACCACTCGTTTAAACATGTGGTTGTCCATTGCATGCTCACTTACATGGTCATTGACTGCGTGGTGATTAGCGCGGTTAATTCTCCACACTTCACCGCCCTGTTCTTCAATCATCTTTGCTTCATTAGGAAAGCGAACATCAGGTATAACAATACGCTCACCCATATTCATCTGATTAAACAAATGCCACACCCAAATATCTTGGTGGATTAACTTGCGACCAACATCTGTACCTAGTACCTGCAACAAACGGCGCACTTCGTCTTTTGATTTAGCAACTTCCCACCCGTGTTCTTCTACCAGTTCGTTTAAACGCAAGCCATCAGCAACCACGGGGTTCAACTGCAACAACGCTTTGCGAATACCATCAGCAAATGCCATGCGTTTAAACCCATAGTTCAATACGAGTAACTCAGCCACGCTGTCTTTGCCACTGCGTGCATATCCACTCAGTCCAATAATCACTCTTGCTCCTCCTGATTTCTTATCTCTGCCCTTGCTTCTGCATTACTACGAACACGCCTACGCCCACGCCACACTGGTGCTTCGCCACCCAATCTGTCTTGCAACTTGGTTAACGCACGCTTCACACGCTTACGCATTGCTTCTTCAGTAGCACCATAAGTTTCAGCAAGCGCACCAAACTCCATGCCACCATCTGCATAACGCATGCGAAGGAGAATTCTGTCGTTCTCGTTTAAACGCTCCAAGCCAGATGCAACATCAGCCAGCAGCGCCAAACGATTGCCACCTTCTGATGGCTTAGCACTACGACTTATGTATTCATTGCTCATGTCTGGTGTATCTACCCAACCAACATGTGTCCAAACATCACGCAATAGTTCATGCAATACTTCATGGCTGTAGTAATAACTATCGTTCATTGGAGTGCGAGATAAATGCGAGCGCTCTTTAGCAACATACTTCTGTGCTTCATTGTAGAAAGTTTTGCGTAGTTTAAACTTCAGACTTTCTTCGTCAGTCCATTGCTCTATCTTGTGCCAGTGTTCAAGCGCCCACAAAGACAGGTGCTGGTACACATCATCAGTAGTAACGATGCCCCTGTGTATACGATTGGCACGAGATGCAACTTGACGGGCAATCCCGTAGATTGTTTCCCAAACTTTATCTTGGCTATCCACGCTTTAGTTTTCCTAAGTTCTCTATTCGTTCTCTGTCGTCTTGTTCTCTGCAACTATTACATAATGGTGCTTTACCGCGTTTAAACCCACGGCGCTCAAACATTACCTGGCATCTGGGACACTGAAGTTCTACCATGTTTAAACATCCGTGGTTAATAATGATACTGGTACACGCCAGCCACCAATAGATGGGTCGGCATACTCATCAGTCATAAAGTCATCAGCCCTAAATGAACCAAAGATTTCTACCATTGAAAAGTATTCTTCATCTAAAACTTTTACCCCAAATATAATTCTGCCTGCATCTTTCTTCCAGAAAGGGATGGCGTTCTGGGTACGGATAGTGCGCACTTCTACATCACCCACATCAGGTATGTTCTTGCGCTTACCATGAAGTTCGTTCGGATACCATGGCACTGACCACTGCATGTTGTACTCTCTTGCCACTGCCCACTCAGCGATGTTGGCTCTAATGTTTGCGTTAATCTCAGGCTCTAACCTACCCGCACGCTTGCCTGCTGCATAGTTAGGTCTATCTTCTGAATCAAACTTGGTAAGCCATCGCTCAACTGCAAGTAGAGTACATACTCGTACTTCGTTTTGGTCTAATCTAACAATCACCTGTTTAAACACCAATCCTTTTTCGTAAGCCTTCTGCTCCTTCGGCAAGGAACACATCATTAACATCGCAGTTATCAGGCATGAATACTGGGAACACATTGTCTAGTTCACGAGAGATTGTCTTAGCCATCTCCTTGCCTGCATTATCACCATCACAAAACAACATAATCTTTTCCCAGTCAGCAAGGACACGAGAGTAAAATGGTTTCCAGTTATTAGCACCAGGCAAACCAACTGCAGCAAACCCAACTTGGGTAGCGATGATTGTGTCTAGTTCGCCCTCGCAGATGACCAACATATCTGCATCTTGATTGAGTGCTTGAACATTAAAGATGTGTGTAGTAGCGCCAGGTCTTGATAAATACTTTGGTCCATTGTCGTTGTTTAAACTACGGAAACGAATATCAATTACACCCGATGGGGTCATATAAGGGATAGCCAACTTACCGAGGTAAGGTTCATGTCCTGCTTCAGGATTTGCCACGAACCCTAGGCGAAACATACGCGCTGTCGCCTCTGTTATACCGCGATTCGCTAGATACGGGAGCGCTTCGCTTAGGCTTTCTGCGTAGTTCTCCGTTGCTTTCGCCAGTAATTCCCTCTGCGATTTTGATAGCCTCGCCATAATTAACTCCCTCTCGTTTCATAATAAGTGAATACACATCGCCTGCCATGTCGCAAGCAAAACATCTGAAGCCGCCATTGTCTATGTTTAAACGAGCCGACTTAACATGGTCATTGTGGAAAGCGCAGCGCACTGACTGCCACCCACCACGATTACTTGGTAGTGTAAATCCGTAGTGTTCTAGGACTTTTACAATATCGTGCTTAGAGGTTGGGGAGGACATCACTGAGTTTCTGAACGACATACGCTTCTCCAGTTCCCTTGTTACTTGCTTTAATAATTACCAGTGGAGTTGGAGCAACAGCCAAACGCTTTGCAATTCGGTAGTTCTCTGCTTCAATCTCCGCTTCTCGTATCCACCCTGATAAATCAATACGACCATCTCGGCGTGGAGCCTTGGCTTCTACAACATAAACTCCATTGACCCCTGGAACAAACACATCGCCAACATCGTTGCGACCTGCTCGTGGTAAACGCTGTGCGTTTAAACCCTGCTCCATGAACCAATCAGTTAAATCAATTTCCCATGTAGCGCCTCTGCGCTTATTGCTCTTTTGCTGATTCACGCTCTCTCCTTTCGGATGCCTCTACTGCTGCCCAAAATAAGTTGTAGTACGCATCATCAAATGCAAATCGTTTCATGTGCTTGGCAAGTACGCCAGTGTGAGCATGAACAGGAACACCTGCTGCCTTTACCTTACGGAAGAGAGCAATGTCCTCACCAATAAATTTCTCACCGCGTTCGTTGTTTTCACCAAACCAAAAGTCATTAGGGAAGTGTTCGTTTAAACGAGCCAGTACACTTTTGTGCATCATCACCAGGCCCATACCTGCGTTATCAACCTTAACGATTTGATTCTTAGGTAGTGGATGTAGGTAAGTAACTTCGTATTCGTTACCAGTTTCATTAAAGATACATGGCATAGGTTGCATCAATGAACCTTCCATGTTCTTACTGATGAAGTAGACACCACTAACTACAGGTCGCACCATCTTGTCGGCGGTATCCCATAAGGTCTTGAGCATCTCTTTAGTAAGCACGATGTCTGAATCTACCCATAACGCCCAGTCTGTATTGACTTGTTGCCACATCTCTATGGCTGCTTGGCGTTGGCGTGCAATCTGATTACCTTGTACACGGATGGCGTTATTAACTGGCACACCTATCGCTGGTGCATGGATGATGGTGTATAACAAACCCTCGGTAAACTTGCCATCAGTATTTCCATTGTCGCACCAGATGATTCAGAGTGTTTCTTTATTGCTGTGTGCCATGTTTAAACCTCGCATCTGTTTTATCTATAATCGTCATTACATGCTCGGCTAAATCTTTGTAAGATTCTGCCATTAGAATTAATCGGTCTGCGATTTCTTGGGTGCAGTCGGGTCCGTGGTCCTCTCGGAGATGTCCAGCAAGTTGCGCCACATAGTCAGCAAACTGGAGGGATTCAAACCATGCTGATGATGGGTTAAAGATTTTGCTTGTCGCTTCATCAACCAGTTCCACAAAGTTAGGAAGTTCATTAAGAAGATTATCCTTTAAATCTTTTGGCAGGTCAGAGTTCCGTATCGCTTCCTCCACCATCTTCGGGGTGATTGAGAGTTCCTCCGCCGAGAAGTTTTTGATACTCACTTTCGGTGAGTTCTTTAAATCTGCCTGTTTCTTTTTCTTGCCAAACATAAGTCCTCCATCCAACTGACCAAGTAAAATTCTTAGGTAAAAACATTAACTGCGCTTTCATATCTGTAATCAGTTGCTTAGTAGGAACGACTACATCTTCTGCATCGTAAGTCCCTTTTAAATCACCTGAGTTTTCAGCAATCTTTAATTCCCAGTTAGAGTTCGTCATCAAATTCCTCATCTTCAAAATTATCAAAACTAATAATTACATCTACAACAGCCATTGCAACGATGACTGCAACGCCACCTAATACAGCGATTGTTGTAAATAAAGCAAACATACTTTTCATGGTGTAGCCAAGTCCTTTATCTGCATACTTGCAGGGTCGTAAGCAAGCCACACTGGTGTAGCACCAGTCGCATCGGCAGGTCCGTATCGGTTCTTCACTGCACACACACCCATTGATGCAATCTGTCCATGAACAGTTAGTATTAACGAAGGGGTCTGAGCCACCTTGCCATGCAACGCAGCGCGTGGTGGGCAAGGATTGCCATTAACTCCCTCACTTGTATGGTGGCAAACAACAACAGCAGCGCCAGTATCTCTAGCCCACCACTTGAGTTCACGCATAAGTGTGCGTAATCCGCCCCACTCATCTTGACCATCCATGGTTACATCTACTGCGTTATCAAGCACGATGAGTTCAACATCTTTACCTAAGCGCTCGCGGGCTGCAAGGACTGCATCCTCTAAGTCTTTGAGTGTAGGTGCTGAATCAAACTCCCACATGATGTGGTCAGCAGGCTTGAGCATTTGTGCTGCCCACTCTCTATCTGCTTCCATCATTGGTTCTACATCTGCTTGTGTTCTGCCAGTTAACATCGCAAGCAAACGCAAACTCATAGTGTGTGAGTGTGTATCTGCTGAGATGTAAAGCGTTGGTACTTGCACATGCACTGCAAGCGACAGAGCAAGTGTTGATTTACCAGCCCCTGGAGGACCAGCAATCATGCTTACTTCGCCCCGTCTAAACGCTATCTGCTGCTCCAGCAGAGAGCGCCACACTGTTGGCAGTGTTGCACCCCCTGCTGATGCAGTACGGATTGCGCGGGATAGGAGGCGCATTGTTTATGCAGGAACCTTGTACTGGCATGCCTGACCTTGTGGCTTAGGGCATGCGTAGAACGCCTTGTATGGGCGACCTGTTGACTTAGCAATACCTGCTGGTACGAAGCGCATTGCTCCGCCACCACATGAACACTCAGGCATTGCAGATGCTGGTGCTGATTGTGTTGGCATAGGTGTTGCAGTTGTACCCACAATAGTTGATTGCGGGAAAGCATCCTTGATGATTGCCATACCTTCTACTGTTTTCTCTAGGTCAACCAACGCAGCAAGGCGTTGGGTAACTGCATCAAGCAGTAGGTCAAGGTCGGCACCATCGTTGGCGCGTAAGTTAATCAACATGCCATCTTTCTTGGTCTTAAAGTTGATTTGAATTGCTGAGTTTTCACTCATCGGTATCTCCTAGTTCTGGGTATTTGTGTGATTCGGAACCATTTACTGCATAGCATGCGTGATTGACTGAACATGTACCGCACATAAAGCCTGGTTGTGGGATGAAGATGTTGTTGTCTACCGCAGTCTTAAAGCCTTTAACCTGTGTGGCTAGTCGGCGTTCTGTATAGTGTGATAGGTCTATTGGTTCAGTTAGTTCACCAGTGCGAGCCATGAAGTAAGCACCCTTAACTGGGCGTACCCCCATAACTTTTTCACACATGATTGCGTATGTACCTAACTGAGTGTAGGTAACTGGTGGCTTGCTTGATGTCTTGATGTCTATGACTACCAGTTCACCCGTAGGTGAAACCATAAGGCGGTCAAGAAATCCTTTCATTGGCACGCCACCAATTTCTACATTGAGTTCGGTTTCAATGGCTGCTTCCCCACCCGATAGGAGGTAAGGTTGATAGCCACTATCTTGTCTAAACTGAATCCAAAAATCTACCATCTTGGGTCCATTGTCCAGCCACCATTGAGTATCCTCTTTGTATGGATACGCTTTGGAAGCCCTGCCTCCAGCACGGAACGGCATGCCATTATCAGCAAGTCGGTAGTTTTCATCCCATCGCTGATTGAATACAGCAGTAGGGTCAAATCCATCAGGATTAGTGTCGTAGATTTCTGTTG
>JACCDQ011263892.1_pt1 | contig 10183 bp, 9 predicted proteins | sample 7446031 | NCBI WGS metagenome assembly JACCDQ01 (sample SAMN15323442, study PRJNA562643) | freshwater metagenome | isolation source: river surface water | place: USA:Blue River Watershed | collected 2017-08-17 | reverse complement strand
TACGGCTTCTATTAAAAATGATGCTGACCAAGACCAAAGTAATAATAAACAGGTCTTTACTCAAACCGTTACCTTGCCAACAGCACCCACAGGTTCTGCGGTTGTGTGTGATGGTGCCTCTGTCTTAAATGTGTCAGGACAAACAGGTAATCAATTACGCTGGTTGGATGCCCCTAATAATGGAACTATTTTATTGACAGGACAATCGGGTTCGTTTACCAAACCAACCAATGCTACGGCGGTCTATCTAATGACCGATTATACGAGTGGAAGTTTGGGACAGGCGACTAAATACGAATTAGGAGGAGGTACTTATTATGAGTTTTTTGATCCAAAACCAATCATCGAAACACTATCACCCATCGTTATTGAAAGTGCTAGGATTTATACGGGTGGAGCAGGAAAAGTGACTATCAATTTATTGAAATATCCATCCTTAGCACCTGTTTCTTCGATGAGTTTCCAAGTAACTCAAACACGAACTACTGCTAACACGACCCGTTCGTCTAGTCAATTAATTGATGACAAAACGGATCAAGGAATGGTAGTTCCCTTAAACATTGTGCTACCAGAAGCGGGAAGTTATGTACTGGAGCAAGTCTGTGAAAATGGAGCGTCTTTATACCGTAGTAATATCAACTTAAACAGTACTGCATCGGGTTCAGACATTAAAGGGTATCCGTATTCGTTGAACAGTACCGTGAATATGGCAGGAGCTTTATACGGGGAAACGGTCATCAAAACGGGTTACTACTATTTTTATGATATGAAAATCAGAAGTTACAATTGCCCTAGTGCTGTTGCTACGATTCCGATTACTACGAAAGCCTTACCGAGTGTGAGCGTATCGCCAACCAACTCCGTTACGGTATGCCCTGGCACAACACAAGCATTTACGGCAACGAACAATACCAACTATACCTATCAATGGGCAAAAGATGGAACGGCCATTTCGGGAGCAACGGCAGCAACTTACACGGCTTCGGATGCAGGAAAATATACGGTAACGGTACAAGAGAGTAAATTATGCTCCGCTACTTCTACAGCCGCTTCTATGAATGTATATACTGTAACGACCCCAACCATTGCTTGGAATGGAGGAGTCATTACAACGCAAACGGCTCAAAAATACCAATGGTCACTCAATGGTAATGCAATAAGCAGTGGTATCAGCCAAACGCTTGTTCCTGCAAGTTCGGGTAATTACACCGTACAAGTAATGGATTTAAATGGATGTATTACACCATCTTCGGCCAACTTTACCATTACGATTACCGCAACAGAAAATGAAGTAGTTACGGATGTTATTACAAAAGTATATCCAAATCCTGCTACCGAAAATATTGTGTTAACCTACCAAACACCGAAACGTCCAAAGGTAGTAAAAGCTGAATTAGTCAATTTGTTAGGTGCAGTGGTCGCTACCAAAGAATTGGATAATCAGAATGATATTTATGTGGGTTATTTTGATGCCACAGCTTTAACGAGTGGCGTTTTCTTCGTTAGAATTACCGCAGACGATGCCGTTCAATTAGTAAAAGTGGTCAAAAATTAGAGACATAAAAAAGCCTCAAGAATACGTGAGTTCATTCACATATTCTTGAGGCTTTTATTCTATACCTACTGCGTAATCGTGCAAAATCATTTTGCACTAAAACTCTCATAAAGACCTAATATCCAAAATATTAAATTCAACATTCATAATTTATAATTATCACCTAGCACAGATATTTCACCATCATATTTTCATCCACATATTCATTTTCCGCCATACGAACACTCCCTTTTTCGGTCGCAAAAATTTCAAAGCCTTCGGAAGTATATAAACTTTTTGCCCGATGATTCGATGCCACTACGTACAAATACAACTGACGCAATTCCGAATTTTGAGTAGCCTTTTCCATCAAAGCCTGCAACAACTTTCTACCTAATCCCAAGCCCTTCGCTTTGCTGTCCACATACATTCTAAACACTAAACCTTTATGTTGGAGTTTATAGAAGGTATCTCGTTTGAAGCCTACCGTACCCAACAACTCCCCTTCTTCGGAAAATGCTCCTAACGTAAAATAGTCATTCGTGTTTTGTGAAGGAAACACTTCATCTACCATATCGCAGGGCGACAGCCTAAAAAACTGACCCTCTTCGGTGATTGCTTTATGAAGCAAAGTATAATACGCATTAATATCTTCTTCTTCCGTGATTACTTTTATATTCATCTTATCCTTGATAGACCATTTTAATGTCGGTACGTTCATACAATCGTTCTTCCAAAGGCACTTCCACAAAACCCAAACGCTCATACATCGTGATTGCAGGCGTTAATTTAGTATTAGAAAGCAAATACAAGACCTTTGCCTGACGTTTTTTTGCCTCCTCAATCGTCCATTGACATAATTTTTTACCCAGACCCAATCCCTGAACATGAGGACGCACCCCCATTTTAGCGAGTTCATATACCCCATCACCATCATGAATCAAGGCAGATGTACCCACAATTTCATCGCCTATTTTGGCTAAAAAAATCTGTCCGCCTCCTTCAATAATGTGTTCGGGAGCATCCAGTTGTTCCAAATCGTGTGGCTCTACTCTGAAATAGGTTTCTATCCACTCGACATTAATTGCTTTAAAAGCCTCTTTATAACAATCCTGATACGTGATCAATTGAACTTCTTGTTCCATCTAATAAAATAGTTAAGTATCTGTTCACAATTAATTATTTTTTCATTGTAAAAATCTAATAACTAGACCATTACATCCAAAATCTAACACTCATAATTCAATATTCTTACTTAAACGAGTTGTTTCCAATAGAAATGTGTATCTACCTCCATAATCGGAAAAACAGCAGGTAGGTTGGTCTTTTCAATTAACTTAAAATCGTTTCGCTCATAAAAACGAATAGCAGCTTTCAACCGCTCCAATGTTCCCAAATACACGGTTTTAATTCCTGTGGTTTGGGCATCCAGTACCAAGGTATCTAATAAGCGTTGAGCAATACCAAACTCTTTCCCTCTAAACTCCTTCTTCACAAACATTTTTCGAATAGCCCCAACCTTTCCATCACAATCAATTAAGGCAATTGTTCCTACTACTTCATCGTCCTGTTTAGCAACCCAGAAATTTCCTTTTCCCTGTTGATAAAAAGTAGGAATAACCAATAAATCCTGCTGTTCATTGATGGTAATAGGAACTTGAAACTCTTTTTGTTGAATGGTCAAAATCAAGTCAACTATCTGTTCTGTATCCTGATTTTCAAAGGGCTGAATCGTAATCATAGTTTAAATCAATTAAGTTGGTGGAACGTTTTAAAACGCTCGATGAATGATTTCTCCTCCCAAACATCTTCAATTTCTTTGAGAGCGATTAAAATATTATGCTCACGAGTGTCGATGAGTTCCGAGTTCATTTCCTTAATCTGCTGCCAGATGGTTTGCAATTGAGGCAATAATTCTTTTCCCTTTTCGGATAAAGTCAAGTTGCGTTTTCGAGCATCTTCAGTCGATTTTGTCGAGATAATCAAGCCTTTTTTCTCCAACTCCTTCGCATTTTGGATCACCGCAGGATGCGTGACGTGCAAGCCCTCTGCAATTTCCATGATTCCAGCTTCGCCCTTTTGGGCGAGGTAATAAAACAGCGGAAACCATTTAGGCTGAAAATCAATACCATAATAGCGGTACACCTCTTCTCCCCCACGCATAATGGTTTCACTCATTCGTTTGAGCCGACTCCCAAAAGCCAAAGCTCCCAACTCCGATATTAAGTCCATAGAAAAGCTTTAAAATTAAGTAAGCATTTACGTAATCAGTTACGTAAATATTAACCTATTTTTTATAAAAACAAAAAAAGGTACTGATTTAGCACCTTTTTTTGTTTTGGGAATACATTTATTTATGGAGTGTGACACACACTTATTAAAATTTTAATCTCAAAAAACCTTATAGGTTTTGCTCCAAGAAGTTTTGTTACAGTCTATCCTCAAAAGATTTACACCTCCTTCCCCAATTTAAACATAAACGTCGTACCTTTTTCGGGCTTGGAAGCAACGGAGATTTTAGATTTATGAGCATTTAAAATATGCTTTACAATCGCTAATCCTAGTCCAGAAGACGCATCAGTGCGGCTACGGGCTTTATCTACTCGGTAGAAACGTTCAAAAATACGGCTTAGATGTTCTGGCGGAATCCCTGGGCCATTGTCTTTTACCGATACTTTCCAGTCCTTTTTCTCATCTTCAAAAATTACTTGAATCGTTCCGTCTTGATTACCGTATTTAATCGCATTTTCAATCAAATTTGTCATCACCTGCCCTATTCGCTGAGAATCTGCCAGTACCCAAACCTCTGGTTCTGGAGACTTTACTTGAATCGTTACATTTTTCTGGCTCGCTTTGCTTTCTAGCTGTTCCAATACCTCACGAACAACCTGACGCATATCAATTCGCCCTTTACTCATTTTTATATCGCCCGTTTCCATTTGCGAAAGCGTTAGTAAATCTTTTACCAACAAATCTAAACCGTCTAAACTTTTAGCGGCACGGGTCAGGAATTTTTCTCGCACTCGTTCATCGTCCATCGCTCCATCCAAAAGCGTATGCACAAAACCTTGAGCGGCAAAAATGGGTGTTTTCAATTCGTGCGACACATTCGCTAAAAATTCACGTCGGTATTTCTCTAAGCGTTTCAACTCGTTTACCTCTTGCTCTTTCTTAGCGACATAGACGAAAAGTTCATCGTTTAGCTTTTTCATAGGGTTTGAGTTTTTTACGAGTTTTTTTCGAGAAACCCCAAAGTCTTTCATTTTCAACTTATTGATGGTATCATACATTTTGTTGATTTCTTGAAAAACCAAAAAATCTAAGGCAAAATAGATAAGAATTCCACCGATAATGAGCGTTCCCATGAAACCCACAAAAAGCACATTCCCATTGGATTCTGGTAGAAAAGAAAGAAAAGCTGTCGTTAGCGATGCGATAACAATGGCTAACAAAAAGGCAAGTAATTTCGGATTAAGTAACATAAAACCAGTAAAAGTGAATGCCCATAACGTGGCAGATTGCCTGCAAGTTACTTAACTGGGCGGAGATTTTACAATTTCATCACACTTCATAACAATTCCTTTACATTGGTATGGTTAAGAATACCTCCTAAATCAGACCATAAGAGCTTTTTACTAGACAAATGGCAGAAAAGACGCTCGAATTTAGAAGCTTTAGCCTTGAATTAACCCAAATTTTGGGCTTCAAATTCTATTCTCCCATAATAAATTGTAACTTTGCGTTTTGTAAAGAACAATCATGGAACTGAATCAATTAACAGCTATATCTCCCATCGATGGGCGTTACCGCAAGCAAGTAGAAAGTCTTGCTCCTTTTTTCTCAGAATTTGGACTTATCAAGTATCGTGTCCTTATTGAAATTGAATACTTTATCGCACTTTGCGAAACAGGCGTACCTCAATTAGCGGGGGTTGAAAAAAGCTTATTTCCTTCATTAAGAGAAATTTACACTAATTTCTCCGAAGCGGATGCGACCTGGATTAAGGAAACAGAAAAGGTAACCAACCACGATGTTAAAGCCGTAGAATATTTCATTAAGCACAAATTAGAAAATTTTGGTATTGAACAATACCTAGAATTTATCCACTTTGGGCTTACTTCTCAAGATGTAAACAATACTGCGATTCCTTTATCTTTGAAAGAAGCAATGGAAAGCATTGTTGTACCAAAAATTGAAGAAGCCATTGCTAAAATTAAAGCCTTAGCCGAAGAGTGGAAAGACGTTACCTTGTTGGCACACACGCACGGGCAACCTGCTTCTCCTACTCGTTTGGGAAAAGAGTTTATGGTATTCGCTGAGCGTTTAGACCGTCAGATGGATTTGTTGAAAACGATTCCTTACTCGGCTAAATTTGGTGGAGCTACGGGTAATTTCAATGCACACCATGTCGCTTATCCTGAAAATGATTGGATTTCGTTCGGAAATAATTTTGTAAAATCGTTAGGCTTACAACGTAGCAAATTCACGACACAAATTGAACACTACGATAATTTAGCGGCTCTTTTTGATAACTTAAAACGTATCAATAACATTGTTCTTGATTTAGACCGTGACGTATGGACTTATGTTTCAATGGGTTATTTCAAACAAAAAATTAAAGCAGGCGAAATTGGTTCATCGGCAATGCCACACAAAGTGAACCCAATCGACTTTGAAAACTCAGAAGGAAACGTTGGGATTGCCAATGCTCTTTATGAATTCCTAGCGGCAAAATTGCCTGTTTCTCGTTTACAACGTGATTTAACAGACTCAACCGTATTAAGAAACATTGGTGTGCCAATTGGGCATCAGGTAATTGCGTTGACTGCCTTATTACGTGGTTTAAACAAATTAGAATTGAATCAAGATGCGATTAATGCCGATTTAGAAGATAACTGGGCCGTTGTAGCAGAAGCAATTCAGACGGTGTTGAGAAGAGAAGGTTATCCACAACCGTATGAGGCGTTGAAAAACTTGACTCGAAAAAACGAGAAAATTACGGAAAAAGCCATTTCTACGTTCATCGACGAACTAGAAGTAAGTGATAAAGTGAAATACGAATTAAAACGCATTACGCCATTTAATTACGTAGGGATTTTAGAAAGCTAACTTCCTTCAAGACCGAAAAGTCTCCGTTCATAGACGAAGACTTTTCGGTTTATCTCATAAAAGCCTCCGCATACTACTTCACAATACCCTATGAAATTTCTACAGATTTTCGTTCTGGCTATCTTAACTTCCATTGCACATTCTTTTGGGCAACAAGCAGACTCCTTGCAAGGGAAATTAGCTCTTGGAGTAGAACTACTATACCCCAAATTGAATAACCCTAACGAAAGCAGTAAATTAGGTTGGGGGCTTAATTTTAAGTATTACCCCAATCATAAATCAGCCTTAACTATTGGTGTTAAACACTATGGTAGCGATTTTTTACCTAATAAAAGTACGAATCACGTAAGCTATACTAGCATTATGTTAGGAGGTGAACGATACCTGAAAGTTGGAAAGTTCTTACCTTTCATTGGACTTGAGGGAGGTGTTTTATTTATTTATACCACATCGCCAGCCAATTCACTAGCAATTAATAAAGACTTCATTAATCAGTGGCCAAATTACGTAGTGATGCCTAAAGCAGGTTTTTTATATGCCTTGGACGAACATCTGCACCTAAAAGCAGAAGCTGACTACAATTACGCTCTTAATATCGATAAAAGTCATCCTAACCCTTTGGTGATTGATAATACGATTTTTTATGTTAGTAAACAGAATTATCTTTTCTCAATCGGATTGATTTATAAATTTGACGAATAAAAAATCAAGGTTTTTTTCCGAAAAACAAAAAATACGTTTATGTTTGTGCTATAAACAATTCCAAATGACAACAACATTCAAAAATACAGCGTGGTGGTGGCAACTGACAAATCTCGGTTGAGCAGTATCACTATGTATTTTCGGTAAAGATATAATTCTCGAAAAGGCTTACTGTTCAACCAGTAGGCCTTTTTTTATGCCCACACATTTAATTTGAAACCAACGAAGCAGATAACGATATGAATTTTACGGTAATCACTACGCAAAAAAAGAAATTAGCTGACACCATTACCCCTGTCGGTGTTTTCTTAAAACTCAGAAACAAATTCAAAAACTCGGTCATCCTCGAAAGTGCCGACTACCACGGAAAAGAACACGGTTATAGCCATATTGCCTGTGACCCTGTAGCAAGTTTTATCTTAGACAACGATGTCGTAACGCAAACATTTCCAGATGGTTCAACCGAAATTTTTACCTTAGAAAAACGGAAAGATGCGGTACAAGCGCTAAAAAACTTTGCCAACCGCTTTACATGGGAACGTCAAGACGGCTATGCTCCTATGGCAAACGGAATGTTCGGACACATCAGTTACGATGCGGTAGAGTATTTTGAAGACATCGAAATTCAGGAGAAAAATGCTGAGACAGAAATTCCTTCGATTATCTATTATGTCTATCGTTATGTAGTGGCTATCAACCATTTCAAAGACGAATTGTACTTATACGAACATCAATACAACAGCGAAACGGCCGTAGATACCAATACGAAAGGGATTGAATTTTTAGAAATGCTTTTGGGTTTACCTCACTACGCCACGAAGCCATTCCACATCACAGGCGAAGAAATCAGCAATGCCACAGATGATGAAATGCGTGAAGTCATTAAAACGTGCATTCAACATTGTTTAAGAGGTGATGTATTTCAAATTGTACCTTCTCGTCGTTTTAGTCGCCAATTTGAAGGAGATGATTTTCAGGTATATCGTGCTTTGCGTTCGATTAACCCATCGCCTTATATGTTCTATTATGACTACGAAAACTATCGTATTTTTGGAGCATCTCCCGAAAAACAAATCGCCATTAAAGGCAATTTAGCTGAAATTCACCCCATTGCAGGGACGTTCCGCCGTACAGGAGACGATACCAAAGATGCAGCATTGGCGGTAGAATTACTTGCTGACCCTAAGGAATCGGCAGAACACGTAATGTTGGTTGACTTAGCTCGTAACGACTTATCTCGCAACTCCGATTTAGTAAAAGTAGAAACGTTTAAAGAAGTTCAATTCTTCTCACACGTAATCCACTTGGTATCTAAAGTAACAGGACGTACCACACCAGAAACCAATCCATTGCAATTGGTAGCCGATACGTTCCCAGCAGGAACGCTTTCGGGTTCGCCAAAACACAATGCTATGACTATCATTAATCGTTTGGAAACGACCAATCGTCATATTTATGGTGGAGCAATTGGATATATGGATTTTGTGGGGAATTTTAACCATGCCATCGCCATTCGTACTTTTATGAGCAAAAATAACACTTTATATTACCAAGCAGGGATGGGCGTTGTAGCGAAATCAAATGTAGAAAGCGAGCTAAATGAAATCCATCTGAAACTAGGTGCTTTGCGTAAAGCCCTTACGATGGCTGAAGAAATCTAACAAAGCCCTTAGCTTATTTTAAATAGTAATGTAAGTTCCTAACATACATAAACACTGAACGATAATCAGATGAAAATATTAGTTTTAGATAATTACGACTCTTTTGTATATAATTTAGTCTATATTTTGAAAGACTTAGGCAACGATGTGGACGTATTTCGTAACGATAAAATTGCCTTAGAAGAAGTAAAAAAATACGATAAAATTTTACTTTCTCCTGGCCCAGGTATTCCAGAAGAAGCAGGTATTTTGTTGGACGTAATCCGTGAATATGCTCCAACCAAACCCATGTTTGGGGTGTGCTTAGGACATCAAGCCATTGGCGAAGCCTTCGGAGCAAAGCTTCATAACATGGGTGATGTACTACACGGCGTAACAACCAAATGTATCGTTACCAAACCAGACGAAGTATTATTCAAAGGAATTCCTACCGAGTTTGACGTTTGTCGTTACCACTCATGGACAGTAGTTCCCGAAACCATGCCAGCCGATTTATTAGTGACGGCTGTTGATGAAAAAGGCTATGTGATGGCAGAAGCTCACACCAAATACGATGTCAGAGGCGTACAATTTCACCCAGAAGCTTATTTGACGCAATTTGGGGTAAAAATGGTGGAGAACTGGGTAAATTCATAAGGTGGGTTCACGAATAAGCAAGTAATGGGACAAAATAAGTTGGTGTAAAAACCTATAAGATTTAGTTTTTAACATCCTTATAATCAAAACTTTAACCAAAACCTTATAGGTTTAGCTAAATAATTCCTTGTACTTAGTCGTGAGTTTAATTTGAATGTTAAAAGATTTCGAGAGGCTGTATAACAAGTCAAAAGTGTGTGAGTAATCATAGTTCGGATTAAAGCTGGAAACGGTTATTTTTCGTCACAAATGCTTTAAACTTTTTACACACCTCATTATTACATCGTTAACCGTATCCTAAGTATTACAACACATTTATTTTAAGAATCATCTGAGACCGTCATAAACATAAGTAAGTTATTGATTATTAAAACTATGTTTTCTATGGTGCTATGTGGTTAAATATGTTGAGGTACTTATCAAAACTAAACTAGGTTTTACTGTTTCTTATCTTTTTATGAAAACATATTTGCAAAAACGAGTTGAAGGACTAACTCTCAGCAAAACAGAAGCTCAGGAAGCTCTTGGAAAAATTGCGAAC
>JACCDQ011216457.1_pt1 | contig 10183 bp, 9 predicted proteins | sample 7446031 | NCBI WGS metagenome assembly JACCDQ01 (sample SAMN15323442, study PRJNA562643) | freshwater metagenome | isolation source: river surface water | place: USA:Blue River Watershed | collected 2017-08-17 | reverse complement strand
TCGAAGCCAACCTGAAGCGTGAAGTAAAGCGCCGCCTCGAGTCCAAGACCAAGGATCAAGTCATGGATGCCCTGATCAAGGCCAATCCGATCAGTATTCCAAACGCCCTGGTCGAAATGGAAATCCATCGTCTGATGCAATCCGCACGCCAGGACATGGAGCAGCGCGGCATGAAGACGCAGGATTTCCCGATGCAGCCGGAATGGTTTGGCGAGCAAGCCAAACGCCGTGTCAGCCTTGGCCTAATCCTCTCCGAAGTCGTGAAGACCGAAAAACTGACCGCCACCCCGGAACAGGTTCGCACGCTGGTGGAAGAAGCCGCCCAGAGCTATGAAGAGCCGGAAGAAGTCATTCGCTGGTACTACAGCCAGCCGCAGCGCCTGGCCGACGTCGAAGGCATCGCCATCGAGAACAACGTCGTTGCCTGGGCACTCGGCAAAGCCAAGGTGACTGACAAGGCCGTGGCTTTCGACGAACTGATGAACCAGAAACAGCAATAAGTAATTTTGTTTCAACGAGAACAGGGCTGACATGAACATCGACAACGCAAGCAACTGGGATCCGCAGGCACTCGGCCTCGTCCCGATGGTGGTTGAACAGAGCGGACGCGGCGAACGCGCGTACGACATCTATTCGCGCCTGCTGAAGGAGCGGGTGATCTTCCTGGTTGGCCCTGTCAACGATGCCAGTGCCAATCTGGTGGTGGCACAGATGCTCTTCCTCGAGGCAGAAAACCCGGACAAGGACATCTACTTCTACATCAACTCGCCAGGCGGTTCGGTGACGGCCGGGATGTCGATCTACGACACCATGCAATTCATCAAGCCCGACGTGTCCACATTGTGCATTGGCCAGGCCGCCTCGATGGGGGCCTTCCTGCTTACGGCCGGTGCCAAGGGCAAGCGTTTTTGCCTGCCGAATTCACGGGTGATGATTCACCAACCACTGGGTGGCTTCCAGGGCCAAGCCTCGGATATCGCCATCCACGCCAAGGAAATCCTTTCGATCAAGGACAAGCTCAACCGGATCATGGCCGAACATACCGGTCAACCCCTTGATCGCATCGAAAAAGACACCGACCGTGACAATTTCCTTTCTGCCCAGGAAGCGGCAGAATACGGATTGATCGACAAAGTTTTGACCCGCCGCGAAGCGGCCTGATTTGCGAGGACCAGATGACCAAAAGCGGCTCGGATAAGTTGCTCTATTGCTCTTTTTGCGGCAAGAGCCAGCATGAAGTCAAAAAACTGATTGCCGGTCCGTCCGTTTTTATCTGCGACGAATGTATCGCACTGTGCAATGACATCATTCGTGACGAGTTGCCAGAGGAAATCAAGCTTTCCAGCGGTTCCGACCTGCCGACGCCGCGTGAAATCGCGGCGATCCTCGAGCAGTACGTCATTGGCCAGGATGTCGCCAAGCGGATTCTTGCCGTAGCTGTCTACAACCATTACAAGCGTCTGCGCCACAAGGCCGAGAACAGCGGCGATGTCGAGCTCTCCAAGAGCAACATCCTCCTGATCGGACCAACCGGTTCCGGCAAGACGCTGCTCGCCCAGACGCTGGCCCGCGTCCTGAACGTACCTTTCGTCATTGCCGACGCAACGACCTTGACCGAAGCTGGCTACGTCGGTGAAGACGTCGAGAACATCATTCAGAAACTGCTACAAAAGGCAGATCATGATGTCGAGCGTGCCCAGCAGGGCATTATCTATATCGATGAAATCGACAAGATTTCCCGTAAGTCCGAGAATCCGTCGATTACACGCGATGTTTCCGGCGAAGGCGTTCAGCAGGCCCTGCTCAAGCTGATCGAAGGCACCACGGCGTCGATTCCACCGCAAGGCGGTCGCAAGCACCCGAATCAGGATTTCGTCCAGATCGATACGACGAACATTCTCTTCATCTGCGGTGGCGCCTTCGACGGTCTTGAAAAAATCATCCGCAACCGCTCGGAAAAAGGTGGCATTGGCTTTGGTGCCCAGGTCAAGAGCAAGGAAGACAATCGTGCCCTGAGCGAAACCTTCCGCGATGTCGAGCCGGACGACCTGATTCGCTTCGGCCTGATTCCCGAACTGATTGGCCGTCTGCCCGTCGTCGCCACGCTGGCCGAACTCGACGAAGCGGCCTTGATCCAAATTCTGACCGAACCCAAGAACGCACTGGTCAAGCAGTACCAGAAGCTCTTCTCCATGGAAAGCGTCGAACTCGAAGTGCGTCAGCCCGCCCTGAACGCGATCGCCAAGAAGGCCCTTGAACGGAAGACAGGGGCTCGTGGCCTGCGAACCATTCTTGAACATTCCCTGCTCGACACAATGTATGAACTCCCGAGCATGAGCAATGTCTCCAAGGTGGTGATCGATGAGAACATGATCAATGGCGATACCCCGCCACTGATGATCTACGCCGACCAGCCCAAGGTCTCCGGCTCAAACTGAGTCACTGACACTTGAAATGTTGCGCATAGCCCTCATCTGAGGGCTTATAACTATTGCAAAGGCTTCGTGATGTCGACCCCCAATACCCTTCCGGAAACCCTCGAAATACCGCTATTGCCATTGCGCGATGTCGTGGTGTTTCCGCACATGGTCATCCCGCTGTTCGTCGGCCGGCCGAAATCGATCAAGGCGCTCGAACAGGCCATGGAGTCAGGCAAGAACATTCTTCTGGTCGCTCAGAAATCTGCAGCCAAGGACGATCCGGAACCCGCCGATCTCTACAAGATCGGTTGTCTCGCCAATATCCTGCAGATGCTGAAATTGCCGGATGGCACCGTCAAGGTGCTGGTTGAAGGTACCCAGCGTGCCCGTATTGAGGCCATCAACACCGAAACACCGGTCTTCATGGCGACCATCGAACCGCTGACGCCACCGACAAGTGAGGATCACGAAGTCGAGGCCATGCGTCGCGCCGTCATTTCCCAGTTCGATCAGTTCGTCAAACTGAACAAGAAGATTCCACCGGAAGTGCTGTCCTCGATTGCTGGTATTGAAGATGCCGGCCGTCTCGCTGACACCATCGCCGCCCACCTGCCCCTCAAGCTTGAGCAAAAGCAGGAAGTTCTCGAACTGGAAAGCACCCGCGATCGTATCGACCGCCTGCTCTCCCAACTGGAAGCGGAAATCGACATCCTGCAGGTGGAAAAGCGCATTCGTGGCCGCGTCAAGCGCCAGATGGAAAAAAGCCAGCGCGAGTACTACCTGAACGAGCAGGTCAAGGCGATCCAGAAGGAACTCGGTGAAGGCGAAGAAGGTGCTGACCTCGAAGAACTGGATAAAAAGATCAAGGCCGCCGGCATGAGCAAGGAAGGCTTGGCCAAGGCGCAGGGCGAACTGAAAAAGCTGCGCCTGATGTCGCCGATGTCTGCTGAAGCCACCGTCGTTCGCAACTACATCGAAACCCTCATTGGTCTGCCCTGGCGCAAGAAAACCCGCATCAGCAAGGATCTCGCTGTTGCCGAGAAAGTGCTCGATCAGGATCACTACGGCCTGGAGAAGGTCAAGGAACGCATCGTCGAGTATCTCGCCGTGCAACAACGCGTTGACAAGGTAAAGGCTCCAATTCTTTGTCTGGTCGGCCCTCCAGGTGTTGGCAAGACGTCGCTCGGTCAGTCGATTGCCAAATCAACCAACCGCAAATTCGTCCGCATGGCATTGGGTGGCGTACGCGATGAGGCAGAAATTCGCGGCCATCGCCGGACCTACATTGGATCCATGCCGGGCAAGATTCTGCAGAGCCTCTCCAAGGTGGGCGTGCGCAATCCGCTTTTCCTGCTCGATGAAGTCGACAAACTCGGCCAGGATTTTCGTGGCGACCCCTCTTCGGCCCTGCTCGAAGTGCTGGATCCGGAACAGAACCACACTTTCCAGGACCATTACATCGAAGTCGATTTCGATCTGTCGGATGTGATGTTCGTCGCGACGGCCAACTCGCTGAACATTCCGGCCGCCCTGCTCGACCGCATGGAAGTCATTCGCCTTGCCGGTTACACCGAGGACGAAAAGGTGAATATCGCCATGCGCTACCTGCTACCCAAGCAGATGAAGAACAATGGTGTGAAAGCAAGTGAATTGTCCGTTGCCGAAAGCGCCATCCGTGACATCGTGCGTTACTACACCCGTGAAGCCGGTGTTCGTGGTCTGGAACGCGAGATTTCGAAAATCTGTCGCAAGGTCGTCAAGACGCTTGTTCTCAAGAAGCGCGAGAACAAGATTGCGGTCAACGCGAAAAACCTCGACAAATTCCTGGGCGTCCAGCGCTACTCCTTTGGCGTTGCCGAAAAGGAAAATCAGGTCGGCCAGGTTACCGGGCTCGCCTGGACTGAGGTCGGTGGTGAGTTGCTGACCATCGAATGCGCCAATATGCCGGGCAAGGGCAATATCCTGCGCACCGGCTCGCTGGGTGACGTGATGAAAGAATCCGTCGAAGCAGCGCGTTCTGTCGTCCGTGCCCGCGCCCACCGTCTGGGTATCAAGGATGAGGTTTTCGAGAAGACCGACATCCATATTCACGTACCGGAAGGTGCGACGCCCAAGGATGGTCCATCCGCCGGCATCGCCATGACCACGGCTCTCGTCTCTTCTTACACCGGTATTCCGGTGCGCTGCGAGGTCTGCATGACTGGGGAAATCACGCTGCGCGGTGAAGTTCTGCCCATTGGCGGTCTCAAGGAAAAGCTGCTGGCTGCCGTACGTGGCGGGCTGAAGATCGCACTCATTCCGCAGGAAAACGTCAAGGATCTCGCCGACATCCCGGAAAACATCAAGAACAAGATTGAGATCATGCCGGTCAAGTGGATTGACGATGTGCTCCATCGCGCCCTGGAACGTATGCCCGAGCCGCTACCGGATGCCAGCGAAGCGAAGCCTATCGCTGCCGAACCTGCCGCGACGACGGCAGCACCAGCGATCACGCATTAAGCAATGCCCGAATGAATCTGGTCTTTCCAGACTCATTCGGGTAAAATTCGCGCCTCTGGGTGCTTAGCTCAGTCGGTAGAGCGCTAGCCTTACAAGCTGGATGTCGGCGGTTCGATCCCGTCAGCACCCACCAGTTATCATTTAAGTCAAAACCTCGCAGTGCGGGGTTTTTTCTTGCAAGCAGAGGGCGGCTCGTGACCAATTCGACCAACGAAAAACATCACGACATTTCCGGCGATGCCTTGAAAGCGCAACGCTTCAAGATGCTGGAAGACATTGCCCGCGAACTCGCAGGCGAGGTTGTTTTCCCGACTTATTTCGATGTCGTCATGCGACTTCGCAAGGTACTTCAGGATCCGGATAAATCGATCGGTGATATTGCCAACGCCGTCATGCTTGAACCGCTGATCAGCGCCAAGTTGCTGCATCTGGCCAATTCTGTTGCCTACAACACCTCAGGCAAGGAAATTATCGACCTGAAATCTGCCATTTCCCGACTTGGAGTCCAGACGGTCAAGAATACTGCGATGGCAATCGTCATGGCACAATTGCTCCGCGCCCGGAACATGTCAGAGTTCACCGAACTCTCACAAAACCTGTGGAAGCACACGATTCGCACTGCTGCGGCCTCGCGCATCCTGGCCAAGCAAAAATCGAAGCTGAATCCCGAAGAAGCCTTGTTCGCTGGCCTGATTCATGACCTTGGTGCGTTCTACATGCTCTATCGGGCGACCCAGTATCCGGAACTGCTTGAGCGCCCAGAGAGTTTGAAGTTCCTGATGATCAACTGGCACGAGAGTATTGGCGTTTCCCTGCTGAATGCGCTCGGGATTCCGCAGGAAATTGTTGACGCGACCATCGACCATGATCACGCTCGCCCGCTGCCCGTGACAATTCGCAATCTGGGCGATGTGGTCTACGTCGCGAACATGATTTCCGGTGGCCATTTCGAATGGCTGCCAGAGGACGACGACAACCGCCAAGCCGATATCGACGGCCTGCGCCAGCAATACGAAGATCTCATTCCGGAAATCGACGCTTTCACCGACGAAATGCTGACCACCTTCGCCTGACAGGCGAGTTACGGTTAGCGCTTTCCGTGGCCTGTGTGGGATTGGGTGGCTGACAAGATGCCGCGGAGAATATTGACCTCGTCCTTTTCCAGCTCGGCCCGGGAAAAAAGACGACGCAATTTGGGCAGGAGTCGCCCTGGCTGTTCTGGATTGAAGAATCCGGTGTCGGTCATGACCTTTTGCAGATGCTCATGCAACCCTTCCACCTCGTCATGGCTGGCGGGTGGCGAGGCAAACGGGGTCGCCTTGAGATCGGCGACCGGTGGCTGGCCGGCGAATGCCATCATGCGGGCCTCGTAGCACAGCAACTGCACCGCGGATCCGAGATTCAGCGATGAAAATGCCGGGTTGGTCGGAATCGTGATCATCGCCTGACAAAACTGCAACTCCTCGTTACTCAGGCCGCTCGTTTCATTCCCGAAGACCAGCGCTACAGTGCCTGACTCCGCCAGCCCCATGACACGCCGCATCATTTCGCGCGGGTCACCCGGCGCCGGGCCCAAATCCCGACGTCGCGCAGAAAGTGCCACCGAAAATACCGTGTCACGCAGTGCATCGTTCAGCGTCGATTCGATTTTTGCCGCAGCCAGCACGTCGACCGCACCGGTCGCTCGCGTATCCGCCTCCGGATCAGGAAATTGTTTCGGATTCACAAGACACAGGTCGTGCAAGCCCATGGTTTTCATGGCCCGAGCCGCCGCCCCGATATTGCCGGGATGACTCGGGCGACACAGCACGATACGAATTCGGGAAAGCAGGAGATCGGGGTTCATAGTAAAATTCGCGTTTTGCGTTTTCGCGGCCGCTTCGGCGTCCGCCAGTTCTTTAAGCCATGCATCCAGCACTCAATATCGCCGTCAAGGCCGCGCGTCGCGCCGGCCAGGTCATCAATCGCAAATCGAACGATCTCGATTTGATCAAGATTGCCACCAAACAACCCAACGATTTCGTCACCGAGGTGGATAAAGCCGCGGAAGACGCGATCATCGAAGTGCTCCAGGACGCCTACCCGGGTTACGGCATTCTAGCAGAGGAGTCTGGCGTGACCGCCGGTCGCGGGTCGCGCGACGCGGAATTCCAGTGGATCATCGATCCGCTCGACGGCACGACCAATTTCATCCATGGCCTTCCCCAGTATGCGATCTCCATCGCCCTGGCGAAAAATGGCGTCATCGAGCAAGCTGTCGTCTTCGATCCGAACCGAAATGAACTGTTCACCGCCAGCAAGGGTGCAGGTGCTTTCCTGAATGAGCGTCGCATTCGTGTTTCACGTCGCGCGAAGTTGGGTGAGTCATTGATCGGCACCGGTTTCCCCTACCGCGAACTCGGCAATCTCGATACCTATCTGGCGATTTTCAAGGAAATCGTCCATAAAACGGCCGGCCAGCGCCGACCGGGTGCAGCCTCCCTCGATCTTGCCTACGTTGCCTGTGGCCGCTACGACGCTTTCTGGGAATTCGGACTGGCACCGTGGGACATGGCCGCCGGTACCCTGCTGATCAGCGAAGCGGGTGGTCTGGTCAGCGATTTGCGCGGTGAAGGTACCTATCTGGAAACAGGCAACATCATCGCTGGTACGCCGAAGGTATTTGCTGCCCTGCTCAATCTGATTCAGGAAAAACTGCCCGCCAACATCCGGGGCTAACCGGGACGGAACCTCATGACGTATTCCCTGATCCGCAAGGCACTGTTCTCGCTGGACGCGGAAAAAGCCCATGGCCTGGCATTGAATGGACTTTCGCTAGTCAATCAGTTGGGACTCTCCAGCCTGCTGGCGCGGAAAATCCCTGGCAATCCGGTCGACGTCATGGGATTGCGTTTTCCCAATCCGGTGGGACTTGCCGCGGGTCTGGACAAGAACGGTGACCACATCGATGCCCTGGCGGCACTCGGTTTCGGTTTCATCGAGATCGGCACCATCACGCCCAGTCCGCAGGATGGCAACCCGAAGCCACGCCTCTTCCGCTTGCCGGAAGCCGGCGGCATCATCAATCGCATGGGCTTCAACAACGCCGGCGTCGACCACCTCCTGGCCAGGGTGCGTGCGGCGCAGTTTCCGAAAAGCGGCGGCATCCTCGGTATCAACATCGGCAAGAATGCAGCCACGCCGATTGAAAAAGCGGCCGACGATTACCTGATCTGCCTGGACAAGGTTTATGGCGATGCGAGTTACATCACCATCAACATCTCGTCACCCAACACGAAAAACCTGCGTGAATTACAGAAGGACGAGGCACTTGATGACCTGCTCGCCCAGCTAAAGGCGAAGCAGGCCGAACTTGCCGACCGCCATGGACGCTATGTGCCCATGACCCTGAAGATCGCCCCGGATCTGGACGATCTGCAGATCACGGCGATTGCCGATGCGCTGCGTCGCCACCATTTTGATGGCGTGATCGCCACGAATACCACTTTGGGACGCGAAGGGGTCGAGCATCTCGACCACGGCAACGAGGCTGGTGGCTTGTCTGGCAAGCCGGTATTCGAAAAATCGAATCTGGTGCTCCAAAAGTTGTCGACCGCACTGGCCGGGGAAATACCCATTATTGGTGTCGGCGGGATTTTCGACGGCAAGGATGCTGCAGCCAAGATCAAAGCAGGCGCGTCACTCGTTCAGGTGTACAGTGGTTTCATCTACCGTGGACCAGATCTCATTCGTGATGCCGCCGAAGGTATCGCCCGTCTATGAGTCACTACCTGTTCGTTCTTGTTGGCGCCGTACTCGTCAATAACGTGGTGCTGGTCAAGATTCTTGGCCTGTGCCCGTTCATGGGCGTCTCGAAGAAACTTGAAACCGCCTACGGCATGGGTGCGGCGACAACCTTCGTCCTCACCATGGCCACCGGCGCCAGCTACATCATCGACCATTATCTGCTGATACCCTTCGGGCTGGAATATCTGCGAACGCTGTCCTTCATCGTCACGATCGCAGCGATCGTGCAGATGACCGAAATGGTCATCCAGAAGACCAGTCCCGTGCTGCACCAGGTGCTCGGCATCTACCTGCCGCTGATCACGACCAACTGCGCGGTCCTCGGCGTACCGTTGTTGAACATCGCAAACAACCACGACTTCGTGGAATCCCTCTTGTTCGGTGCCGGCAGCGCCATTGGTTTCTCCCTCGTACTGATCCTGTTCGCCGGCATCCGCGAGCGAATCGAAGGGGCGGATGTCCCGGTTCATTTCCGTGGGGTAGCCATCGCCATGGTAACCGCTGGGTTGATGGCACTGGCCTTCATGGGCTTCGCCGGGTTGGACAAGTACCAATAATGGAAATTCTCGCTGCCATCGCCATCATGGCCCTTGGGGCCATTGTTCTCGGTGCTGCGCTCGGCTTCGCTTCGATCAAGTTCAAGGTCGAAGGCGATCCGCTGGTCGAGAAAATCGAAGCCATCCTGCCGCAAACCCAGTGTGGCCAGTGCGGCTATCCCGGCTGCAAGCCCTATGCAGAGGCCATTGCCAACGGCGAGGAAATCAACAAATGCCCCCCGGGCGGTGCCGAAGGTGTCCAACGACTGGCCGACCTGCTTGGCCGCGAAGCAAAACCGCTCGACGCCGAGGAAAAGCCCAAGCAGATCGCGATCATCGACGAGAACACCTGCATCGGCTGCACCCTGTGTATCCAGGCGTGCCCGGTCGATGCCATCGTCGGTGCCGCCAAGCAGATGCACACCATCATCCTGCAGCAATGCACCGGCTGTGAACTGTGCCTGCCGCCCTGCCCGGTTGAATGCATCCGCATGGAAACGATTGCCGAAACCATCGACAACTGGAAGTGGAAATATCCGGTCGTCGAAATCAAGGCCATGCCTTTGAAGGAGGCTGCCTGATGCTCATGAACCTCTTCAAGTTCAAGGGTGGCGTCAAACCGCCGACCAACAAGACACAATCCGTCAGCTTGCCAATTGCCCTGGCACCGATGCCGACACGACTCGTCGTGCCGCTGCACCAAAGCATTGGCGGAACGCCGCGACCAGTGGTCAAGGTTGGCGACACGGTGCTCAAGGGACAATTGATCGGGGAAGCCGATGGTTGGATTTCTGCGGCCGTCCACGCCCCGACTTCAGGTGTCGTGCGTGACATTGCCATGCACGTCCAGCCTCATCCGTCCGGCCTCGATGCCCTCTGCGTCGTCATCGAACCCGATGGCCAGGACACCTGGATCGAGCGCACGCCGGTCGATTACCGTTC
>JACCDQ010667886.1_pt1 | contig 10183 bp, 13 predicted proteins | sample 7446031 | NCBI WGS metagenome assembly JACCDQ01 (sample SAMN15323442, study PRJNA562643) | freshwater metagenome | isolation source: river surface water | place: USA:Blue River Watershed | collected 2017-08-17 | reverse complement strand
GGTGCGACAAGAGGCCGAGCGCTGGCAGAACTTCTGCGCTTGCGCCCTGGGTATTTGTCAGTAGCAACACCTTGGCCATTGTGTGAGAATACTCGTGTGAAAACATATCTTCCACTCCTTATCGTGTTGGCGATCGCCACTGCATATGGCTTGTGGTGGAAGAAGCGCGAAGGTGCCATCCGCACTACAAAAGCAGTGCCAGATCATCGCTTAACCGCTGCTGTCTTAGGCGAAGAACTTGGATCTCGGGCAACAATGGTGCAGTTCTCATCAGCATTCTGCGCTCCGTGTCGGGCAACTCATTCTCTGCTATCCCAGATGGTGATACCGATGCACGATGTGAAGCACATCCATATCGATGCCGAATCTCATCTCGAACTCGTTCGCAGGCTCGATATTCGCTCGACTCCAACGACCTTGTTCCTCAATCGCGATGGCATTGAGGTTGGTCGGGCTGCAGGTACGCCTAAGAAAGAGCAAGTTCTCGCTGCTTTAAGCGCGATCGCTTAAGTACTCGCAAACTATTTGCAATTAGTCTTACTTCTGAGTCTCATTTACTATTTCGCCATGTTCGCAATTCCAACCAGCTACTTCACAAAGCGCCGCGTCTTAGATTACGGCCGCCTTGCTGGTGCACTTTGTCGAATGCAATCAAACTAATCGTTTTTTTAGTTTTGCATTCACACAAACAAAGGAATTGAAATGTCAGAAGTTCTCGATAAGCCAGAGGTAGCTCGCATCTACATTGATGCACGCGGACCACGTTTTGGTGCAGTTATTACAACAACAGTTCTTGCAATTGCAATCGTTACTCAGAGCGTTTGGGTGATTGCAGCACAGGCAACCGTCTTTGCAATTGGTGCACTGCGCGGTCCACAGCACACTCCTTATGGATTGATCTTTAAGAACTTCATCAAGCCACGACTTGCTCAGCCGGGACCGACAGAAGATGTGCGACCACCAAAGTTTGCGCAGACCGTTGGATTTGGTTTTGCACTCGTTGGCACGATTGCTGGATTTGCAGGTGCAACAACTGTCTTCACGGTGGCAGTTGGTTTTGCACTAGGAGCAGCTTTTCTCAACGCAGCTTTCAATTACTGCCTTGGTTGCGAGATGTATCTACTTCTCGTCCGCCTCACATCTAAGTAATTAGCAATACCCACAAATACTTTTACCAATAGGAGATAGCTCTATGTCACGTGAAACAGCACTCGTTACGGCCGATTGGGTCGCAGAGAACATTAATAACCCGCATGTAGCAATCGTTGAGGTCGATGAAGACACAACTTTGTATGCACAGGGCCATATCGAAAACGCAATTACCTTTAACTGGCGCGAAGATCTTCAAGATGGACTTCGTCGCGACATCATTTCTAAAGAAGGTTTCGAAGCACTCCTTTCAAAGAGTGGTATCGCCAACGACACAACAGTCATCCTCTACGGTGGCAATAACAACTGGTTTGCAGCCTATGCATACTGGTATTTCAAGCTCTACGGTCACCAGGATGTGCGCCTTCTCGACGGAGGACGCAAGCGCTGGGAACTCGATGCACGCCCATTCGTAACAGCGGTGCCAACTCGCACTGCAACTCGTTACGTGGCAAAAGATCAGGACCTCACACTTCGCGCATTCCGCGACGAAGTCATTGCTGCAATCGGCGTCAAGAACATCGTTGATGTGCGCTCTCCTGCAGAATTTTCAGGCGAACTCGCAGCACCTGCTCACCTTCCACAAGAAGGCGGACAGGTTAAGGGCCACGTACCAAGTGCAAAGAACATTCCTTGGTCTAAGGCTGCTAATGAAGATGGAACATTCAAATCACAAGATGAGTTGAAAGATATCTACACAACAGCAGGTGTTGATCTTGCAAAGGACACCATCGCATATTGCCGCATCGGTGAGCGCTCTGCATTCTCATGGTTTGTTCTTCACGAACTTCTCGGCGTAACAAATGTTAAGAACTACGACGGTTCATGGACTGAATACGGTTCACTCGTGGGCGTGCCAGTTGAGATTGGTGCGTAAAAGATAATGAAGACTTGCGGTGCACGCCCTGGTGGTCCATCAACAGATGGCATAGATCTTTCGAAGCAGACAGTTATTCAAGGACAAATTATCCGGGACGGGATTGATGACGCCGTGCCAAATGGCACACCTGTTTCAAATGGTCATGTGCGATTGCTTGATGCCACTGGGGAGTTCACCGCAGAAGTTCCAACAAATGCGGAAGGTCAATTCCGCTTCTTCGCTAGCCCTGGCACTTGGACACTTGTGGTTCAAGCACCAGGTGCTCGCGTGGAAAAACGCGTGATTGCTGCGCAGGGCATCGCATCAGACACCGTCATTCACATTTAATAGTTAATTAAAGATAAGGTTTGAATATGGCTGATCAACATGAACTCCGTGAAAAAGGTTTGCGCTTAACACCACAGCGCGAACTAGTACTTAACGCTGTCCGCGAACTCGGCCATGCAACTCCTGAAGATATTGCGGCAAAGGTGCGCGAGACACATCCTGGCATCAACTTGTCGACTGTTTATCGCAACTTAGAAACCCTGGAAAATGTGGGCCTTGTGCAGCACACCCACTTGGGCCACGGAGGCGCGACTTATCACGCAGCTGAAGAGCTGACTCACTTGCACCTTGTCTGTGGTGATTGTGGTTCAGTCGGCGATGCACCTATCGATGTTGCAGCTAACTTTGTTCAGAATCTCGCAGATGATTACGGTTTCCGCACCGATGTCACGCACTTTGCGATCTACGGAACCTGCGCAGCCTGCGTTAAATAGCAGTTATCTCTCTGCGCTCGTAGACTTACCACTATGACCGCAGTCCATGTTGAAGAAGGCCCTGATAAAGGTGCCATCTGGCATTTCGGACAACCAGCACAAGAACAACGTGCCCTCGCCGAAGGTAAAGCCTGGGCCGACCTATCACATCTTTCCATCATCGCTGTCACTGGTGATGATCGCATCAAGTGGTTGCACGATTTAACAACACAGCACTTATTAAACATTGCAGCTGGTGATTGGTTGCCAGCGATGATCCTTGATCACAACGGCCACGTTGAATATCAATTTAATGTAGTTGATGACGGCACAACAACTTTTATTGTTATCGATCCCTCATATGCAGAAGGTTTGCTTGCATACCTATTGAAGATGCGATTTATGTTGAAGGTCGATGCACGTGATGCAACATCAGAATTTTCTGTACTTCGCGCACCAGGTGCTGCGACAGAAATCGGTGGACCATACGCACTTGTGCCACGCGCCGAACTTGATTCGATGAAACAGATCTTTAACGAGAATGCGCGCGAAGTCGGTACCTGGTCATTGGATGCAGAACGCGTTGCTGCTGGACGTCCGCGTCATGGCGTCGATACTGACCATAAAACAATTCCTAATGAGCTCGGCGTGCTGAATAAAGAAGTACACATGAATAAGGGTTGCTATCGCGGACAAGAGACAGTCGCCAAGGTATTTAACCTCGGTGCTCCACCTCGTCGATTGGTGATGTTGCACCTCGATGGATCAGCCGTTGTATTTCCAACCCCTGGTACTCCGGTTGAATTTAATGGTGCTCAGGTCGGATTCTTAGGAACAGTTGCTCGCCACCACGAGCTCGGCCCGATTGCACTGGCTCTCGTCAAGCGATCCACACCGATCGATGCAGTCCTTACCGTCGAAGGTATCACCGCTGCGCAAGAAGTAATTGTGAAGGGCACCCGATGAAATTCTTGGGACAGTTATTTGTGGTTTCACTCGCGGGCCTCGCGATTATGTGGGCAGTTCGTAAGTTCTAAAGCCTTAAACTAAAGCCATGGAGTTACTGACGACAGCGCTTTTGGGCACCTTCTCAATCGCACTCGGCGTTGGTCTTCTCATCTACGGAATCCGTGGGCGCCGCGAATCTCAAGCACGTGATGCGCGCACATATAAGAGGGGCAGAATCTAATGGCATTCGTTATTCCTGAAGGACTTCACGAAGACCTGTATCCAGTTGCCTGGATGGTCGGCAAGTGGGGCGGCAAGGGCATGGGCGAGTGGCCAGGTGCAGAAAAGTTTGAGTTCGTGCAGGAAGTTACCTTCCGCCATGATGGTCGGCCATTTCTTGAGTACACATCACGTTCTTGGATCATCGATTCTGAAGGAAACCACATTCGCCCGGGTGCATCTGAATCCGGTTACTGGCGCATAAAGCCAAACAAGGTCATTGAACTTGTTCTCGCACATAGCACTGGAATTTCTGAAGGATGGCTCGGAAAGATTTCTGATGAGCGTCCAGCAATTCAATTAGCGCTGGATCACGCATACATCGCACCGACTGCAAAGGGCGTCACAGATGGAGCACGTCTCTACGGTTTGGTTGAGGGACAACTCTTTACCTCATATGACATGGCTGCAATGGGCAAAGAACTTCAGGCCCATATCTGGTCATCTCTCGAGCGTCAGAACGAGAACTAAATGAAGGACGCAGTACTCGCAGAAGTTGTTCGCAGTGGCGTTGTTGAGTCACAGCATCGTGGTTTTCTCGTTGCACTTAACGCAGATGGTTCGGTTAATCTCGAACTCGGTGATAGCTCGCATCTGATTTTTCCACGATCTACAGTGAAATCTTTTCAAGCTGCAGCAATGGTGCGTAATGGTTTAGATCTTGAGCCACGCTTGCTCGCACTCGGTGCTTCAAGCCACTCAGGATCACAGGTACACCTCGATGCTGTGCGCGAAATTCTTGCAACCGTTGGTCTCGATGAAAATGCACTGCAGTGCATGCTTGATCGCCCACTAGGTGAAGCAGAGCGTCGCGCATATGGTGATCAAGGTCCATCTCGCATCGTCATGAACTGCAGCGGAAAGCACGCAGCCATGCTTGTGACATGTGTAAAAAATGGTTGGCCGATTGAGAATTACCTCGATGCAGCGCACCCATTACAGGTTGCGTGCCGCGAAGAACTAGAGAATTTATCGGGAGAGAAAGTCACCCTCACAAGTACCGATGGCTGCGGTGCACCGCTGTTCTTGATCTCTGTTGCAGGTCTTGCTCGCGCAGTTCGCGCAATCACAATCTCTGAAGATCCTGCTCATCGCAAAGTTATTGAAGCATCTCGCGCATTCCCAGAGATGGTTGCAGGTGTAGGTCGATTGACTGCAACGATGATGCAGGATGTTCCTGGTCTCTATATGAAAGATGGCGTGGAAGCGGTTCAAGTCGCATCAATGCCTGATGGCCGCACACTGGTCTTTAAAGTCAGCGATGGATCCCTCCGTCCATTCCGCGCACTTGTTCATGCGGGGCTAAAGCGACTCGGCGTTGATTCCCCGTATGAGACTGAGGTTGTTCTCGGTGGCGGCAAGGCCATCGGCGAAGTCCGAGCTACCTTTTAAGTAACTCTTTTCTTCAATAATGCGTACCCTTGACGCATGAATCGTCGCGTCGCCACTCTGATGGTGCACACATCCCCCTTGGATCAAGCGGGTACAGGCGACGCCGGTGGAATGAATATCTATGTCTGCGAATCCGCACAGCAGATGGCGGCGCAGGGAATCAAGGTAGATATCTATACCCGTCGCGCAAATAATGATCATCCGGATGTTGTGGATCTGGGTAATGGTGTTCGCGTTATTCATCTCAATGTCGGTCCGGTCAACGGCGTAACAAAAGAGGCGCTACCAGCGCTGATGCCAGAACTTTCACAAGCATTTCGCGCTGCAGTTATTGCCAATCAATACGATGTGATCCATTCACATTATTGGATCTCTGGAAAAGTTGCGATGCCAGTTGCGCAAGAACTTGGCATTCCTTTGGTGCACACGATGCACACCATGGCGCGGGTAAAGAATCTCAACTTGGCAGAAGGTGAAAGCCCGGAACCAATGATTCGCGTTCAAGGAGAATCACAAGTCGTCGCGGCAGCAGATGCTTTGATTGCTAATACTGATGCCGAAGCAGCAAGTCTGGTCTCGCTCTATGAAGCCTGCCCAGACAACGTATTTGTCGTCAGCCCGGGCGTAAATCTTTCAATGTTTACCGCAGGCAGTGGAAAGAACGTCGCCCGTAAAAATCTTTCACTACCGACTAACGCTCATGTGATCACATTCGTTGGCCGCATCCAGCCACATAAAGGTCCAGAAGTCTTGATTCGTGCAATTGCCGAGATGGTCGGGCACTCACCGATGCTCCGGGCAAAGTTGATTACTCAAATTGTCGGCGGTGCATCAGGTAGCAATGGCGCCGAAGTTGAACGTTTGAAAGAACTTGTCCAGTGGCTAGGCATCAGCGATGTAGTGCGATTCGCACCGCCCGTTGAACGCGCTGAGTTACCTGATTACTACCGCGCATCTGATTTAGTCTGCGTACCAAGTTATTCCGAGAGCTTTGGACTTGTCGCACTTGAAGCACAGGCGTGCGGCACACCAGTTGTTGCTAGTGCTGTTGGCGGACTTCGTACCGCAGTTGCTGACGGTATCTCTGGCGTATTAGTCGATGGCCACGATCCACGTGCCTGGTCCTCGGTTCTCGCACGTTTACTGCAAGAACCACAGCGCCGGGTACTGCTTTCAATGGGCGCTCTCGAGCACGCATCGCACTTCGGTTGGGATGCCACATCTCGCGGAACCCTTGATATCTACGATCGCGTGATTTCATCACAAGCATCATCGAATACGAGCGCGGGTTAATGTCTGTTGCAGCAACAGTAGAGAAGTTCCTTTCTGATCAGCATATTGATTTTGAGAAGAACGGCAACGCATTTCTGGTCACATTGCCAGGTGAGAAGAAGCTACAGACACATTGCGCACTTGTCATCGGCGATCATTCGCTGAGTATCAATGCATTTGTCATTCGTAAACCTGATGAAAATGAGGCGGCTGTACATCACTGGTGCATGAGCAAGAACGCATCGATGTATGGCTTGGCATATGTCATCAACGAACTCGGTGATATTTATTTAGTTGGGCGTTTGCCACTCGATGCAGTCAATCCACAAGAGCTCGATCGTGTTTTAGGTTCAGTCTTGCAATATTCAGATTCAGCTTTTAATCCGCTGCTCGAATTAGGCTTTGCAAATGCAATTCGCCGCGAATGGGCTTGGAGGCTCACTCGCGGCGAATCGTTAGCTAATTTAGAGGCTTTCGCGCATCTGATCTAAAACTATGGCATTCCGATGAATTGGAAGAAGTAGTAGAAGATGGCAGCACATGCTGCAGCAGCTGGCAGAGTGAAGATCCACGCAGCCAAGATGTTGCTGACAACTCCCCAACGAACCCACTTAGGTCCTCGAGTTGCGCCTGCACCGATAATCGATGATGTGATGGTGTGCGTTGTTGAGATTGGTGCCTTCAAGTGAATCGCCATGTAGAACAAGACAGTTGATGCAACAGATTGGGATGCCAATCCACGTACTGGATCGATCTCAACCATGCGCTTTCCAAGCGTCTTCATGATGCGCCATCCACCTGCATATGTACCTAATGAGATTGCAAGTGCGGCTGCGATCTTTACCCATGAAGGAATTGTTTCACCGCTATGCATTCCACCGACAACAAGCGCCAAAGTCATTACACCCATTGTCTTCTGTGCATCTTGGAGACCGTGGCCAACGGACATTGTTCCTGCAGCAAAGATCTGACCGACTCGGAATGCTTTACCGGTGCGAGACTTCTTTGCATTGCGGAACAACCACTGCAAGCCGAGTGTCAGTGCAAACGCTGCTGACATACCAACAAGTGGAGAGATGATCATCGGGATCAAGACCTTTTGCTGCACGCCATCCCAATGAACAACCTGGCTTGATGCAAGTGCTGCACCCACAAGGCCACCGATAAGAGCGTGAGAAGAAGATGAAGGTAGTCCCTGCCACCAGGTGAGCAGGTTCCAGGCAATAGCGCCCAATAGAGCGGCCATGACGACAACGAGGCCGGCATTCGATGTTTCTACATCGATTACGCCTTTACCTACCGTCTTTGCGACGCCCTCAGAGATAAATGCGCCAACCAAGTTACCAATCGCTGCCATCGCAAGTGCCTTCTTAGCACTGAGGGCCTTTGTAGCAACCGTTGTTGCGATTGCATTTGCCGCATCGTGGAATCCGTTGGTGTAGTCAAAAGCCAACGCGATAAAGACGATGAGGACTACGAGGAGATGAGCCGATGACACGACTTAGGACTCCTTGAGAGCAATGGTGCGGATTGTGCGTGCAACGCGTGCAAGCTCATCCAAAGAATCTTCAAAACGGTCGATAACCGCGTTGATTCGAAGAATTGTCATCGCATCGAAGTTACCGCTGAAGAGAAGAGAAGTAATACGACGGTGAATACGGTCGCCTTCATCTTCAATGCGGTCTGCTTCCTCGTAGTAGTGATCAAGATCCTTGAGGTTCTTCAGACGAGGCAAGCTGCTTGCTGTTAACTCTGCAAGGCGACGTGATGCATCTACGAGTTCGTATGTTCCTTCTGGGAATTCATCTACTCCGTGAAGAACAATGAGGTCGGTTGCTTCTTCGAGTTCATCCATAGCATCGTCCAAAGAGTTTGCAAGCTGGTGCAAATCTTCGCGGTCATATGGTGTTACGAACATGTCATCGATACGGCGGATGATCTTGCCGAGAAGCTCGTCGGCTTCTGTCTCGATTGCGCCAACGCGCTTTGCTAAATCTTTACGGTTTTCCTTCGGCGCACTAATCATCTCGAGAGATGTGCGAGCACCTGCAGCTACGCGTTCTGCGAGCGAGGTGTAGAGGTCAAAAAGGACGGCATCTTTAGGTGTTAGCGCCACGAAGGTCTCCTAGTGAGGATCGGAAATGTGCTCGGGGAAGCGTCCTGAACTCTAGTAGAACATGGCAAGATACGCACATGTCACACTACAAATTAATCTTGTTGCGTCACGGCGAATCTGAATGGAATGCAAAGAACCTCTTCACTGGCTGGGTCGACGTTCGACTTTCAGCAGCAGGTGAGGCAGAGGCCAAGAAGGGCGGCGCTCTCCTCGCAGAGCGCAATCTTCTTCCTGATGTAGTTCACACCTCATTGCTCCGTCGCGCTATCCATACATCGCAGCTCGCACTCGATTCATGTGACCGCCACTGGATTCCAGTAAAGCGCTCATGGCGCCTCAATGAGCGTCACTATGGCGCACTTCAGGGCAAGGACAAGGCGCAGACCTTGGCCGAGTACGGCGAAGAACAATTTATGCTGTGGCGTCGCTCTTATGACACTCCACCACCTCCGATTGTGGCTGGTTCAGAATTTTCGCAAGATCAAGATCCACGTTATGCAGATCTCGGAAAAGATTTGCCACTTACAGAATGTCTTAAAGATGTAGTCGCACGCATGATTCCTTACTGGGAAGAATCCATCATTCCTGATCTCAAAGCAGGTAAAACTGTTTTGGTGACTGCTCACGGAAATTCATTGCGCGCACTTGTTAAGCATCTTGATGGAATCAGCGATGAGGACATTGCAGGACTTAACATCCCAACAGGAATTCCGCTGTACTACGAATTGGATGCGAACTTCGCGCCAGTGACAATGGGTGGCGAATACCTCGATCCTGCTGCAGCAGCAGAGGCGATTAAGGCAGTAGCAAATCAGGGAAAGAAGTAATTACTTCTTAATTCTTCTCTGCGTATTCGCCTGTGACCAAGAAGTAGACACGGCGAGACACTGATACTGCGTGATCTGCGCAGCGCTCGTAATAACGACCGAGCAAAGTAATGTCGATTGCTGATTCGATTCCGTGCGCCCAATTGTCATCGAGTAATACCTCGAACAATTTTCGGTGCAACTTATCCATCTCGTCGTCATCGCGTTCGACTTCAAGCGCCACCTGAATATCGCGGCTCTGAAGTAGGCCAGTTACTTTGGTAATCAAAGCTTGAGCGACGTCGCCCATCGCCTGAATTGTTGGAGCGAGCTCTGCAGGAACTGCTGTCTGCGGATAACGCATACGAGCAATGCGTGCAATGTGGTGAGCGAAGTCGCCCATACGTTCGAAGTCAGCAGACATGCGAAGTGAAGTCACCAAATTACGAAGATCGCTTGCAACAGGTTGCTGACGTGCCATGACATCGAGCGTCTTGTTATCGAGCTCGTGCTGAATAGCATCAACGCGATCGTCATCTGCGATGACCTCTTCAGCGAGTTCGAGGTTGGCAGTCAAGAGAGCTGTTGTTGCTCGACCCAT